>JFJP01050896.1_pt1 | contig 14454 bp, 19 predicted proteins | sample 431651 | NCBI WGS metagenome assembly JFJP01 (sample SAMN02602958, study PRJNA72255) | Microbial mat metagenome, whole genome shotgun sequencing project. | biome: fresh water; feature: sink hole; material: water; isolation source: purple microbial (photo- and chemosynthetic) mats found in... | reverse complement strand
ATAGCGTAAATGTCATGGTCAGAAACGTCAAAATCCTTTCGGATACTTTGAATTTCTTTCTTTGCATTTGCAAAAGCTTCATCAAAAGTTGGAGCAATCCCCCAACTCATGCCAAAGTTTTCTATGCTCCATTGCCAATCGCCAGCTTTGCCAGAATACCAAGAACCGTCGTTGTCGTTTTCGAGTTCCTTAAGGTTAATGGCAAAACCTTCGATATTAATTTGTAACATAGCCGTTGTCTCCAAATACATCATTACTTTCAAGCGCAAGCGATCTATTTGCGATCGCCACGACAATGAAAAAAAAACCTCAGAGATTTGTTCTGAGGTTGATTTTTTATTCACATATAAACTCCAAAAAAAAAGACATCAAGAATGTGAGTTCTTGATGTCTTTTTAGTTTGTCAGAATTAACTGGCTTGGTATTCTTCGGTAATTATCCAAGTTCCATCAATGAATTTTTCGATGGTAACTTTGTTGTTGTAGGGTTCTCCATCTTCAGTGGTCGATCGAGATAACCAGATTCGTGTATCATCTGTTTCAGCTTTTAAATCACTGAATTGTCCAGAATGAAGTGTAGGCAAGTTTTTCAATTCAGAGAGTGTAGGTTTCATGTTTTTGATTGGTGAATTGTTTTAGTTTACAGGAAATTGTCGAATTCTCAAATCTTCAGGAAACTCGCTGATGTCCCCACCTTTGCGGTCTTTGAGATTGAGTTGGAAATGGTTTTGTGCAACTCCATCAATATAAGGAGTTGATTCGATCGGTATTGCGCCAAGTTGTTTTACGAAAACAGGGACGTTGGCTTGTCGGCATTGATTTACGATCGAGCGAATCCAGTCAAGATTACAAGGTCGTGCCTTACTGCCGGATTCTCCGCCAACAATTACCCAGGAGATGCCGGACTTAGAGAGTTGATGATTTCCTGTAAACTGGCATGATTGACAGCCAGAGCACAGTCCGAGGTATTTTCTTAAGTTAAGTGGTTCCAGTAACGGTTCACAACTTAGAAATTTCAATGTTGCTCTTGTTTTTAGCAACCACGGCACTTTGTTATCAAGGCTATTCTGCAATCCGGTCGATGTTCCCAACCATAAATTCGGCAAGATGTCGTCAAAATCAAAAGTCTCCCATACCTCATATATTTCTGGAGCTATTCCGATCGCCCTACCCACGTCAACAATTTTCATCCGCAGTCGGTTTCTGCAATTGCTGAAATATTTCTCCGCTCTGATTGGAAACTTTGTCAAAAACTGATATGTATGTCGCTGTGTTAGTGCAACTATTGCAAAAATTTCATCAATCTCCTCATCAGCGATCGTATGGAAGAATAGATCTCCCATTGAAAGAAAAATCATTGATGGTTCTTTCCAGGTTAGAGGCTTAATAAGTTGATTGCGAACGAATACAGCTTTGTCCCAGTTTTTTACCTCTTGGTACTGTGGAAATTGTTGCATTCTCGCACTTTGCGCTAGTTCAGCAGCGTAACAGTTATCGCATTCGGGTGAGTTTTTCTGGCACCCAATTACTGGATTCCAAGTTCGATCGGTCCATTCGATCTTAGTTTTTCCCATTTTTACCACCATTTTAGTTTGATTTGAATGAGCAGTTTAATGACTTGCTCAGGTCGATAGCTCAATTAGCTTTTGCCTTTGAGTTGTTTTGGAGGAATAGAAAGAGCTTGTTGTTCGATCGCAGCATCGGGTGATGAAGCCATAGCTAAACAAAGTTGTTCGTTTTCGATCAATCGGTAGTCGATGCAGTGACCAGCTCCTAATTGATTGGCTTCGTAAATTTGCTTAACAGCTTTAAGAGCTGCTTCTTCAAAAGGAGTAATGGGTTGACGGACAGTCGTACTGATGTAAAAGTAAGGTCCGTAATTGCCTTCACTCTGAATAAATTCAAAGCGAAAAATGTTGGTGAAATATGCTTCCGATGCTTTGGCGATCGCATATTCATTAGCATCTCCGGGCATACCTTCTGTGACCCAAGTATTGAATGCTTGGCAACCGAATGTTTCAATCAATCCTTTCATTTTGTCTTGCGATTGACGGTGAATCAGAAAAGTTGAAAGTTCTGAGCAATTTTCGTGAAATGCGGTCTTCATTTCGCCAGCTACTGGGATACCCCAAATTTCTGTGAAAGATTCATTTTCGTAATGAGGTTTGAAAGTCAGTATCCGGTTTGTGATCGCGCAGACTGCCATTTCTACAAATGAGCCACGAGTTAAGCCAGCTTTTTCTGCCTTAGAGCAATTCATGCCCTTGGTTTCTCCGGTGACGAAGATTCCGAAATCTTTTCCACAGTTTGCTCTGTAGCGTGCTGGGAGATTAGGAATCCTGAAGGCAAACTTGTCAATAATGATAGGGTTCATGATTTTTGTTTTTGAGTTTGGTTTTTGTTTCAGATTGCGGTTCTATTCAGCCTTACCGCATATTGGCGAAGAAAATCAAAACCGGAAAGCGAGAGCACTATTTCACATAAACAGTCAAACTTGGCACTTTATGCTCAGTATTTTTCAGTGCGATCGCCCGTTGTTTTTTCAGTTGTTCCAAGTACACAGAAACCATAAAAGTTTCTTGTTTCTGTGTAGCAACAGAAATCATTTCTTGTAATTCTTGGATGTAAGCTTTGTTGTTTTCGATTTGTTGTGCGTTCGATCGACACAGTTTCTCATACTCGCGATCGATGTCTTCATCCAACCGTATGATTGTCGGAATTTTATCATCGTAACGGTTGCGAAAAACTAAAACAATTTTAGCATTAGTATCAGAGAAAACTACACTTTTGCCATTTACTGATCCTTCTGATTTAAGAATCTCGAAAGCTTCAAAAATTGCGTCTTGTTCGATCGCCTCAGATTCCAGTTTCAAAGATTCAATTTGTTTACGAATTTCCGCAATTCTTTTGAGATATTTCATGGTAAAATCCTTTAAGCCTAAACTAAATAAGTGGTGCGCTGAGCTCCGTTGAAAGGTTCAGCGCACCGCTTTTCTTGTGCCTACCAATCGTAAATAGCACTTATGGCTATTTCTTCAGGTGTTAATTCAGAAGCTCTGTGTTCGGCATCAATTTGTGCGTAATATTCTTCTGGGTCATATTCGCGCAAATCATCGGAATACATAAGCTCATCCAATTTATCGAAAGGAAGATTTTGATTGAAGACTTTTGGTTCATTTTTGATGTACCATTCGGGTTGTTGTTCGATCGACTCAATCGTAGATTCAAACCATTTCAGAAAAGCAAATTTTACTTGCTCATCTGTGAAGGCTAAACAATTTTGACAATTGAAATCTTGAAGACGTTCGACAGTTGCGTCTAAATCGATCAATTTGCTGATCGATTCCAACAAAAATTTGTCAGAATCAGTCCAGCAAACATTCAAATTTACTTGTTTATTCCAGAAATCTTGTGTTAGAATATCCATGAGTAACACCAAAAAAAATCAACACTCCAAAGCGAGAGCAATCATAAAATTTTGCGATATTGCTTTGGTTTTTTATTGGATACAACGCTTCGGCTTCCCTTCGGCGCAGTTTACCCTGAGCGTAGTCGAAGGGGTCAGTGCAAGGCTCAGCGCACCGCTTTTTCAGAAACCAGAAACCAGAAACGTTACCAGAAACGTTACCAGAAAGCAGAAACGTTACCAGAAAGCAGAAACGTTACCAGAAACGTTACCAGAAACATTACCAGAAACGTTTCTGGAAACGTTTTTAGGTTTTAAGTTTCCGAAGCAGAAGCGGAATTAAGGAGATAAAGCAAAGTCCCAGCACCAACAGCGGTATGAGTAATGGGTATCATGTCGCTTGCAAGAGTAATGATGTAAGTGTTGTCAGGTTGGCGATCGCATGAGATAACATCTCCACGGGCGATCGCAGCATCAGCAAACTTTTTGATTCGGACATGGATGGGTGGAGCAATTCTCTTTTTCATGATTTGGATTTGGATTTGGATTTGGATAATCAGAAAATGCGGTGAACTGGCTAAAACAGAGACATTTGTTGATAAGCTGGTTCAATGATTGTTAGCTTGGATTCGGCGGGGATGTATTGATAGATCAAAAGATTGCGATAGCGTGCCATCTTGAATGCGTTTGCGGTTCCGCCACCAACACCGTGTGGATCGCCACTGAAAACTGCAAGACAGAGATCGGCACGTTTGACCATCCACAGATTTCGTGCTTGCATCACACCGGGGGTATATTGCTGGTATAAAGTAACTTGTTTGGTTGCCTTATCTAAGAGCTTTTTGTAATGCGATCGCTGGTGCGGTTTCCACAAATTAGCTTGGTCAGCACAAGGAATTACCGCCGTCCATTCAAGTTTGCGATCGACTAATGCTTGAGCAAAAGTTTGATCGGCACCAATCGCCATTCCACAAAGAAAATGGGTGACTCCTTGATTCACAGCCATTGTGATTAGTTTGTCGATCGGAGGTTGATAGACAAACCACCGATGACCCGTACCATTGCTGTGTGATATTCCTTCTCAAATTCAGGGAAAGTGTATTGAGTTTCGCGATTCAATCCACCCATATAATCGTCATAAAACTGGTGGTTGGTGAGCGTAGTCGAACCATCAAATTTTAGGGACATATAACACCAAATAAAAATCAAAAGCTTAAAGCGAGAGCAAAGCAATTGATGAAATTATTGATGGTGGCGATCGAATGACAATCTTAATGAAAAAAAAAGCCCTAGTTTCCTAGGGCTTTTTCGATGTTAACTAAAACACCATACGAGATAATAGCGATTCTGAGAGATGCCGACCGTCGTGAGTTTCGTAAATCCAGCCAGTGGGAATTACTGGAGCTTCATCTGGAATAAATTGCCTAGAGACAAAGTAACCGTTTACTTTGTATTCAGGAAGTGGAATTGCCCAATCGGGTGAAGCGTTCCACTCGTAAGATCTGTAATCTTCGATCGCATCCCTCGTTCTTAAGAAAGCGAAGTGTTCATCGCATTCACGACTGAGTTGCTCGCGTTCTTCTTTGCTCAGAGAAGAAATGGGTCTGAAATCGTCTCTGTATCTGGTGTCCATACGAATGACCTGGGAATAAATTTTCATTAACTAAAGGCGACAGCCTCCCCAACCAGAGAATTGGGGAGGAATTTTTTTATCAGATTACTTGACGAATCGTGAAATTTAATCGACCGCCATTTTTGAGAAGATTTGAGGTAAAAGGAACGATTCTTTTGATGCCATGAAAGAAGAGTCTAGAATTCCCGTGTAAAACGAGAATATCGCCACTTTTAAGAAGTATTTCATGGATGCGGTCAGAGTATTTGTTGCCTCCGATCGCAAAAATAGCATCATCACCAAGACTGATGCTAATAATCGCTGGCACTAAGTTTTTCTCGGTATTATCTTGATGAATGCCAAGTCTGCCTGAAATTGGGTAATAGTTGATGAGACAAGATTGAGGTTTATAGTCAAACTCACCGATCGAATTAGCAATTTTTATCGCTAAATCGCTAAATTCTTTAGGCATGGGAGCAAATGGTTGGTGTGTGAATGGATGCAAACGATCGTATCGGTAGCCATTTCGATCGGATATCCATCCAAAATCCCCGCAAGATGTCATCTTGCAATTGAACTGTTTACCATTTGGCATAACAGGTTGAAATAGTGGAGAGATTAATGGAATCTGACGTGCTAATTCAAGAAATCGCTTTTGCTGTGATGTATTTAGGTATTGTTTTAGGTGAAGCATTTTTGGTTTTAGGTGAAGTGTGGAATCAGCGGAACCAAAAAAAAAAGACTCAACCATTTTGGATGGTTGAATCTTTTTCCCTTTACTTATTAGTAAGGCACATCGTCTTTAGCTTTCTTGTCATCGTCCTTAGCTTTCTTGTTCATCTCCGCTTTTCGTTGATAAGTTTCCTCGCGCATTTGCATCAATTCCTCACTTGTGTAGCCAAGGGACATTATAAGTTTTTCAAGTCCCTTAACATCCAGTTTCTGGATATCGTGTTCTTTCCATTCATCGTTAAAATCCGAATAACCGTTAAAGGCATCTTGACCTTTAAGATTATTTGCGAATTTGTAAGCTTCCCAAGCCAACAAACGCAATCCGTCACGCAATTCAGATGCGCGTTTTTCCGATTTAGATGGGATGACAATAGCCATGATTTTCACCAATAAATTTCATAAACTAAAGGCGCAAGCCTAACCTAACCAGAGAGCTTTGTATGCTCTTAAAAAAAAGAAACCTGTCGCAAAAAAGCAACAGGTTTTTTAATAATTTTAGATGTCTGATACCAATTTTGCAACAAAATCAACATTCAGACCACGGACTTTCAGCTCTAACGGAAAACCTTTCACTCGTTTAGATGAACGTGGTTCTTGTTCGTTTTTGTGGAAATATCCGCCAGAACTTGTGACTATTTCCTTGACTTTTTTACTTTCACTGAGCGATCGCACACCTATGTATGTAATAAAACTCTCAAATCCTGAACTGATCTCTGGCATTTCCTTCCACGAAAACTGATTGCTAAATGTCCCTATGATGGTTACTCGATCGCTAAGTTCCACAACGAGATAATTGTTATGCGGACTTGATTCGATAACCTTGCCTTTAATCCCCGCAAACATGATGTTTTTCATTGATTTTACCAAACGCTTCAATTTGATTGGGAATCTTTATTAAAAAAAACCCTTCGGCTACGCTCAGGGCAGCGCATCAACACTTAAAAGCGAGAGCATTGATTTTGCACTCAGGGTAAATTGCGTCGAAGGGTTTCTGATGCGATACGCGATCGTAGCCAAAGGGTTTCTAGAAACAAAAAACATACACCGTGTTTTCAGTAACAAAAAACACAAAACTGCTTCTGTTGCGCTGCACTGAGCCTTGCACTGAGGGAAGCCAAAGGGTAGTTAGAATTAGGGGCGATCGTAACTCGTTTGTACCAATAAACAATCGGTTATTTGTAATGTTAAAAGTTATAATTTAAATTACAAAACCCCCTCGCCGAATGGTGTTATAAGCACCGAGTTCTCAGGGGAGTAACCTACAGTAGAGGTCACATCATGGATTTTAACATTGAGTTGGCAAAAAGCTTGATTGATTCTGCTGAAGAATTCCCAGTAGATCTAGAACAAGCTTGGGTTTGGCTAGGATATACCCGAAAAGATTCAGCGCTCGACACGCTCAAGTCTTACTTTGAAGACGGTGTTGACTTCTCCGCCTCAAACCGGAAAAGCCCTATGGGCGGTCGTCCTAGCCATTCTTACCGTTTAACTTTGAATTGCTTTAAGGAACTCGGAATGCTGGCTAAGACCAGTCAAGGCAAGCAAATTCGTAAATACTTTCTGGAATGTGAAAAAATTGCTAAAGCGAAATCTGAACGCCCCTCGATCGGTGCATATATAGAGCGGATCAAATCCATCTACGAGAACAGCAACAACGTCCCAAAAGGATATTGGACAGTCTTGTCTGAAGCATCAGGACTGTTGCTATGGGTTGAAACTGTACTGAAACTACCCGTTGACAAGTTTGATTTGATGGATGGTTCGATCGGCATCCATTGGGCAAACTACCGTGCTGACAAACCGTGGGGTCGCGATCGCAAACAATACGATTATCATTTCCCAGACGGTCGCAGCGTAAAAGCTTGGAGTTACCACAACTCAGAAATGATTGAGTTTCGGACTTGGCTTGAGGATCAGTACAAATTTAAATTGATGCCACCGTATTTGCTGAGAAAATATGGAGCAATGGTGCAAGTTCGAGAATCAGAACTACGCTCGTTAGTTGCTTAATGTGTGGTGCGACGCTCCGCCGAAGGGTTTTTGAGATTGACTGCAATCGAACTTATTCTCGATCGCAGTCAATATTTTGAGTTATACGAGACTTGTTTAATGCCAGAATTTATGCTGTAAACGAAGCTTTAAGCTTAGCTGTGCAAAAACGTCTTTGATCGTAGAAAGTCTCAAATGTTTCAGATTTATGGAACCTATCGAATGTTGATACCAAAACTTTTGGTCGTACAGATACAGGCATAGGTAGAATTGGTAATCAGGCAATATCAAAGCGGGACATTTGATACCCGTTAAATATGGTTCAAATTGTCTAGTCGGTTTACCCAAACTTTCCTTCGCACCTTTGTTGATTAACCAGAAATCAGCTTCTGGGAAATTTTTATGAACAATATAGTCGAAACATGATTTATTTTCCATTTAAGAAACACCAAAAGCATCAACACCTAAAAGCGAGAGCATTGCGACGGCGTTACTGATTTTGCTGATGCGGGTTGAAGAGTCGAAGAGTCGAAGAGTTGAAGAGTCGAAGGGTTGAAGTGATGTCACCTAACAGATATAGAAAATCCCGCTTTTCTATATCTGTCCATGCAACGCATATAGGAAACAACGCTTATTAAATCTAATCCAATCAAATCCAAACTTATTCAATCACGAAGCGTAGAGAGCACATTTCAAATTAGCTAAGTCGAAGCATCTATATTTGTCTTACTGGTATTGTCAATATTAGAAACATCTGTTAAACTAAAAATATATTTATGCGGAGAACTTACTAATGTCTACACCAGCACAAAAAGCGGAGAAAGCTAGATTAGCAGCAGCTAAAAAAGCGGAAAAAGCTAGACTAGCAGCAGCTAAAAAAGCGATGCTAGCAAATCATAAAGCGTCTATAGCGTTTGTGAAAAACCTATGGAAAGTACGAATTGACACAGCTACGGCTAATCTTAAAAAGACACGAGCCGATGCAAAAACTAGCTTGGCTAACCAAATCAAAAGTAATAAAAGTGAATTAGCGGCCCTTCGATAAATGAAGGAGAAAAAGCGATGTCTTACGTTCAACACTTCGACTACGCTCAGTGCGACGCAGTTACGCGCTCGTCAAGCTCAAGAAAAAGCACGACTGATTCAATCTCAGAAAGAACTGAAAGTTTCGGTGGCGACAATGATTAGTTCCGCTAAAGCTCAGCGAACTAGAGAAGCAAAAGCTTTAACGGATGCTTACAAATCGCGGATTTCTGGAGTTAAAGATAAATCTAGTCGTGCGATCGCCAAGAATAATTACGCGAGTCAAAAATCCGCAATGGTTGCTCGACATAAAAGAGAGGCAGCTCAGTGGACTAGCTATAAAAAAGTGCAAGAGCAAGGATGGAGAGTAGATAAAGCTAATCTTGCCTCTAAACATAAAAATGATTTGGCTTATGCTGTTAAAGCCGAAAAAGCCAAAGCCAAAGCTTTAGCCAAAGCCAAAAAATAAACACCAACGATGAGGAAAAAACCATGAGTACGATCGCACAACTTCGAGCTAGTCACAAAACACAAAGAACGGCTTTAGCAACCGCTCAGAAAAGTCAAAAAGATTCACTCAGCAAAACATGGGCAAATAATATTGCTGCTACGAGTACAGCTTCAAAAAATGCAAAAGCTGTTATGGCTTCACAACATAAAACCGCAAAGGAATTAGTAAAAGACAAAGGTCAAAGAGCGAGATTAGTCGCTAATCAGAAAAGCCAAAAAAGTGCATTAAACATGACTTGGGCAAATCATATGACCACCACCAGAGCAAACGCAAAAAATGCAAAAGCTTCTTTGTCGGAACAACATAAGAAAGCGAGAGAAGCAATGGCTTCTCGACATAAAACTGAAATAGCAAATGTTCCAAAACCTACAAAACCCAAATCTGGCGGTAGTTCGAGTTTTGAGTCGGGGTGGAATCTCTCAGGTTCTGGTAGTTCTTCTGGTTTTTCTGGTTATTCAGGTGGAGGTTCTAGTTCTTTTGGTACTTTAACAATACCAAAACCTCTAACTAATAGTTCTTTTGGTACTTTAACAATACCGAAACGTCTTTAATTTACTGGCATGATTAAATGTATTGATTTCTTTGCCGGTATCGGAGCCTGGGAATTAGCGAGTAGTTTGGTCAATCCTATTTCACAGATGAAGTTTAGGACGATTGAATTTATACGATTGAATTTATCGAAATCAATCCACAGGCTCAGCAAGTATTACGATCGCACTTTCCAGAAATCCCGATTCACGATGATGTTCGATCGTACATTCCAACCAAACACGAAGCCGATTTATACTTGGTTTCATTTCCTTGCACGGGCACGTCGGCTGCTGGCAAAAAAACCGGACTAAAACATGAAGAATCAGAGTTGTGGTTTGAAGCTCTCCGGTGCATCATCATCGGTAGACCAAGTTTTGTGGTTATTGAGCAGCCAAAAGGGATTATCGATCGAGGGTTACGAACAGTTATTGCCGGACTCAGACTGGCTGATTATGAAACAGAAATTGAAATTATCAGCGCGTCGGAGCTCGGTGCGCCTCACGAGAGGAAAAGAGTTTTTGTCATTGCCTACGCCGACCACCTTGCCCTCTGGCAACGGCAAAACTTCTGCTGCTGGTCAGAACAAATTGGAAAGCACATTGCGATCGCAAAATCGTTTGTCTCATACCCAGAAACTCAACCCCGAAGTGTGCGCTTATCTGATGGGATTCCCCCCTGGTTGGGTGGAATCGGCATTGATGGATGGTGGAAATTGAATCAACCGCCCCTAAGTTCAGGGATTAAGCCAAGGACACCGGGAGCCAAGGACACCGGGACGTAGAGAATGTGTGAGTTTGTATGGGAAGTCGATCGTCCCTCAATGTGCTGCGATCGCACTGATGCGGATTCAGTTTCTTACTTCATTACTTTAAAATACAATGTTAAAATTATAAGAAATACCCTGAAAACCCTACAACTAAGGAGCAAAAATGTCAGATATATGGTTCAAAAAAGCACTGAGTGGCGTAGATGAAGTAAGGAAACTGATGAACGCACCAAAAGAATGGTTTCTGGGACAACCATTAATTCAAACATTATTGAGTAATCCAGATGCTAAAACGATTTTGAGTTGGCTTGAAACAAAAGAAAACGTTGCGATGTTTCCCGCATTGATAGGTCAATGTGGCTTAGCTTTTTTAGAAACAGCTCATGGTATCAACAGAGCTTACAATAGCAAGGCTCACTCTAATTTAGCTGGTGCTGGTCAAACTGCACTAGGTTCTGCTAAGTCTACTAGCACAGAAAAAGGCATCTATGGCGATGCTGTAAATGCCTTCAATGATAGTCTGGCTCTGCCAGAGCTATCGAAATTTGGCATAAAAATCACTCAGGATGTGAGCGAAGCTTGGGCATCGCTTACACAAAAAAGAGAGACAACACTTATACAAAATAGAGAGCTGAGAGATAAGCTTTTTAAAGAATTGGAAGATACAAAATTATCTGGTTCTAAACGAGTTACTACTAGGCGCAAATACAATCAGATTGCAAAAGCTTTGGTTGCAATGGGAGATAAACCTATGCGATCGCCCATTAAAGGTGGAATCAAACCACCTAAATCTACACCTAAATCTACACCTAAATCTACACCTAAATCTGGAGGAGGCAGTGGGAATAAAGCACCAAATCATCCGAATTATTTGAGTAATTTAGTAATTGGACACAATCCATACGAAATAAATTCAATTTATAACGATCGCATTTCATCCATAAGAAGCATCAAAGTGAATGCAAGTGCTTTGGTAATTGTGCCAGTAGTTGCACCGATCGTAGCTGTGGGTGGTGCTCTAGCGACTGTAGCAATGACGGCGGGAATCATCTCGACCATAGCATCATGGTTTTTGAATGATCTTATGATTTTGCTAGGTATGCCAGGAGTTTTAATCCCAGCGTTGACTCATTGCGTAACTGCGATCGTACTAAAAGTCTCCGGTAGTGCTGGGGCTGAAGCTCTACGATTTTTCTCAGCTTCTGTGTTAAAAACTAACGCAACTTTGCTAATGACAATCTTCGGTACAAGTAATATGAATGTCACTGGCTGGATGTTTTTAACGTCGATGGCTCTTCCAATTTTATTGGTTTCAGTCATCATTATTTTGGCAATGAGAACCAAAAATAAGGTGACATATTCTCACTTTTATTTATTAGCAGAACACGAAAGATATCCAGGATTTGCTTACGCAAGTATAGATAATGCTGATGATGCTGCTATAGAATTTGATAAAATGAAGAAAGATTTACTGGATTTAACCACAGTTGTTTATTCGGATATTTATGGAGTGGGGATAAATCTAGAGAAAAGCAAACCAGAAGTAAAGGGAGGTTTTAAATTATCTACAAAAGTACCAACAAAAATGAATGCTGAAGATGCTAAGAAAGTGTTAGAAGAATTTAGCGAAAAGCATTCAGTAAGTATCCCATTGGGAGCCTGGAAACCGATTTAGGAGAATAACAATGCCCTTTCATATAGTCAAAAACTACGCAGAATCTCAGAAAAGCGTAGTGATGGAAGAAATAAATTCGATAGTCGAAAAAGCTCCGCCATACAATGCACGAGCAGGTGAATTTGGACGCATCAAATACAAGATGACAAACTGTGGAAAGTATGGATGGTTATCTACAGAAGGGTATACAAAAATTAACCCAATGACAGGTAGACGATGGCCACAAGTTCCACCAACGATCGGGCAACTTATGGTAAAGGTAGGTCAAAAGTTCTATCCGGGATTTCGACTGGAAACTGTGCTGATTAACTTTTATGAAAACAGCATGAACAATCCTGAAAAACCTATACTCGGATTTCATCAGGATACTTCAGAAAGAAACAAAAAAGCTCCAATAATCAGCATCAGTTTTGGTCAAGGAACTTTTTTGATAGGTGGAAAAGTTGATGCAGCCGGAAAACTTTCAGCAGCAGAATTGAAAAAACTTGACAAAACTCTAACTACGAGTATTCTTTTAGGAGATGGTGATTTATTGGTAATGCACGGTGATGAGAGACTTTGCTTCCACGCTGCTGGAGAAGTAATAGGCGATCGCAGAATCAATCTCACGGGTAGAATGGTAGACCCGATCGAAACATCTGATAAACCATTGATCATTTCTCTGATTGGGATGGAGCAAAATAAATCTTTATCACAATTAGAAAAAACGGAGATAGAAAAAGCTATGGTTTTTCGACAATCTACCGATCGCAAAAACGCTAGCGAACTTTTACTAACCGATCGCCCCGGATTTGATACTTTGACCGCAACTTATCTGAAATCTCGTAAATATCCTTCAGTTTTGATATACGAAATTAAAGAAACTCCAAAAAAACCTTATTCCACTCGCTATGTAGGCGACGAACTAACCACTGTCCATGAAATGCTTGAAGAGTCCGATCACTTCTTAGCATCTACTAATGGTTCAAATAAGTTTGTTCAAGATGCGATCGCATATTTTACTTCGATCGGCAAAACTCCTTGGATTGTCACCGTCCCAGATATTGATGACGATCCCGCTTCCTCTGATTCACCACCTCCACCACCCACAGATTCAGAACCATCTCCAACAGAACCATCAAGACCAGCAAAATCGGTAGGCAATTGTACTGTATCCAACATCCGAGAATGAACAAAATAACCGAGAAAAAGTCATTGAGGATTTTCGTAAATATTCTTGGCAACAACTTCAAATTAATGATGGCGCATTCTACAAGGCGATCGAAAAAATTGCCTCTACTCTTGCTTCTGGAGAAAATGTAGAATTGGTCTGTCATTGCAAACCACTCGCCTGTCATGGAGATATAATTAAAAATGCGGCTCTATGGATGATTAAGGAGGGAAAAGTGGACTCTACACCCGATGACCCCATTACTTCAGAGGATCGACTTCATGTTGGTATGATCGGACTCAATTGGATTGAGGGATTAGACGCTAGATCTGAACTAGAAATTGAAACAGTTATTTCCAACAAGCACCGGGAATGGTATCTAAAACTTAAAGACGAACCTGCCAAAAATCCTGTGATTCATGTTCGGGGAGTTGGCGGAAACATCGCTGGTCCTCAAGTCGGATTTGATGGACAAGTTCAACGCTATCTCTATCGTGAAAGGTATCAGGACGTTATCGTTCATGGTCAACTTCCTAACGAAACTCCTGAAGGTTGGGTAGAAACTGATGCACCTTTTGACCCCGCAAAGTTTAACTACCTTTTTGCTATGTGGGATGAAGTAGATCCAGATGTGGGAGCACTGATTAAAGTTGCGGGTAGTAAAGCGCTCGTTGCTTATTACCGTTTGCCCAATGTTCGACTTCCCAATCCCATTCCTGAATTTGATGACCCTCAACGATATGCTAAATATGGTGCAGCCGTCCCCCCAAATACCTACGTTGCTGTTGTCGGTAGTCGGGAGTTTAAGGATAAATGGGCAGAAATTGCGATCGCACAATTCGTCAACGCTCTCCCCGCATCTTGCACCCTCGTCTCCGGTGGCGCAACAGGAGCTGATACTTTTGCCGAAAGAGCCGCCAAAGCTAGAGGTTTGAAAACTCTGATTCATAATGCCCGATGGGTTCAGAGAAAGACTCGTCTCAAAGATGGGACGATCGCCCCCGGTTTCAAACCTAAATATTTTCCAGAGGATCGCACTGTGGAATTTTCTAACGAACGC
>JFJP01042176.1_pt1 | contig 14458 bp, 14 predicted proteins | sample 431651 | NCBI WGS metagenome assembly JFJP01 (sample SAMN02602958, study PRJNA72255) | Microbial mat metagenome, whole genome shotgun sequencing project. | biome: fresh water; feature: sink hole; material: water; isolation source: purple microbial (photo- and chemosynthetic) mats found in... | reverse complement strand
CTGTTGCTTAAAACAGCTTGTTTTATTGCGCTTTAGCCCTTATTCTATGATTTTGAACAAAAATAAACTCTTTTTTTCTTTCCATTTGCTTTTAATATTAATTTTAATTTTATACTTTTGCAGCACTCAAAATTTAGTAAGACTTTATTTATAGACAAACATTAATTGCTCAAAGGCAAAGCCTTTAAGCGGTTAGGCTTATCTATAAACAAATTCTTACTTTTTTTTTGTAATTTATTCATTTAATAAGACTTACCGATAGTCCTTCAAAATCGGGTAATAAATTATTCATAAATAAATCAAACTAAAAAATGAAATTATTAAAACAATTTTTCTTTCTTGGACTTACGCTTGTCCTTATGTCGTCATGTGCAAAAATATTTTATAGTCCAGATGCTAATTCTCTGGCAACTAAGCAAAAAATAATAGCCATTGTACCGCCTAGTGTTTCAATAGCAGCAAGTAAAAAGATAACAGCTGAAGCAATGATAGAGCAACAAAAAACCGAATCAGTTAATTTTCAAAAAGAAATTTATTCTTGGCTGCTCAAACGAAAAATGCAAGGAAAAATGATTCAAGAAATTCAAGAACTTGAAACAACAAATGCAAAATTAAAAAAAGCAGGTTATCCCGAAACACCTCTAACAACTGAAGAATTATGCGAAGTTCTTGGTGTTGATGGTATTATGACCTCTACCTTTGGTTTGTCAAAACCAATGTCAGAAGGCGCTGCTATTGCAATTGCAGTATTATTCGGAGCAGGAGCAGCAACAAATGAAGTACACGCTTCGTTGAGTATTAGTGATTGTAGTGCTAAAAAACTAATTTGGAACTACGACCATAAATTTTCGGGAGGCGTTGGCAGCAATCCCGCAAGACTTGTTGATGGTCTTATGAGAAATGCAAGCAAAAGAATGCCTTATATTATTCAATAAAATTAAATACCCGCATTTCAAATAAGCACTCCTTCTAATAACAACACTAAAAAAAAAGCAGCAAAAGAAATCGTTCTTTCGCTGCTTTTTTTTAGTTATATTTTTTATTTTTGCAACATTCTGTTCTCAAACTCAAAGTGCATGTAAAAATACAAGCTTAGATAAACAGAAAATAAACTAGAAAAACGATAATGAAATAAAAAAACAGCTACGAATGGATTCCGAAAAAACTAAAAGCAGAATAGATATTTTAGACGTTATCAGAGGTTTTGCTATTGTTTCGATTATGCTTTTGCACAATATAGAGCATTTTGACGTTTATTTTTTCCCAGAAAATTTACCCACATGGATAAAAAGCTTAGATAAAATAATTTGGGATTCGATGTTTTTCATGTTTGCCGGAAAATCCTATGCCATTTTTGCCCTAATGTTTGGCGTTACCTTTGCCATTCAGCTTACAAACCAACAAAACAAAGGCAAATCTTTTAGAGCGCGATTCGCTTGGCGTTTGTTTTTACTTTTGGGTTTTGGAGTAATAAACTCGGCTTTTTTTCAAGGCGATATACTTGCTATTTACGCAGTTGTGGGCATTTTGCTCATACCTTTATCTATGTTGAACGAAAAAGCAATTTTAATAATTGCCTCCTTTCTAATGCTACTCCCTTTTGAGTGGTGGAATTTAGTGCACGCCATTCAAAACCCTGCACAGCAAATAAATGACCCCATTTCTTGGACATACTTTGGCAACATGATGCAATACATAGGCAACGACTCATTTTATGACACAGTGGTAGGAAATTTAACCAACGGAAAAATCGCCGTAATGCTTTGGAACTGGGAAAACGGAAGGTTTTTCAGCATTTTATCACTTTTCTTGTTCGGATTTATTTTGGGAAAACGAAACTTATTTCAATGGTCAGACACAAGCAAGCAATTTTGGAAAAAAGCACTAGTAATTGCCGCTATTGCCTTCATTCCCTTATTTTTAGTACAACAAAAACTCGACACCTTAATCGAAAGCGACATCATCAGAAGGTCAGTAAGCACCATCGAAGTAGCTTGGACTAATTTTGCCTTTATGATTGTGCTAGTATCAAGCCTTACTTTATTGTTTCAAAAAGAAGCATTGCGCAAAAAACTAATGTATTTCTCAGCATTTGGGCGCATGAGCTTGTCCAATTACGTAGTTCAATCCATCGTGGGCGCAACAATATATTATGGTTGGGGCTTTGGAATGTACCGCTACACAGGCGCAACCTATGGCGTTTTGATAGGCTTGGTGTCGGTTTTGATTATGGGCAAACTTTGTGCAAAATGGGCGCAACACTTCAAACAAGGACCTTTAGAAACTCTCTGGCACAAAGCCACTTGGATTTAGTCAACTTAGTCAAAGTTTTCGACTTAGGGTAAGTTCATAACTTTAATTATTCAATGATTTAATTCTGAATAAAAAAGCAAATTAGTCTCTCAAACAAGATTAAAAAACAATTTAACAATTCATTTTAGAATAAACTAAAATTTAATAAAACATAAAAAAGCTAACTACTTAATTTTTAAAACAAAATACTTTGTTGCTGCAATAAAACAGAATTTAAGTGCAAAATAATATTGAAAATTGATAAAAAGATTGTAACTTTACATTTTAATAACTAATCATTTAATCACTGAAATATTTTGCCACTTTATTTTACAAGAGAGGTGAAAATTTCGTAAACAAAAAAAACAATGAAAAACTTTTTTAAAAGTATAGCTGTATTATTTGCTGTTATTTTTATGACATCATGCGGTGGCGGAAATGAACCACAAGCAGTTGCAGAAGATTTCTTAAAAGCATTAGGAAAACAAGACTACGAAAAAGCCAAAGAATTGAGTACCGAAAAAACAATTCAAATGCTAACTTTGATTGAAAGCGTAGCTAAAATGGCAAAAGCAAACGGTGAAGATATTGATACAAAAAAAGTTCCGGACTTTGAAATGGGTAAATGCGACATCGACGGCGACAAAGCAGTATGCCACTACACTAGCGAAGGCAAAGAAGAAAAACTAAACCTCGTAAAAGTTGATGGTAAGTGGAAAGTAGATATGAATAAAGAAGGATAGATTTTTACATTTTCCATGATTATTTCACAAAAAAAGCCATTTTTATAAGATATTCTTAAAAATGGCTTTATTTTTTTTTAGAGAATTTCGATTATTTTACCCTATTTCTAATTTTATTTTATACCCACTGTGCTTGCGAATATTAACAACTCGCCCCTTGTCGAACATTAAATATTGCCCTTTGATACCTAAAAGTGTTCCACTAATTTCTGTTTGGTTATCAAAGCTTTGAGCTTGTACCTTGTCAGGAAATTCTAAAACAGGATATTCAAACTCCCAAAGAGTATTATCTGCAATTACAAATTTCTTTAAGTCTTCGGGCAATAAATTTGCGGCTTTTTCTTTGGCTATGAGCAAATCTTCTGGGTCAATTTCGTTTTTAAGCATTTTTTGCCACGATGTTTTATCCGAAAAGTTTTTCTTCAGCTCTACTTCTATAATTCCGGCAGTGTAGCGATTTGGAGTTTTTGCAAGTTTAATGGCTTTCGATGCGCCTTGGTCTATCCATCGCGTAGGAATTTGCGAACTACGCGTAACGCCCACTTTCAAGCCGCTCGAAATGGCAAGATACACAAAATGTTCTTGCAAACAGTGGCTTTCAGACCATTTCATATCGCGCGATATACCTTCGTGTGCGCGGCAAAGCTCCGGTTTTAGAATACATTCGTCGGTTTCGGGCAAGCTTACAAAGCAATTGTAACAATAACCTTGCGAAAAAGATTTTGCGGTCTTTTTTCCGCAACCCAAACACCTGATTTCATTCAAATAGGTAAGTTTCAAATTTGCACCTATAAGCAGATTCAAATCTATTTTTTGTTGATTAAGCAAAAGCGAATATTCAATAGGCTCATCAAACTTAGTCTGCATTTTTTCCAATATACCTGTGTACATTTGTGGAGTTTTTGTTTTTTAAAAGAATTAAAATGCGCTATTCGTCAATAAATGCAGTTTGTTTTCTCGATTTCAGCGTATTGAGTAAAAGTACACCCGCTAAAAAAATCAAGGCAATTCCTATCACAACAATACTTCCTGTAATGTTAATTTCTTTAGCTCCTTCTTTGCTCATCATCCAAACTCCCAGTACAATAGACAAAACACCAACAATTCCTACACTCCAGCCCGAAATGTATAAATTAGTAGCATTCACTTCTTGCTTGTCTTCCTTTTTAATCATAATGTCGCTCCATTTTTCATTGAGCTTGGTGTTGTAGTTCTTGAATAATTTCCAAGGCAATTGAAAGTTGGAAATTGGGCTCGAAATTTCGCTGTCCCAGTATTTATCTTCAAAACGCAAGCGACCTCCCCAGTAGCTAAGCATTTTAAGTTCTGCTTCTTCAAAAGCAAGTTCTATGTCGTTGGTTTCGACTACGTATTTAAAAAATATTTCGGCAAAATCGCTGGCTTCAAATCTATTCAATTTATTTGAAATTCCTATTACCGAAGGCACACCCAATTCTATTAATCTGTTGGATACTTGTTCGCTAGCATTTCCGTTTAATACCAAAAAACGCAGCTCGCGCAAGTCTGCTATTTTTTTCAGATATGCCGAAATAGTTTCGTTGGTATAATCTGCTGCAAGGTTTTCGTTGTCCGATGTATCGGTAGAATAATACAAGCCAAATACGTGTTTATTCATGTTTTTGGCATAAAGCTCATCGATAAGTGCCTCGAAGCTAATTCCGCTAAATGCCAGAATATCAATATATCCATAGCGTGCGTATTCATCTAAAATATCTTCTATTTTGATGCGCTCTCGCGTTAAATTTCCTTCTGTCGATTTCTCTCCAAAACCAATAACCAATATGGGACGATGACTTGAATTCACTTTTTTAGCTTTTAATTAAAACATTTACTATTACGAAGTCAATCTAATTTTGTTTCATTTTTGCTTAACTAAATTAAAAATTAAAGACAAGCAATTGAATAAAAAAACACAAAATATAGAAGTTTTTTTGAAGTAAAATGAAAACATAAAATTAGTCAATAGATTTGAAAAAAACTATTTTTTTTGAAAAAATTAGGAATTACTTTTCTATAATTTCCATTTTTTTCATCAAAAAAGTAGCATTTAAGTTTTGGCTAATGCCATCTTTTATTTTGTAATCGAAAAATAGTTTGTCGTCTTTTATATCTACTTCAAATCTTTTATTTATTATTTTTCCTTTTAGTTCTTGTTCCAAAATACCAAGCATTACATCATGTGTTGCTATAAGTCCACAGGCATTATATTTTACCACTTGTTCAATAAAAGCTTTCGAGCCGTAATGCTTGTCTTTTGAATTGGTACCACGCAACATTTCGTCTATTATAATAAATAATTTTTTCCCTGATTTTATTTCTTTTATAATAGCTTGCAAACGTTTAAGCTCGGCATAAAAGTACGATTCATTTTTACTAAGCGAATCGGTGGCTCTAATACTGGTAAATAGCTCAATGGGTGTAAATTGGAACTTAGTAGCACACACTTTGCTTCCACACATAGCCAAAATTAAATTTACTGCCGTAGTGCGCAAAAAAGTACTTTTTCCCGCCATGTTTGCACCCGTTACAATGGCAAAGCTGCCGGTATTACGAAGTTCAAAATCGTTACAAACCCTTTCATTTTGAGGTATTACGGGGTGTCCACCGGCTTTTATCTGGTAAAGAAACTCGTCGCTGGCTATTTCGGGAAAAACAAACTCCTCGTGTTGGTAAGCAAATCCGGCAAAACTTTGTAAAACGTCAAATTCTTTAATCACATTGAGCCAATCGGGCAGTTTTTCTTTATAACTTGCTTGCCATTTTTCTAATCGAATAATTACATGCAAATCCCAAATAAACAGAAAGTTAAAGATAATTGCAAATAAAAAATTCATTCTGTTATCTAATGTTTTGATAATCGATTTGAGTTGTTCGATGGCTTTTTGAGCCGAAATAGGATTACTTTTCAATCTATTTTGCAGCGAAATAAGCAAATCCGATTCAAATTTCTGCTGTTCTATTTCAGCCAAAAGCAAAGCATAATTGCCTAAAATTTTAGCGGAGTTTGCTGTATTTTCGTGTAGTTTGTTTATTTTTTTCAAATAAAACCCCACAAAAGTAAGTTGAAAAGTACCCAAAAGGAAAAACACTTGAATAGGAAAAACGCTTACAATGCTTAAAAATAGTGCAGAAAGAGTAAGAATAGGAAAAAATAAAAGAAAGAAAACAAGTATTTTATTGTTCTTAAATTGCGCTTCGGTAGTAACCCAATCGAGCAAAATGGTTTTGTTATGTTCTTTCACTTTGTGTTCGCCTTTTTCTTTAGCCAAATTATGGTTCAATAAATGCTCCATACCCGATGCCTGAAAATTTTGCCGCCAATCTAGCAAACCAGAAAGTTCGGCAATAGCTTCTTGTCGTTTTTCAATTTCTTGCTGATTGAGGCAAGGAGTGCAAAGTTTTTCGGCTAAATAATTTTGTCCCAAAACACTAGCACTTCTATTGAGTAATATAAAAATAGAGCTTTCGCCAAAAATATCTAAATCGTAGGCGTATTTGTGCTCTTGATTGATGTACTCTTTTCCGGTATAAATATCGGTAAAATCATTGTTGTGTAAGCTTATTTCTGTTTTGTTTACCAAAATAAGATAATTCAAATGGTTTATTTTCAGGCTCAAACGGTACGATAACTGAACAAACACTAAAAAAAGTACTACAAATACCGTTAAAATTCCCACCAAAACAACCCAGTTTAACGCCGAAAAAAGATAAATAAACAAAGCACTAGCGATAAAAAGTGCTAAACGAATATAAGCAGTAATTCTGCTTTTTTGTTTTAATTTGAATAACTCAGTTTCGTATTTTTGTATGTTCTCTTCAAAAATCATAATTATATTATTAAATTGTTCGGTTATTCGACTATTTTATTGCTGAATTTTTTTTTATAAAAAAAATAATTTAGCAATAGAACATAGAATTGTTTACAAATCTATGAAATAAAATACAAATAAGTATGGGTGCAATTGTTTTTTGAGAAAAATTAAGATTTGGAAAGAGAACGCTCGTTAATAATTTTCAAATAAAAGGACTGAATAAAAACAATTTTCAAAAAAAATATAATTATTACTTACAATTTGTAATTAATAATTATTTTTTTAGATTTGTACCCTAAAAAAAAATCCTTTTGAATATGATAGAAAACAACATTATTGACGATTTGGATAGAAAAATATTGTCGCTAATAACAAAAAATGCGCGAATGCCTTACCTTGAAGTGGCTCGCGAGTGCAGTGTTTCGGGTGCTGCCATTCATCAGCGCATACAAAAACTTTCAAAATTGGGCATAGTAACCGGCTCTGAATTTTTGCTCGACCCCAAAAAAGTAGGCTATTCAACTTGTGCTTTTATGGGTATTTTTCTCGAAAAAGCAAGTCTGTACGAAAGTGTAGTAAAACAGCTAGAGCAAATTCCTGAAGTGGTTGAATGTCATTACACAACAGGCAATTACAGTATTTTTGTGAAGCTTCAAACCAAAACCAACGAACATTTGAAAGATATTCTTTCTACCAAATTGCAAGCCATTGACGGTATTCTCAGAACAGAAACATTTATTTCGCTCGAGGAACGATTCAAACGTCAGCTTCCTGTTTAAGTTTATAACACGATTTTAAAAAGTAAGCAGGTAATTTTTGCCTGCTTATTGTTTTATTTGTTTTTCCGTTTTCCTGTTTTTCAAACCTTTGTTTTCGGCGTTCATACTTTGAACATCTTCTACAAAATCCCACACTTTGTCTTTGCTAAGTACTAATCCATCGGTAGTTACATCGGTTACATAAAATTTAAAATTCCCCTCAAAAGTTGGTTTTGAAGGCACAAGGCGGTCAAATACAATGGCTTGCAATTTAGGGTCGTAGGTGAGTGCCATGCTTGCCGTTTTGCTGTATTCAAAAACTACACGCTTTGCCAAACGCCCTTTGCGGCGGAAAATAGGATGCCCGAATTTTGCTTGTCCTACGTTGCTAAAATAAAGTACATCAACTAGTTTTTTATTTGAAAACAAATCGTTGCCGTCCCATGCCAAAAGAGTGTAATAAGTTCGTTCTTTGTCTTTTACGTCTATTATTTCGTAATAAAGTGCGCCAAACCAATTTTTGTTGGTCAAAACTTGTTTTTCGGGGTTTTCTATGTTTTTAGAATCGTCGAAAAGTTGAATCAAGTCGATGCCTTTTTTGTCGTTTTTGTGCTGAATAAAACCATAATAATCAAAAGTTCCATCTTGCCAGAACAAATTCCATGTGTAAATGCGCACTTCTTGGTCGGCTGAAGTGAGTATTCCGACATTCTTGAGCTTCGTAAATTTGTGAGTGAAAGACTCTTGTAATTTGAGCATTTCGTTGAAGGTTTTCAAAATTTCAGTATTTGCTTCTTTTTTTTCTTGGTCGGTTTGAGCAGCAATTAATTTTTGAAACTCGGATTCCAATACATTTTCTTTTTCAGCAACAGCTTGCGACAAAGTTGTTTGCGAAAAAATTATCTCGCTTTTTATAAACAATAAAATGAATACGGACAAGGCTAAAAACTTTGTTTTCATTGGGTTTTTGTGTATTTTATAAGTTTTATAAGTTTTCTAAAATAAAGCAATAATTAAGCCAAGAGAATTTGACGAAAACAACAAAGTGTTCAAAAATGAACAAAAATTGTATTAAAACCGAACAAACAACGATAAAATAACAAACTATAATTTGTACTAACAATCTATCAATAAGAATAACTAAAATTGGTTAATTTGGTTAATAGGTAGGTTTAAATTGGTTAATGAGTGTCGTCTGGTAAACGACACTTTTTTTTTGCTTTTTTCTCAGGTTTTTCATTTTTACACTTGGCTTTTGTATTTTTTTTGCTCGAAGTAGCAAGAGTGTTCGATATCGAACATTTTTTAGTTCGCTAGCGAACAAAATAAGCATATAGCAATGCAACTTTAAAGCATAAGATACTCATTAAATAACTAAAATTGGTTAATTTGGTTAATAGGTAGGTTTAAATTGGTTAATGAGTGTCGTCTGGTAAACGACACTTTTTTTTTGCTTTTTTTTGAAATATTCAAAATCAAAATGATTTTATTTTGTTTTTATCAAAAAATATCTATTCTTACAAATTTAAAACACTTTTTCTGGCTATTTTTTAGTTTTAAAATAAATGCGAAAAAAAAATTTAACATTTGATAAGTTACATTACAACAAAGCATTAGTATTCTAAAATAAAAAAAAATACTTTTTTTTAGAAAATAATTGGCAAAAAATTTGCACAGAAGTATTTCAGCCTGTATATTTGTATCATTAACTAGGTTAATAGATAGATTAAAGTGTTTAATTTAGGTGTGAAGGCTCTCCCATGCGAATGGTGGTGCCTTTTTTTTTATGCCAATTTTCTGAAGAATTAATAATTAAGAATCAATGTAATTAAGGTTATTTGTAAAACAGCCCTTCAAGGGTTTTAAACCCTTGAAGGGCTTAACTTTGGCGACATTGAATTAAGAATTAAAAAAATTAAAAATTATCAATCAATTATAAAAAAGCGACTTCTAAAAAAAAATCAATTAAATGAAAAAGAAAACATTAGCTGAGCTAGATTTTAAAAACGGAGAAGTATTAATTGTGAACAAGCCTTATGAATGGACTTCGTTTGGTGTAGTAAAAAGAGCGCGTTGGCTTATTGGCGACTATTTGAAAGTCAGACAAGTAAAAATAGGTCATGCAGGCACACTCGACCCATTAGCCGAAGGGGTTTTGATACTTTGCACCGGCAAAAAAACCAAAGAAATAGAGCAATATCAGGGTTATGTGAAAGAATATGTGGCACATATACGATTTGGAGCTACCACTCCTTCGTATGATTTGGAAACTGAAATAGATGCAACTTACGCCACCGAGCACATTACTCCCGAATTGTTGCAAGCGACTATAAACAAGTTTGTAGGGCTTCAAGAGCAAACACCACCCATTTTTTCGGCAAAAAAAATAAATGGAAAAAGAGCTTACAAAAGTGCCCGAAAAGGAAGAGATATTGAAATCCCCAACTCGACCATTACAATTTACGAGCTCGAATTGTTGGAAAACAATATGCCCGACATAAAATTGCGTATAGTATGCAGCAAAGGAACCTATATTCGTAGCTTGGCAAGCGATTTAGGCAAAACATTGGGCAGCGGTGCGCATTTGGCGGGTTTGGTACGAACCAGAATAGGTGAATTTACTCTCGAACGAGCCTATACAATGGAAGAATTTATGAATTTATTCCCTTATAGAAAAGGTTAATAATTTTTAACATTATTATTTTAGCTAATTACTTGACAAGCGGCTAAAAATGTATTATATTTGCAAGCTATTTTTGCTTAATTTTCGCATACTTGCGCTTGATTAATAAAATAGATAATTTAGTCATTTCAATGTATTGATATAAATATATGAAGTTATCCAAATTCCACTACAATTTTCACCCCGATTTAATTGCCAAATTTCCGGAAGAAAACAGAGATGAGTCGCGCATGATGGTACTTAACAGAAGTACCGGAAAAATTGAACACAAGGTTTTTAAAGACATTACACGATACTTCGACGACAAGGACATTTTTGTACTTAATAATACAAAAGTTTTTCCTGCTCGTTTGTTTGGTAAAAAAGAAAAAACTGGTGCCGACATCGAAGTTTTCCTTTTGCGCGAATTGAAGCAAGACCTTAAAATCTGGGACGTTTTAGTAGATCCTGCACGCAAAATACGAATTGGAAATAAACTTTATTTTGGCGAAAACGGTTTGCTTGTAGCCGAAGTAATCGACAATACCACTTCCCGAGGACGAACTCTCCGCTTTTTGTACGACGGTCCGTATGAAGAATTTAAAGCTACCATTAAAAGTTTGGGCGAAACTCCGCTGCCTAAAATTATTGGGCGAAAAACAACCAAAGAAGATAAAGAACGCTACCAAACCATTTACGCAAAGCACGAAGGTGCAGTGGCTGCTCCTACGGCTGGTTTGCATTTTAGCAAGCAACTAATGAAACGCTTAGAGTTAAAAGGTGTTGATTTTGCCGAAGTTACGCTTCACGTAGGTTTAGGCAACTTTAGAAGTGTGGACGTGGAAGACCTCACAAAGCACAAAATGGACGCTGAGCGAATTATCATTACCGAGGAAACTGCTGCAAAGGTAAACAAAGCCAGAGAAGAAAAGCATCAAATTTGTGCAGTGGGCACAACCGTTATTCGCACGCTCGAAAGTTCGGTTTCTACAAAAGGGTTCTTAAATGCTTGCGACGATTGGACTAATAAGTTTATTTTTCCGCCTCACCAGTTTAGCGTACCTACTAGCATGGTTACTAATTTTCACATGCCTTTTTCTACTGCATTAATGACTGCTGCTGCTTTTGGCGGTTTCGATTTTGTAATGGAGGCTTACCACACGGCTGTAAAAGAAAATTACCGCTTTGGTGCTTATGGCGATGCTATGCTTATTATCTAAAAAAAAATAGATTTAAAATTCACTATTTCCAATTAATAAACAACAAAAAAGCGAACTAAAATTAGTTCGCTTTTTTTGTTTCGCTTTCGGCAGCCGAGGCTGTTAAGTTTGTGAGTTTGTTTTAAATCCTCCCACACACACCCATAATTTCTCTCAAAAACCTCCAAGCAAAGATAAGCTTTCCTCGACAAAAAAATCTACAATTATAGCATGTTGTATTATGTTAGCGTTTTGTTTTTTGCCTATAAAATTCAAATGCCGTAGGAAATTCATTTTCAAAAAAATCAGTACCAAACTCAAATGCTTTGAGTATTAAATTGCGACGTTTATCTACTAGGTTTGGAAAATTTATACCTAATACGTCATTTAACATTCTGTTAATACGCTGCCTAATATCATCAGGTAATGATAAATTTGCAACGAATTGATGCGTTTCTATGTTATAGTCAAGAAGTTTAAACGCATCGTAATCTTTATTATCGGGTTTTAAAATATAATCAACCTCTCTCGTTCCTTTTCTATTGTTTGTGTCCGAATCTACCACAAACAAATTTGACCAAAGCCAATCTTTAATTCCCTCAGAATCTTTATGTTTTGATTTCAACTTTTCATCAAAATGTTCTAACTGTCCATCAAATGCTTTATTTTGATTTTGATAACGTCCTTTTTTCCAGTTATTTTTTTGCAACACATCTTGGGGGCATAGCTGAACCTCTGTGTAAGCGCAAAGTCCATCTTGGCAATGCAATAAATTCATAACCACATCATAATAGAATTCATTTGTAGATGAGTTATATTTTGCATGAGGCAAATTGTTTTTTTCAAAATTTTCTTCCCACGCTTTATAGTCAGTCGAAAGAATTTGAGTTTTATCTATTTTTCTCATAGTGTTTCAATTTTCCAATCCAACAATTCTGCAATTCCTTTGTATTCTTCCCATAATCTTTTTATCTCCTTAGGTTTTGCAGTGCCTTCTTCTTTTAATTTTTTCAATTTTAATCCCTTTTCAGATAATTCGGTTAGTTTTATTTTACGGGCTGGATTTCCATCGTGTTCTAAATCAAATATTTTATTAAGAATTGAATCCCAACGTAAATATTGTGGTTGAATAAAATAGTTTTTTATGTCTCTATCGCCCTTATAATACAAATCTTGAAGCAACTCGCCTGTAGAATTAAATTTTAATTCTACAATTTCCCAAGGTTCGAAAGATGATGCTATAATAGGCGAATGGGTTGCTATAAAAAATTGTGCATTGGGTGCTAATTTTGTATAAAATTCAATAATTTCTTGTTGAATATCGGGATAAAATGAACGCTCAGGTTCATCTATCAAAACGATAGATTTATCGGTATTCAGTTTAATTAAAGGCGTTGCTGTTAAAATCAATTGTTTTGTTCCTGTACTCCAATAACTATTTGGAATTTCTGTACCATCGAGTTGATATACCTTTATAAATTTTAAATCTTCGGCTGATTTAAAATCAGGCTCCGATTTTATTTCTAAATTAAACTTGTTCAAAATGAGATTTAATTTATCTGCCAAATCTTTTAATGGATTTGGATTTTCGTCCTTCCACTTTTTTAAATCCTCAATCCATTTATCGGCGTCCATCATTCCAGTTTCCATTTTACTGGCTATTTCGTTGCGATAGCTAAGTTGCGAAACTTTAAATTTTTGAATATCTTTTAATATATTGTCCCAAATTTCTTTTACATTGTTTATTTCGAAATCGAAAAACTTAAATTTCAGTTTGTTTTCATCATTATTATCGTCTTTTGGGGTAATATCCGATGGTTTTTGAAAAATAATAGAACTGTCATCGCTTGTTTTTTCCTTTAAAATAGAATTAAAATCTGTATTTATCTCAGCCGGAAAGGAAATCAAAATATTGGTATCTGAATAATGAGTGAGTAAAAATTTTCTTCTATCTTCGTCATTAACATTTCGGGTTCTAACATTCACAAGTCTATCAAGTGTTTCTGATACAACACCTTCTTCGATTCTGATATGTCTGTTGATATTTCCAAAATGTGTTTCAGCGGAAATACTTTTCATTTTTCGGTTTACATAACTTTTTTCAATTAATCCATGACTAACAATTGCACGAATTAAATTTAATAAAGTTGTTTTACCAGTTCCACTTTGTCCAATAAAACACACTTTATCCAATGGCATTCCTTCTTTTACGTGTCCTTTGGGGTATGTTAAATCAATTGTAAAATTCTTAAATTGATTGTAATCTTTAATTTCTATCTTACTTATTTTCATTTTTATAAATTTATTTTATTGAACAATTGATTTCAACTAAGTTTGTTTAATAACAATTTGTAATTTTTTGTAATCAAACTTTAAATTTTTGAAATTAATTTTTCTATCTCATCTTTATAATAGTAAATATTTAGATTCGCTTTTGGAAAATCTAAGGTCTTTTGGAAATCAGATGTTAAATCTCTACGACTAATATATTTTGAAATCCATTTTATGTCAAAATAATTACTCATATCTTTTTCATAAAGTCCCTGATCATCAGAATATTTAATATGGTCAGAAGTTATTTCAGCAATTGCTATTCCACCTTCTTTTTTTAAGGGAACAATTAAAATATCACCACATTTCATTTCTAATACATTTCTAACTTGTTCTGATCTTGTAGTAAATTTTTTATTTATTTCATCATTATTATCTTTGAATATAAATAAATCGAAGTCACTCCAACCATAATTTGCAGTGTTTTTTTCTAAACAATGATTATTATCGAATGTTTTAAAAAGCCAATATTGTTTATTTTTCATATTTTAGTTATTATTTTATTAATAAGTCTTAACATCATTCACCCCCCTCATTAATTTCTCTCAAAAACCACCAAGCAAAGATAAGCTTTCCCCGCCAAAAAACCAAAACAACAAGTACAATAAAAAAACACCCCCTTTTTTGTAGGCAAAACGTC
>JFJP01021744.1_pt1 | contig 14460 bp, 13 predicted proteins | sample 431651 | NCBI WGS metagenome assembly JFJP01 (sample SAMN02602958, study PRJNA72255) | Microbial mat metagenome, whole genome shotgun sequencing project. | biome: fresh water; feature: sink hole; material: water; isolation source: purple microbial (photo- and chemosynthetic) mats found in... | reverse complement strand
CTTGATCAAATTGATGCGTGAGGTTGCATCGGCGGGGGTGATTTTGACTTTCGCCACTTTTGCCTGAAGGTCTTTGTCTCCGAGAATCTCTTCGTACAGTTTGGTTCCCGATTGGGTCAGTTTGAGATAGGGTTCCGGAAATGAACCGGCAAGCTGGAGGCGACTGAGCAGAACGGGATCGTTGCGAAACAGGGTCTTTGCTTTATTCCGGTCAATCTTGTAGAGTTCGGTGAGTTTGTCGAAATTCTTTGTGTAGATCGCCGATGCTTCGGTGGCCTCATCACCTTCGGTGTCACTCTTTTTGGAAATAGCCACAGTCTCGTTCAGAAGGGCATCCCCTTCGTTGAGTTGGGGAATATCGTAGCCGTACTCCTTGAGAAGGGTTGCGATTTCCGGGCGGTTCTGGGCGTTGAAAATCGCCTGACCCCATTTGTTGAGAAGAGATGATTCGGATTGGTGAAATTTTGGCATAGAGCCTCCTGTTAATTGAATGTATTGCTTTGTTCACTTGAACATTGCACAGTGAACATACTCATAAAATCGTTGTTTTGCAGGTTTTTATGACTGTCCTTAGGAACGATCAATCCCTCCATGGTTGGAATGGATTCCTCCGAGGTTGGAATGGGTTCCTCGATGGTCGGCATGGATTCCTCGATGGTCGGCATGAATTCCTCGATGGTCGGCATGGATTCCTCGATGGTCGGCATGGATTCCTCCGAGGTCGGAATGGGTTCCTCCGTGGTTGGAATGGGTTGCTACCCGCTCGGAATGGGTTCCTCCGTCGCCGAATCGTAGGGTTTCACCCTACGCTGGGATAAACCGGACCTTCGGCCCTCAATGCCGGTGATCGGATTGCAGCCGATCCTATGATATGTCGCCCTACGGACTGGATGCTCATTTACCATGGTTTCGGTTTTGAATCGGTTCGGGGATGAACTATTTTCAACGGGTTAAAAATCAACCACAGACCACAGGGAATACACAGAAATAAAACCTTTCTCTGTGGTCAGTGTATTCTGTGGTTAAAATTCAAATCAGGAGTATGAATGCCTCTTTCATGGAATGAAATCAAAACCCGCGCCGTTGCTTTTTCTCATAAATGGAAAGATGAGTTTTCAGAAGATGCGGAGGCAAAACCGTTTCTGACGGAGTTTTTTGAAATTTTCGGCGTGGATCGCAAGCGCGTTGCCACCTTTGAACACAAAGTAAAAAAGCTCGAAGGCGGTGATGGATATATCGACCTTCTTTGGAAAGGGACGATTCTTGTTGAACACAAGAGTCTCGGCAAATCGCTGGTCAAAGCTGAAGATCAGGCGCGCAACTATCTGCATGGACTCAAAGACAGCGAACTTCCAAGACTCCTTTTGATGTGCGATTTCCAGAATTTTCGGCTCGTGGATATTCTCGATGATTCGGTGACGGAGTTCAAACTGGCAGAACTGCACAACCATGTCCACCTCTTTGGATTCATGATCGGTTATGTGACGAAAAAGGTTTCCGCCGAAGACCCCGTAAATATCAAAGCCGCAGAAAAGATGGGAGCACTCCACGATACGCTCAAGGAAGCGGGCTACGAAGGACATCAGCTCGAACTGCTTCTGGTGCGTCTGCTGTTTTGTCTCTTTGCGGAAGACACGGGGATTTTTTCGAAACGGCAGTTTCAGGACTATATCGAACAACGCACTGCCGAAGATGGTTCTGATTTGGGAATGCATCTCAACCATCTCTTTGAAATTCTTGATACACCGGAATCGAAACGGCAGAAAACTCTGGATGAACAGCTTGCCGATTTCGCCTATATCAACGGTTCCCTTTTTACCGAAAACCTTCGCACCGCCGCCTTTGATAAATCAATGCGGGATGCTCTTTTGGGTGCGGCGACGCTGGACTGGTCACGGATTTCACCGGCGATTTTCGGATCGCTTTTTCAGTCAGTGATGAATCCCAAAGAACGGCGTAGTCTCGGTGCTCACTACACCAGCGAAACGAACATTCTCAAACTGATCGGGCCACTCTTTTTAGATGATCTTCGGGCTGAGTTTGAATCGGCAAAGAAGAGCGACAAAAAGCTCGATGCTCTTCACAAAAAGATCGCCTCGTTCAGCTTTTTAGACCCAGCCTGCGGATGTGGAAACTTCCTGATTATCGCCTACCGCGAACTGCGAAAACTCGAACAGGACATTATCCGTGAACTCTACCGCCACGGTCAGCAGGTGAGTGATATTTCCCTGCTTCTTCGCGTGACGATCAGCCAGTTCCACGGAATTGAGATCGAAGAGTTCCCCGCACGAATCGCCGAAGTAGCTCTCTGGCTTATGGATCACCAGATGAACCTTGCGGTCTCCGAAGAGTTCGGGGAATATTTTGTCCGAATCCCGCTGAGTAAAGTTGATACGGTGGTGTGTGACAATGCTCTTCGAGCGAGTTGGCCCACGGTGGATTTTATTCTGGGGAATCCGCCGTTTTTAGGTTCAAAGATGATGAGTGAAGAGCAGAGAACGGATATTCTTTCCGTAGCGGACAATCTGAAAAATGCGGGCGTTCTTGATTTTGTCACCGGTTGGTATCTCAAAGCGAGTCGTTTGATTGCGGGAACCAAAACCCGTGTTGCTTTTGTTTCGACCAACTCAATTTGTCAGGGTGAACAGGTGGGAATTCTCTGGGGCGAACTGTTGGAACGGCGGAACATGCAGATCCATTTCGCTCACCGCACATTCCGCTGGAACAACGATGCTCGCGGAGTTGCGGCGGTTCACTGTGTTATTGTGGGATTTGGGGCGGAGACGGTGAGTAAGCCGGTGATCTTTGACTATCCCGATCTCAAGGGTGATCCGGTTCGGGTGGAAGCGAAACAGATCAATGGGTATTTGGTGGATGCACCGATTCTTTCAATTGAGAATAGATCAAAACCAATGTGTGATTGTCCTCAGATTGGAATTGGCAATAAGCCGATTGATAATGGAAACTATTTGTTCACACCCGAAGAAAAAGATGTTTTCATCGCGATTGAACCCAATTCGAAAGAGTTGTTCTATAAATGGATTGGTGCAGTTGAGTTTTTGAATGGTATTGAAAGATGGGTACTTCTTGTACAAAAAGCAGAACCATCAGCTTTGAAAAAAATGCCGGAAGTACTTAAGAGAATTGATGCTGTTAAGCAGTATCGCTTAGCAAGCACCAGTGCACCGACAAGAAAAATTGCAGAGACTCCAACGCGATTCCATGTTGAGAATTTCCCAAAATCAACATTTCTTGTTATTCCAGAAGTTTCATCAGAAAAAAGGAATTACATTCCCATCGGTTTTATGGAACCTAACATTATTTGCAGTAATCTCGTAAAGATCACATCTGAAGCAACTCCATTTCATTTTGGTGTATTATCCTCATCAATGCACAACTCTTGGATGCGAACCGTTGCAGGTAGATTGGAAAGTCGCTATCGCTACTCGAATACTATCGTCTACAACAATTTCCCGTGGCCCACTCCAACGGAGGCTCAAAAGTCCAAAATCGAAACCTGTGCTCAGGCGGTCTTGGACGCGCGGGCAGAGTTTCCCACTTCAACGCTTGCGGATCTCTATGATCCGCTCACCATGCCGCCGGTTCTGCTCAAGGCGCATCAGCAGTTGGACAAAGCGGTCGATTCGGCCTACGGCAAAACAAAATTTGATTCCGAAAGCGAACGGGTTGCGTTTTTGTTTGAGCGGTATCGGGAGTTGGTGGAGAAGGAAGTTGCAAGCGACAAGCCGAAAGCGGCAAGGAAGAAGAAGGGGGAGTGATAGTGGAATTAATGACATGTACACAAATGTTACTACAGCCAACGACAATCTTGGGAGGGATCACGGTTTTTATCGCGTATCAACAATGGAAAACAAATCATAATAAACTGAAATATGATCTATATAAGCAGCGCTATGCATATTTCCAAAAACTCAAATCCTTAATTGAGACTGCTTCTCATGCCAGCGATGAGAATACTTTACGTGATGCACCTGAATTAAAATCTTTACCGGATTGGTATATCGAGACCACTTTTATTTTTGGTTATGAAATTAAGAAATTTGTAGACGAAAATCTTCAGTTGATTAATGACAAAAGAGACTGTTATGGCGAATTACAGGATGATTATCGATCTATTGAACAGAAAAAAGAGCTGCGTCAAAAGATTCGTACAATCAACAATAAACTGTTTGCGAATTGTTACAAAATGTTGCCGCTAAAATTTGAAAGATATTTATCCTTAAAAAAGATCAAGTAAAGTGTGGTTACCGAATAGTGATCAGTGGCAGAAGAAAGGCGTTGAGCTGGAGAAGGCGGCGAAGTTGAAGAAGTTGGGGAAGTAGAGGAAAAATGAGCAACATAGAAAAGTACAGCGAAACAACATTTGAATCGATCAAGCATATCAACGAATACGGTTCTGAGTTCTGGTATGCGAGAGAACTTTCAACTGTTCTGGAGTATGTGCAGTGGAGAAATTTTGAAACGGTAATTGCCAAAGCTAAAACGGCGTGTAAAGCCAGTGGCAACAGCGTGGAGGATCATTTTGCTGACGTCAGCAAAATGATCGAGCTTGGCAAAGGTGCAACTCGTGAAGTGGAAGATATTCAACTTTCCCGCTATGCCTGTTATCTCATCGTTCAGAACGGTGATTCTCGTAAAAAAGTGATCGCCTATGGTCAGACCTACTTTGCGGTTCAGACCAGAAAACAGGAGATTCAGGAACAGTTTGCTCAACTGAGTGAAGATCGCAAGCGGGTGGCGATTCGCAATGAACTGAAAGAGCACAACAAAGATCTGGTCGAAGCGGCGAAAGATGCCGGTGTTGAAACCGATATAGAGTACGCGGTTTTTCAGAATCACGGCTATCAGGGGCTCTACGGTGGATTGACAGCCAAAGATATTCACCAGCGAAAAGGGCTGAAAAAATCACACAAAATTCTGGACTTTATGGGAAGTACCGAACTGGCGGCGAATCTGTTCCGGGCAACGCAAGCGGAAGAGAAACTTCGGCGGGAGAATATCAAAGGTAAAACCGAGGCGAATAAGGCTCACTTTGAAGTTGGTAAAATCGTCCGAAATACGATACAAGAGCTGGGTGGAACCATGCCGGAAGATCTCCCCACGCCGGACAAAAGTGTCAAGCGTATTGAAAAGGAGATCGGTAAGATCAACAATTCAAATAATCAAGTTGAGATGGAAAATGAGTGAATCACAGTTTTTGATGTACATCGCCGATGACGGGAAAGTTCGGGTTGAAACACGACTTCAGAATGAAACGCTTTGGTTGAGTTTAAATCAGATGGCAGAACTCTTTGGCATTGACAAATCGGGGATCAGCCGCCACCTCAAAAACATCTTTGAGAGCGGTGAATTAATACGGGAGGCAACTGTTGCAAATTTTGCAACAGTTCAAGATGAGGGCGGTCGTTCAGTAGCTCGGAATGTTGAGTACTTCAATTTGGATGCAATTATTTCTGTTGGCTATCGGGTCAACAGCATTCGCGGCACGCAGTTTCGAATCTGGGCAACTCAAAAGCTGAAAGAGTACATAGTCAAAGGGTTTGTCATGGATGATCAGCGGTTGAAAAACCCTGACCAGAGCCGCTACTTTGAAGAACTGCTCGCCCGAATCCGCGATATTCGATCTTCCGAAAAGGTGTTCTGGAAAAAGGTTCTGGAGATTTACGCCACCAGTATCGACTATGATCCGAAAGCGGAGAGTTCACAACTCTTTTTCAAGAGTATGCAAAATAAGATGCACTGGGCATCTCACGGTCATACGGCGGCAGAACTGATCTTTGATCGTGCCGATGCGGAGAAACCGAATATGGGAATCACCAACTTTCCGGGAAGTCGGATTATCAAACGGGATGTGGATGTCGCCAAGAACTACCTTTCCCAAGAGGAACTGAACATTCTCAACCGCATTGTCACCGCCTATCTCGAAATGGCGGAACTTCAGGCACTGAACCACACACCCATGACCATGAGCAACTGGGCGGAGCGACTTGATATGTTTCTCACCATGACCGGACGGGAGCTACTCAATCATGCGGGGGCAATATCCCATGAACAGGCGATTGAGAAAGCTCATGAAGAGTACGAAAAGTTTCGCAAACGGATGCTTGAAGAGCCTACTGATGTAGAGAAACATTTCCTTGAAGCGGTTAAGAAAAGTACGCAGATTGAACAGAAGAAAAAACGAGAAATTGAGTAGGGGGAACCCCTGAAAATTGTAATCGGTAAGGATCATTTTTCCCACGTGGGAAAAATGATCAATCAGCAATAGGAATCCCCTCTACAATCTCACCATCGAACTGACCACCGATCCCATCCCATTCACCCGCACCGTATAGATTCCCTTGGCAAATCCCGCAGGAATTTCAAAGGCACTTCCACTGATCCCTTTCGAAAAGAGTTTCTGCCCTTTCTGATTGAACAGTTCGATTGTTCGAGTGCCGGAAGTTTCAAACAGTATCGAATTTCCACGAATCGTCATCCCCGAAGATTTGACCGTTTGATTCGACAGAACATTCGTTGAACCGCCCGCCGAAAGCACGCCGTACAGGCACGAAAATGGTGGAACGGTGATCGAATTCCCCGAAACGAAGGGTGTTCTGAACGGAGCGATCGTGTCGTAGAGTTCGGGACCACCGGCGGCGAGTTTCGGTTTGATTCCATTGATATTCACTGTGGGCGACAAGATCGAATCAGCGCCGAGCACGAACCATGTCAGTGTGTCAACTGCAAAATCGTTTAGATTGATCTGAACATTCATCGGCTTGTTCGAAGGGTTCACCGCCGTGATTCCCTGACTGCCATCGCTGAACGATGAACTGTACCAACGAACCGTGGTGTCCGAACTGACCGTTTGACTCAGCTTGTCGCCGGTGAATCTGGTCATAAAGTAGTAGGTAAAGAATCCCGGATTCGGCGCGTTGTCGGGAATGACTGGATCTTTTCGGGCCAAAATCCCGTGGTCGCCGTCGGCTGAAGTTCCGTTGGCGATATCCCAAATGTTCACCATGGCAAATTTGTTTTTCACGAACTCGTTAAGTACCATGGTCTGGAAAATCGGGGCGAGCATGGTGGTCTGTTTGGTTCCGCAGCGAAGGTTGAACTCGGACACCATCACGGGAAGTTTCGTCGCTGTTTCACCGAGATATTTGTTCTGCATGAAATCGATATTGTCGCGATCCTCTTTGATCTTGGAAACCGATGCGATCACTTCGTTTGCCGTAACATCGTTGATATTGTTGGCAAAGGTAAAGTATTCGTGCATGATCAGATAATCCGCTTTGCCGTTGAGCGATCCGAGCACTCCCGCTGACCAGTTTCGATAGCCTGTTTCGTCAGTATAGATCACCGCTCCAATTTTGATCGCCGGATTCGCCCCTTTCATGGAGTCTGCGAAAATCCCGAAATCTTTGCCGTATTCTGAACCGGAAATCGTGTCCAGACCAGTGACCGTGTAACCCGCCTGCCACTTGCCGTAATTTTCGTTGCCCACTTCCCAGTACGGAGCTTTTTTCCCCTTGGCTTTCAGATCGCGAACCCATTTTGCCGCGTAGGAAGCCGCTCGGTTGACTCGGTCGGTCCCGTTGTAAAAGCGAGCGAGCGAATAGTTCACGCAGGGCTGAAGTTTCGCGCCGATCGAATCGGCCAGTGCATAGAGCGTGTCGGTTTTCATAGTCCAGTTCACTTGAGGAGCGGACTTGAGCATCGGCAGATACTCCGCTTTAACATCAGTCGGAAGCGTGTGATCCCACATCCAGATATTCGACCAGTTTCCTCCGGGAAGACGCATGAAACTGATATTGGCATTGCGAAGGTTTTTGATCGCTTCCGGCGAAGTGACCATGGCATTTCCCATATAAGCGTTTGCATTGTTCCCAAAGAGCGTGGAACTGATTTTGGTCAGTTCCACTTTCGGGCTGATCGTCACGGTCATGGCTGCAGTTCCGGCCTGAATCGTCGTGTCGCGGTAGGCTGTAAAGGTCGGGGCAGATCGAGGAGCCCAGTTGTCTTCGATGAAAAAGTCCCCACACAGTGCCGAACTGACTGCTATTACTATGATACTACCGTTTTTCATAGGTTTCTCCGCTCTATTGTATAGATTTTAATGTTGAACTGAATACTGAACCAGTTTGATCGATCACTCTCAGTGCATAAATCCCGGTAGCAAACCCTTCTGGAATTTCAAAGGTCGATCCGCTGATCTCTTTGGTAAAGAGTTTCTGCCCCTTTGAATTGAACAGTTCGATTGTTCTCAAGCCGGAAGTCGTAAAGGTAACACAATTGTGGTGAATAGTAAATCCCTTAGGTTGAATAACTGATTGTTTCGACGAGAGTGAAACCACACCAGAACTTATCCCATCGATTGTATCGCGAAGAGCCGTCATCGAATCGATCCACATGTTCGTTGTATAGTCGTAGTATTTGTCAATTGTATTGATACACCACGGAATATTTACAGAATCAAGCACATGAGTCATGTACGCAGCAAACCCGATCTGGGTCGCCATCGAAGTGGTATTTCCCTTGTTGTAGTTCCCCGCCATCCACGCGCCGACCCACGTGGGAATGTTGTTCTTTGCACTCCAGTCAGTGGCGAATTTCACTTTGTCAGTAATCAGTTTTTTCTGTTCATCCGTTCCGGTCGTCCAGTATTTCGGACTGGTTGGATCTTCACTGGGACCGGCGGCGTAAAAGTGCCACTCCGCCATAACGTAGTTTCCCGCCGTCTGAGGAATCACCATCGAATCGAGATATTCCGGATTTGAAATTCGCTTCGGTGAATAGATAGTAATGCGCGTTGGATTTGATTCCCGAATTGCCGGCGTTACTTTTTCGTAAAAGCCGTTCACCAGAACCGCCTCTTTTGACATCGCTTCAGTCCATTCGACCACCACATTAAACGCAAGTTTGTGCGAATAGTCGGCGTAGTGAGCAGCCACAGTTCGCCACCATTCAACGGCAAGAGCTTGATTTGCTTCGGACGGATCCGCTTCCATTGGTCCACCTTGATAAGCGAGAATCGGCACAATTCCACTGTCGAGACAATCGTTGATTCGTACATCGAGCATATCAAAGAGTGTCTGATCTGCGGGAAGGTTGGTTCTGATCCGCGCGGTCTTGAACCGGTGTTCTTTCATGGCGGAAATTTCATCGACTCCGTACCCTTCGATCTTGACCTTGAACTCCGCCCAGGCTACATCGAACCCGTGACCGAGCAGTTTCTGGTACTCCCACGGATCGATTGGAGAATCTTTCGGGGCAGAGAGTGCGATTCCGGCGAAAGCGGTCAGAGCGAGCAGTTGCTTTTTCATGGCGGATCCTTTGTAATTGTTCACATCGCAAAGATACGCCGAGAGTTCAGTTCATTTCCCGAATTTTTGCCCTGATTCAATTCTTCTGTCGACCAGTTGTTCCACACCATGAATCGGTTTGGAGTGAATGGGGTAGGTGACACGCGATTTGTTCGCCGATCAACGCATCTTTGAAATCATGTCTTTCGTTGTGATAGACTATCTCAAGACTAACTTCGCTTCCTTGATTCATCTGGAAAACAGCTCTGTTTTGATGAAATGCGCCATAAATTTATTGAATTTCAATAAAAATTTACTGTTTTGATATGAACTATTTTGGAAAACGATCACTCTCATCAGCAGTCAGTTCACTTCTGCATGTTTCGTGGTACCTGCTTCTCATTGCACTCATAGTCGCACCTTTGGCGGCGGGAGCGATGATCTTTTTTTCGACTCCGGATGGCGAAACATTTCTCCAGAAAAATTCAACCGTGGTGTGCAACGATTCGGTTCAAAATCCATCGATCACTTGTACCGAAAAAAGTGAACACGATTGGGAAAAGTTCAGATCGACTCCGCTGGGACTAAAACTGCTCATGCTTCCCTATCTCGAAGCGGTGATAGTGCTCATGCTGATAATGGTGCGCAAGTCACGGCAGCTTTTTGATAATTTCAAAAATGAAATTGTCTTTAATACCAGCAATGTGGCGTTACTTTCGACAATCAGCAAACTCAATCTTGGATTTGGCGTTCTCACCTTTAGTCTGAACACAATGCTCTTGAGCGTCGTGCTTTTCCTGTTCTGTGAAATTATTAAAAGTGGAACCGTTCTTCAAGAAGAACACGACCTTACAATCTGAAAGGAACAGTATGGCACTAATATTTAGACTTGATCGGGTTATGGCTGACCGAAAAATACCGCTTAATGAACTGGCCAAACGAATCGACCTGACCGATTCAAATCTTTCGATCCTTAAAACCGGAAAAGCAAAAGCGATCCGCGTGGGAACACTTGAAGCACTCTGCCGTGAACTGAATTGTCAGCCCGGCGACCTGTTAGAATATGTACGAGATGAAGAATAACACAACTAAGGAATAGATTATGAGAGCTTTTACTTATGAAAAATATGGATCACCGGATGTTTTACAACTTAAAGAGGTTGCCAAACCGACGCCGAAAGAGACAGAAGTCTTAGTTTCAGTTCGCGCGGCGTCACTCAATGCGGCAGACTGGCATCTTCTTCGTGCAGACCCGTTTCTAGCACGAATGTATACGGGATGGTTCAAACCAAAATTTCCGATTCTCGGTGCCGATATTGCCGGCGTGGTTGAATCGGTGGGAACCGCGGTTACTCAGTTTAAGCCGGGAGATGAAGTCTTCGGCGATCTTTCGTCTTCGCATTTTGGTGGATTCGCGGAATATGCCACTGCAGAAGAGAATACGCTTGTTTTGAAACCGAAAAACCTCACCTTTGAACAGGCCGCCGCAGTACCTCTGGCATCGGTGACCGCCCTTCTCGCACTTCGCACCGGCGCTATTGCCGCCGGAGATAGAGTGCTGATCAACGGCGCTTCCGGTGGTGTGGGAACGTTTGCGCTTCAGCTGGCGAAATCATTCGGAGCGGTGGTGACGGCGGTCTGCAGTAGTTCAAAGGTTGAGATGGTTCGATCGCTCGGTGCCGATTTTGTTGTCGATTACACGAAAGAAAATTTCACCGAACAGTCAGCTCGCTATGATTTGATTATCGGCGCCAATGGCTATCACTCTCTTGCGGAGTACAAGCGCGTGCTCACTCCGACCGGGAGATACGTCATGACCGGCGGTTCGACGAAGCAGATGTTCGAAGTTCTTCTGAAAGGAGCATTTATCTCTAAACGGGGAACCCAAAAAATGACCAATATTCTATCAAAACCGAATCAGCAAGATCTTCAGTTTATAAAGGAACAGATCGAATCGGGAAAAGTCACCCCGTTTATTGATCGTACCTACGAACTGGCGGAACTTCCGACGGCACTGCGCTATCTCGAAGAGGGACACGCTCGCGGGAAAGTAGTAATCACGATGGGTTATAACGATTGAATACTTCAACAAATGCATTTGAGATTACAAACATAGTAAAAAAGAGAAAACCATGAGAAATCTACTAATCTATGCGCATCCAAACCACGAAAGTCTCTGTGCAGGCTTGTATGAAAGCGCACTCAAGGGATTGGAAACGAGTTCACAAGAGGTACTGACCATTGATCTCTATGCAGAACAGTTTGATCCGGTGCTGATCTATAACGCAGAAAAACGGCGAAGGGATATGTATCTCGATCCATCTCTTGAAGAGTATCGCACTAAAATCCTCTGGGCTGATCGTCTCATTTTTATCTACCCCATCTTTTGGGGAAGACCACCGGCCATGCTTTTGGGATTTATCGACCGGATTTTTGCGTCAAACTTTGCGTATAGAGATACCGGTGGACTTTTCCCCGAACAGTTGCTCAAAGGAAAATCCTCGGTCTGTATCAGCACCATGAAAGGTCCCGCGGGGTATATGCATCTCTGGCTTGGGAATGCGCACCAGAATCTGATGAAAAAGGCGTTGTTCAGTTTTGTCGGTATAAAAGGTGTGAAGTTCTTTGAGTTCGGCGACGTAGAAAAGAAAAACGGCAAGCAGAAAACCTATGTGGAAAAAATTGCGCGTTATTTTCAAAAATGAATCAGAGTAACAAGCGGATTCAACGCAGAAATGGGTATCGATCGAATCTGATCGATACCCATTTTTTTAACACGGTTTCGATCATTCGTAAGAATCCTCATTCAAATTCATTCTCCTGTCGACCAACTGTTCCACACCAAAGATGCATATTCTTAATAAAAAGAGAGAAAATCTTGTCTGATCGACTATACTATGGAAACAGTCACCGGAAATCTGTTCCACAGGACAAAATATGGAATCAGTCTTCAACTATCTCGAATATCGCGACTTTCTCAAAGACCATTTTGAATCGCATAAGGCGGTTCACTCCTACTTTTCATTCCGCTATGTGGCGGCAAAGATCGGCATCGATGCGAGCTTTTACGCTAAAGTGATCAGTCGGCAAAAGCATCTTGGCGAAAGTTCAATCGAACCGCTGGCAGATTTCCTCGGACTGGAAAAACGGGAACGGGAGTACTTTATCACGCTGGTTCATTTCAATCGAACCAAGAGCACCGAAGCGGAAAAGGAGCTCTTTTCCAAACTGATTTCGCTGAAAAACTCCTGCGGCAAAACAATCGAAACCAACACGTACCGCTACTTTTCCGACTGGTTCACGGTTCCCGTGAGAGAACTTTTGACTCACTTTGATTTTTCCGACAACTACGCAGATCTTGCAAAAAAACTGATTCCTTCGATCAGTGAAGCCGAAGCAAAACGGGCGATCAAAACATTGACCGAACTCAAGCTGATTGCACCGGATGAATACGGTTATTTACGCCCCTGTGAATCGATACTCACTACCGGTGATCAATGGAAATCGCGGGGGATTCGCGAGTTCCAGAAGCAGATGATCAGCCGCGCTTCTGAAGCATTGGAAACAATTGCTCCGGCGCAGCGGGATATCTCTTCTGTGACAATATCCACATCCTCCGAGTGCCTCGAAGCGATTCGAGAGAAACTGGCGAATGTGCGAAGGGAAATTCTTGAAATGGTGGCGGCGGAACCGACCGTCGATCGGGTGTATCAGATTAATCTTCAGGTGTTCCCGCTTTCCACGGTGGAGGAATCGAAATGAAAATGATGATACTACGGGATAACCGGCCGAAACGATTCAATGACGAAATGACAAAATGGGATTTCCGGCTAAAACGATTAATCGACCAAACGACGAAATTCTCGTTTAATCGTTTAATCACTTTGTCGTTTGTTCTTGCCTTGATTTTCGTCGGATGCGGATCAAATCCCACGGTTGCCGGAGGAAGCGGTACTGAAACAACCAACGGTATTGTGATGCTTTCCTCGAACAAACCGGCGGTAAATGCTCGCGTGACCATTCGAAATCGAGACAAAACGCTTCAGGGAAATGATTCGGCAATAACCACCATGACCGACAAAAATGGCTATTTTTCCGTGAATCACGATACGATTGCTCGCGAACTGATTATCGTGACAACGGACAACGAAGCAATCTCGCTGTTTGAAGAAAATCTCACCGATACCACGGTGCTCTCGCCGTACTGCACATTCAGTGGAACTGTTGCAGGGCAGAGCTCTGGCACACTTTTCCTTGCGGGGATTGACACGAGGGCCACCGTGTCGGGTGGAGCATTCCGGTTCGAAAAGGTTCCGGCGGGGTGGTATCCGGTGATCTATTCAGATGGAGCTTCCCGTTTTCTCTGCGGGGCGGTGAATTTGAAATCAAATCTCGATTCTTCAATAATTGTTCCTCCTTCTGGCGTTCTGATCGCTAATTTCAGCGATGGGTTTGATCGCAATCCGCTGACCGAACTTCTCGGCGGGACGGAGTGGAAATCATTCAGTTCTAAAGAACAGCGAATCTATCGCGACGGTTCGTGGCAGTTTGAACTGTTCAACGACAAAAACGATACCACGACTATTACTCCTCTCATTGAAAAGGGGGCGCTCACGGTGACAACTTCACCGCTGAATCACGGAGGAAAATACGCCGGTGTTCGGTTGAAGTTGTTAGGTGCCGATCTTTCATCGATGACTGCCTTGAAATTCCGCGCGCGCGGAAATGGATCGGTGAGAATCAATCTTGAAGCGGGCGTTTTGAATGGAACAATGGATCAATATGGAGTATTGATACCGCTCACGGGCGGTTGGCAGGAATTCACCATTCCCGTGGCAGACTTGCACCTCATTGATCCAATTCTTGAGAAAAAACATCCGTGGAACAGTGTTCGGTCAAAAATTCAGAGGATTGAATGTGTGTTCCACGGCAATCATAATCTCAGTGCCGTCGGGCCATTAACACTCGAGATCGATGATGTTATGCTCGAAGGATGTACGTTGGATCAGTTGTAATGTCTGAAAGACTGGTAACGCCTCCTTTTATATCAATCTGTAGCGACCAATCGAGTAGGAGGTGAGAAAAGGACAACCCCTGTCTCACCGACCTCTCACACCACCGTACGTACTTTCGTATACGGCGGTTTCTTCGA
>JFJP01050981.1_pt1 | contig 14463 bp, 10 predicted proteins | sample 431651 | NCBI WGS metagenome assembly JFJP01 (sample SAMN02602958, study PRJNA72255) | Microbial mat metagenome, whole genome shotgun sequencing project. | biome: fresh water; feature: sink hole; material: water; isolation source: purple microbial (photo- and chemosynthetic) mats found in... | reverse complement strand
CCCATCACCCAGCATGACATCCGCAGCCGCGTGCAACGGTTGGCACAGATGGCAGCGCGCTCCGGCAGCTCTTTGCCACCGCAGGCCGACCTGGTGCGCGAAGTGACAGAAGCGCTCATTCTCGAGCGCGCGCAGATTCAGCTCGCCAAAGAGCAGGGAATCAAGGTGGAGGCGAGTGTGCTGGACGATGCCGAACAGAACATCGCCCGTCAAAACCAGATGGACGTTGCCCGGCTGCACCGGCAGCTGGAGTCGGAAGGTACGGCGGTAGAGGAGTTTCGCAACACCATCCGGCAGCAGATCATGGTGCAGCGCCTGCGCGAACGAGAGGTAGATGCCCGGGTGCGCGTGACTGAGGCCGAAGTGGACCGGTTCCTGGCCCAGAAAAACGACAACCCTGGTGCTGATTTGCAACTGCACATCGCACAAATTCTGGTGGCCGTGCCCGAGAACGCCGACACCCAACGCCTCGCCAGCCTTATGTCGCGCGCGCAGATGGTGGCTGAAAAGGCCCGCGCGGGCGCGGATTTTGCGGCGCTGGTGCGCGAATACTCCGATGCACCTGACAGAGCCAAAGGTGGTGACCTGGGGCTGCGAACAGCCGAGCGTTACCCGGTGCTGTTTGTCGATGCCACGCGAGCCGTCAAGCCCGGGGGTATCGCCGGTCCGGTTCGCAGCCCGGCCGGTTTTCACGTGCTCAAGGTCATCGACAAAAAAGTGGCCGGGTTGCCCGATGCCACGGTAGTCCAGACCCGTGCGCGCCATATCCTGCTCCGGCCATCAGCCCGCCTGACCGAAGCCGCAGCCGTGGAGCAACTCACCCAGACGCGCGCACGCCTGTTGTCGGGGCAGGCCGACTTTGCCGCAGTGGCGAAAGACATCAGCCAGGACGGTTCGGCCGCTCAGGGTGGCGAGCTGGGCTGGGCCACGCCTGGCATGTTTGTGCCCGAGTTTGAAGAGGCCATGAACCGCTTGGCACCCAATGAAGTGTCCACTCCCCTGGTGTCCCGTTTCGGCGTGCACCTGATCCAGGTGCTGGAACGCAAACAGGTGGAGCTGTCTGCCAAAGCGCAGCGCGATCAGTTGAAACAACTGGTGCGCGAACAGAAAACGGAAGAGGCCTACAAACGCTGGATCGAAGATGTGCGCAGCAGCGCGTATGTGGAGTACCGGGACGCACCGCAATGAAGCACGTCGCGCGCAAGCGGTTCGGCCAGCATTTTCTGAGTGACAACGGCATCATTGGTGCCATCGTCGATGCCATCAACCCCCAACCGGGTGAGCCAGTGGTAGAAATTGGCCCAGGCTTGGCGGCACTCACCCAGCCCCTGGTCGAGCGCTTGGGCGCTCTCACCGTGATCGAGCTTGACCGAGACTTGGCCGTGCGGCTGCGCACCCGTTCTCAGCTTCGGGTGGTGGAATCGGATGTGCTGAAGGTGGATTTCACGGCCTTGGCCCAGACGTTGGGCGTGCCAAGGTTGCGCGTAGTGGGTAATTTGCCCTACAACATCTCCACGCCCATACTGTTTCACTTGCTGAGCCATGTGGATGTGGTTCAAGACCAGCACTTCATGTTGCAGAAAGAAGTGATCGATCGCATGGTGGCCAGGCCAGCAACCGCGGACTTTGGGCGACTGTCGGTGATGTTGCAATGGCGCTATGCCATGGAAAACGTGTTGTTTGTTCCACCGGAGTCATTTGATCCACCGCCCAGGGTGGACAGCGCCGTGGTGCGCATGATCCCTTTGGCTCAGCCCGCGTCACTGGACGCACAGCTGCTGGAAGAGCTGGTGCGCGTGGCCTTCAGCCAACGACGAAAACTGCTGCGGCACTCGCTGGGAAAATGGCTGGAGACTCGCCAGTTTGCCGGTGTTTTCGATGTTCAGCGACGTGCCGAAGAGGTCCCGGTGGCTGAATACACGGCGCTGGCACAGGCCCTGTCAGGCCCGCGCCAGCCAGAAGATCAGGCTGCCGCCATCCAGTAACCCGCGTTGAAAGGGCTGCTCATGCGCAGCGCCATGGGGCTCACGTCCACCAGTTTGTCGGTGGGCATGGCTTCTGCGGTGGCTTCGTCTTCTGTGGCTGCCGGTTCGCCTTTTGAGGCACGGGCGACCGAGAACGAATAGAAACAGCGGAAGGCGGTTTTCCGGTCGCTCCAGTAGTCGGCAGCGTCACGGAAGATGTCCAGCAACTGTTCGCGGGCCTCTTTGTCAAATTTGGCGTGTGCGGGAATGTGCTCCAGCACCACGATGAAGCCGGTCTGAGGCCCTGCTTTGTGCACCGTGTCGGTCAGGCAGTCGTACAGCGCATCAAAGTTCTTGCCGAAGTGGGCGGGAAAAGTGTACTGCGCCGCAATCAGGTCCAGCACGTCTTGTTTGCTCTGTGCCTTGGCCAGGTTGGCATACAAAAAATGATGGCCCAGCTGCTGCGCAGCGGCCTGCAGATCTTCCACGCGGTGGGCGCGAATCGATTGCACGATGTTGGGTCGCACTTGACGAAGTGGCATGTCCATCTCCGTTCCTCTATAAAAAGTCAAAAAAACAAAAAACCAGAACTCTGCGAAGTCACTGGGCAATCAGCCGAAAGCTGGCGTAGTGGTCTTCGGTGTAATAACAAACATCGGGGCTTCGCTTGGGCTTTCCCCCGCAGACGATGCGTTTGGCACCCCTGTGTTTCAGCCCGGGTGTGGGCACGGTGTACTCCCTGTAGTAGCCTCTGGTCTGTTTGGGCAGCAAACGTTCCCGGTTGCCAAACACAGAGCCATCTTTGGGGTGCTCAAAGGAATCCCCGTTTTCAATTCGGGCCAGCACAGCTCGGCCTTGCGAAGGCAGTTCCGACCGCTGAATGACTGGCAGACTGTCTGGGCTCGGGGCAAACGCCTGAGCCGATGGCACTGCCGCCAGACCAGCTGCCGCGAAGCCGGTGACGCACAGCGCACGGGCGAGCCATTGTCGAGCGCGTTGCCACGTGCCGACTGTCTTGCCTCGCGCTTCACATGCCGCCGCAGATACTCCCCGTGTCATCTTGTCCTCGCCCGCCTTGGTTGTGCCGACCACACGCAATTTGCCCACTGAAACGCGGGTAAACCCTGAAAATCGAGCCCGCGAGTGTGCCTGAGTCGGCCCAAAAACGCAAGGCCTGCTGCACTGCAGCAGGCCTTGGGGTGGGGGTATTTTGTGCCCGCAGAATACGCGCGGGCAGCGGTGTGTCAGCGGTGGGCGTTGGCGTCTGCCACGGTGAGTGCTGTCATGTTGACAATTCGCCGAACGGTCGTGCTGGCGGTGAGAACGTGCACCGGTTTGGCGGCACCCAAGAGAACTGGGCCAATCGCGATGTTGCCGCCCGCTGCGGTTTTCAGCAGGTTGTAGGCGATGTTGGCCGCATCGATATTGGGCAGCACCAGCAAGTTGGCCTCGCCATGCAGCAGGGTGTTGGGCATCAGGTTGACGCGAGCGGCGGCATCCAGTGCGATGTCGCCATGCATTTCACCGTCCACCTCCAGCCACGGGGCTTGCGCCCGCAGCAGGGCCAGGGTGTTGCGCATTTTGATGGCGCTGGGCTGGTTGCTGCTGCCAAAGTTGGAGTGCGACAGCAGGGCCGCTTTGGGTGTGATGCCAAAGCGCAGCATTTCTTCTGCCGCCATCACGGTGATTTCGGCCAGTTCTTCGGCGGTGGGGTCATAGTTGACGTGGGTATCCACCAGGAACACCTGGCGGCCGGGCAACATCAGGCCGTTCATGCAGGCGTAAATGCGCACGTCCTGTTCGGTGCTGGGGCTGCCGCCTTCACGTTTGCCAATGACCTGGTCGATGTACTCCAGATGGTTGGCCGTGCTGCCCCAGGTGCCGCAAATGAGGCCATCCACCTCGCCCTTGTGCAGCAGCATGGAGCCGATGAGGGTCAGGCGGCGACGCATTTCGATTTTGGCGAGCTGGGTGGTGACGCCCTTGCGCTCCATCATGCGGTGGTAGGTTTGCCAGAAATCGCGACGTTGACCACGTCGTAGTCCAGACCCTCTTTGAGCCGCAGACCGAATTTTTCGATGCGCTGGGCAATCACCGCTGGCCGGCCAATCAGCGTGGGGCGGGCCAAGCCGTCATCCACCACGATCTGGCAGGCGCGCAGCACGCGCTCTTCTTCGCCTTCGGCGTATGCCACGCGCTTGGCCTTGGCCAGCTTGGCTGCGGCGTAAATGGGCTTCATCACCGTGCCCGACGCGAACACGAAGCTCTGCAGCCTGTCACGGTAGGCATCCATGTCGGCAATGGGGCGCAGGGCCACACCGCTGTCGGCGGCAGCCTGGGCCACGGCCGGGGCGATTTTGATCATCAACCTGGGATCAAACGGCTTGGGGATCAGGTAGTCCGGCCCGAACGCCAGCTTTTCACCCACGTAGGCCGCTGCCACCACATCGCTTTGTTCGGCCTGGGCCAACTCGGCAATGGCGTGCACCGCCGCAATCTCCATCTCGTCGGTGATGGTGGTGGCCCCGCAGTCCAGCGCACCCCGGAAGATGTACGGGAAGCACAGAACGTTGTTCACCTGGTTGGGGTAATCGGTGCGGCCTGTGGCCATGATGGCATCGTCGCGCACCTCTTTCACCAACTCGGGCGAAATCTCGGGCGTGGGGTTGGCGAGGGCGAAGATCAGCGGCTTGGCAGCCATTTTGGCCACCATGTCTTTTTTCATGACCCCGCCCGCCGACAGGCCCAGGAAGATGTCGGCACCTTCGATGATGTCGCTCAGCGTGCGGGCATCGGTTTTTTTCGCGAATTGGATTTTGTCTTCGTCCATCAGCTCCGTGCGGCCTTCGTAGACCACACCGGCCAGGTCGGTCACGAAGATGTTTTCACGGGGGATGCCCAGCTTGACCAAGAGTTGCAGGCAGGCGAGGGCTGCCGCGCCCGCGCCGGAGGTGACCAGCTTGACCTGCTTGGGGTCTTTGCCCACCACTTTCAGGCCGTTGAAAACGGCTGCGCCCACCACGATGGCGGTGCCGTGCTGGTCGTCGTGGAACACCGGAATCTTCATGCGCTCGCGCAACTTGCGCTCCACATAGAAGCAGTCGGGTGCCTTGATGTCTTCCAGGTTGATGCCGCCGAAGGTGGGCTCCAACGCAGCGATGATTTCCACCAGTTTGTCGGGGTCCTTCTCGTTGATTTCGATGTCGAACACATCAATACCCGAGAACTTCTTGAACAGCACCCCTTTGCCTTCCATCACCGGCTTGCTGGCCAACGGACCAATGTCGCCCAGGCCCAGCACGGCCGTGCCGTTGGTGACCACGCCCACCAGGTTGCCGCGCGCTGTGTAGCGGAAGGCGGCATTGGGGTCTTTGACGATTTCTTCACAGGGGGCGGCCACGCCGGGGGAGTAGGCCAGCGCCAGATCGCGTTGATTCGTCAGTTGTTTGGTGGGTGCGATGGCAATCTTGCCGGGCACGGGTAACTCGTGGTATTCGAGGGCAGCGTTGCGCAGTTCTGCGCGTTTGGCTTCGGGGCTCAGCGACATGTATAGGTCTCCGGTGGGGCCACGGATTGTGGCACTGCAGACATCAGTTCGCGTGCGTGAATCCACGCATGCCGGGCGATTCGGCTTTGACTTTTTGTGCTGCCGCTGACACGTTCAACCGGCGGTCCCAGAACTTTTCGTGGAAGAAGAATGCAAACGCCTGCACGGTAGGCTCCAGCAGGCTGAGGGTGAAAGACACGAGCAAGTCGCCCGTCACGGCATAGGCCACAGATGCCGCAACCACGATGTGCAGCAGGTAGTAGCTCGCGGTTTTTTTGAGGGTGGTGACGTTGGCTTTGGCGAAGTTGGCCATGTTGCGCTCCATATTGGCTATCAGTATTCGATGAATGATAGTTTTTGACAACTGAATGATCCAATTGGGAAAAGCCAACACCGCCATAGGCAAGCCCTCCGGGCATCACGCGGGTATCATGAAACGGCTGCAGTTGCAGTGCGTTGCCCTGATGGATTTCATCAAGAAACAATTCATTGACGTCATTCAATGGGTCGAGGAGGGTGATGGCACCCTGGCCTGGCGCTTCCCGATGGTCGGCATGGAAATCCAGAACGGTGCTTCTCTCACCGTGCGCGAGTCGCAGATGGCCGTGTTCGTCAATGAAGGCAAGGTGGCCGACGTGTTTGGCCCCGGCATGCACAAGCTCACCACCCAAACGCTCCCGGTGCTGACCTACTTGCAGAACTGGGACAAGCTGTTCGAGTCGCCCTTTAAAAGCGACGTGTACTTTTTCAGCACGCGCCAGCAAATTGACCAGAAGTGGGGCACGCCCCAGCCCATCACCATCCGCGACGCGGACTTTGGGGCCGTGCGCCTGCGCGCGTTTGGTAATTACGCGTTCCGCGTGGCCGACCCCAAGCTGTTCCACACCGAAATTTCGGGCACGCGCGAGAGCTACACCGTGGCCGACGTGGACGGCCAGCTGCGAGGCCTGGTGCTGCAGAACATCAGCCAGGCCATTGCGTCCAGCGGCATTCCGTTTTTGGACCTCGCGTCCAACCAGCTCAAGTTTGCAGAGGCCCTGTCCGCCCAGCTGGAGCCTGCGTTTGGCGCCATCGGCCTGAAGCTGGAAGGCATGACGGTGCTGCAGAAAATCCTGGACCAGAAAATCGGCATGGGCATGGTCGGCAACGACATGGGCAAGTTCATGCAGTACCAGACGGCGCAGGCCATTCCCGGCATGGTCGCTTCGGGGGGTGGCGGCGGCAGCGGCATTGCGGGCGACGCCATGGGCCTGGGTGCCGGTGTGGCGCTTGGGCAGGTGTTGGCGCAAAACCTGGCGCAAGGCCTCAACCCCACGGCACACGCGCCTGCTGCAGTTGCGGCCCCGGTGGCAGCGGTTGGCATCAAGCCCGACGAGGTGATGGCCACGCTGGAAAAGCTGGCCGAACTGAAGGCCAAAGGCATCCTGACTGACGAGGAATTTGCCAGCAAAAAGGCCGAGCTGCTCAAGAAGCTGGTTTGAGTCTTGAGTTTCAAGCTTTTTAGTGCTCTGGCGCTTGTCTGTCGGGCATTTATAGCTATATAAAAATGGCTGAACCGTCGCCGCAACGCGCCTACCGCGCCGCCTGCCCGGGTTGCGGTGCGCCGGTGCTGTTTCGCAGCGCCCAGTCCACCCATGCAGTGTGCGGCTACTGCCAGAGCACCGTGGTGCGCCAGGGAGAGGTTCTGCAACGCATCGGCAAAATGGCCGAGCTGTTTGACGACCACTCTCCCCTGCAGCTCGGGGCCAGCGGCAAGATCGGCGGCATGGGCTTTGTGCTGGTCGGGCGCTTGCAGTACAAGTCCGACGGCGGCACCTGGACCGAGTGGGAAGCCGTCCAAGACGACGGGCAAACCGCCTTCCTGAGCGAAGACAACGGGGCCTATGTGTATGCCCGCCCCCGCGCAGTGGCTCGCGCCCTGCCCGAGGCCAAACACCTGCGCCTCGGGGCCACCACCGCCATTGACGGCCGCACCTATGCCGTCACGGCCAACAGCTCTGTGCAACTGCTGGCCGCCCAGGGCGAGCTGCCACATCTGCCCCCGCTGGGCACGCCGTTCGACATGGTGGAGCTGCGCAGCCAGGGCGACGCCACCGACGGTCACGCACCAGGCGTGCTCACGCTCGATTACAGCCCCACACTCAGCGGCCAGCCCGTGGCCGTGAGCTTGGGCACCACCGTGCTGCTCGAAGAGCTGCAGATGGTGGGCATCAAGGCCGAATCGGCCAAAGACGAAAAAGGCCGCCAGTTCAGCTGCCCTGCCTGCGGTGCTCCTGTTCAGGTGGACTTTGGCAGCACCAAACGCCTCACCTGCGCCTCGTGCCACAGCCTGATCGACCTCACGCAGGGCGTGGGGGCCGAGGCCGTGGCCGCCCGCCAGACCGAACCAGTCGAACCCATCATCGCCCTCGGTACCCAGGCGCAGCTGCAGGGCAAACAATGGCAGGTGGTGGGTTTTCAGCACCGCATGACGAGCAGTTTGGCTGGAGCGAGTACCTGCTCTTCAACGCCCAGCGGGGTTTTCAGTTTCTGGTAGATGCGGAAGACGGGTGGAGCCTGGTCAAACCCACCACCGGCGCGCCCTCATTGGCCAAGGGGGGGCAGAGCGCCAGCTACCTGGGCACCACCTACAAGTTGCAATACGCCTACCGCGCCGAAACCACCTACGTCGCTGGTGAGTTTTACTGGCCCGTGGAGCGTGGGCACAAAAGCTTCAACCGCGACTTTGCCTCGGGCAACAACTTGCTGAGCCAGGAGGAAGCGGCCAACGAAATCAGCTGGTCGGCGGGCCACAAACTCCGTGCCGAACTGGTGGCCAGCGTCTTCGGCATGAAAGACCAGGCCGCCCTGCTGAAACGCAGCGACGCGCAACCCACTTCCGAGCTGAGCTTCAAGGCCAAGGTCATCCTGGTTGTCGCGATCATCCTGTTGATACTGGTGTTCAACTGGCTCGAAAACCGTCAGGACTGCGACCCCAACGTGCAAAACTGCTCCTCGTCCAGCAGTCGCAGTTCGGGTGGCTCGTGGGGCGGTTACAGCAGTGGTGGCTCTCACAAATGAGAGCTGCCAGCGCAATACCATCAAGCACTGGCGAGCGTTTTTATTCTGATCAGCCGGTGTAGCTCAGCGAAATGCTGGCGTCCACCGTGTAGGTGCGTGACTTCACCGTGCTCACAAAGTGGTAAGTGCCTTTGGCTTCGGTCGGGGTAAAGCGCATCAACAAGAAGCCACGACGCGATGTGTCTGCAAAACGCAGGTCGTTCACCACGTCTTCAAAAATCTGTTTGGTTTGCGCGGGTGGGAATGCTGCGAGGTATTCCTCGAAGCCTGGTGAACTCACGCTGCTGGTGCCAAATTCCTGACCCACCACGGTGCCGTTGAGCAGCGTCAGGCGGCTGCACCAGGCGTTGTGTGTGTCGCCGGCCAGTACCACCAGTTTTTTGCCCAGTTGGGCCGCAGTGGACAGCAGGACTTCGCGCTCCACAGGGTAGCCATCCCATGCGTCCAGGTTGTAGCCCAGCTTGGGGTTGAGCTTGGGGTCGAGCAATGCCTTCTGTGCGTCGGTCAGCATGGCTGGTGCCTGTGCGGCAGTGGCTTTGGCGGTCAGGTAGTCGGTGATGGCTTTTTGCCCCGCAGCCAGAGCGCTGGGGCTGGTGTTGTCGGGGTTCAGCAGGGTGAGGATGCTGACCGGAAACTCCATGCGGGCCATCAGCACCTGTTGGCCCAGCACCTGCCAGGTGGCCTTGGATGCAGCCAGTTGGCCTTGGAGCCACTGCAACTGGGTGCTGCCCATGATGCTGCGCGTGGGAGAAGCCAGTGTGGCCTGCGAGCTGGCCGCGGTGGCGGGTTTGAGCAGTTCGCTGAACTCAATTTGCTTGTCGCGCCCGATCACGCGGGTGTCGAGCATGTGCAGCGCAGCCAGCCCGCCGAAGTCAAAGCTGCGGTAGATCTTCATCAGGTTGCTGGCATCGGGTGCGCGCACGGGCATCCACTCGTGCCAGGCCTGGATGGCTGCGGCCCGGCGTGTGGCGAAGTTGCCTTCCGTGGCTGTGGAGTGAGGTGTCGTTGGCCACCTCATGGTCGTCCCACACAGGGATCAGCGGCAGGCTGGCAAAAAACACCTTGCTGTCCGGGTCGGAGCGGTACTGGGCATAACGTTTGCGGTAGTCGGCCAGCGCCACGCATTCGTTGGTTGGGTCAGACACCCGACCCAGGGTTTTTGCATCGGTGCTGGCATAGCCGTCTGCGGCGTATTCATAAATGAAGTCGCCCAGGTGCACCGCAAACTGGGGCGCGGCCTTGTTGGCTTCTGCATACACATTGAAGTAACCCGCCGGGTAGTTGGAGCAGCTGAACACGGCCATGGAAACGCTGGTGGCACCTGCAGCGGGCAAGGTGCGCGTGCGGCCCACCGGGGACAGGGTGTCACCCGACCGGAAACGGAAGAAATAGTCTTTTCCAGCAGCCAGGCCTGTCGCGTCGGCCTTGGCGGTGTGACCGGTTGCTGCCGTGGCCTTGACGCTGCCGCTGCTGACCAGGGTGGCAAATGAGGCATCGGCAGCCACCTCGTAGGTCAATGCCACGTCGTCGCTCAGGCCCGGCACCTGGGCATGGGTCCACAGCATCACACGGTCAGCCAGGGGGTCGCCGCTGGACACACCGTAATTGAACACAGGTGGTTCACCGTCATCGCCACCGCCGCACGCGGTGAGGATCGGTGCTGCGCCCAGTGCAGCGGAAACTGAGGCGAGGCGGATCACGAATTGTCGGCGGGAGGCTGGATGGTCAGAGTGCATGGCAACAGGGTCCATAGTGGCTGGCGTTGAGGAAAACCATTTATCCACCTTGGATATGTCACCGGCATGAAACCAAAAAATTTCTTTTTTGTTGTTTGCCGTGCTGACCTACCCCCTTGCCGAGGGGGGTCACGTGCGTGTAACAAACCCTTGGTACTTTGTTGGGTTGCCTCCCCGGTGCGGGCTCAACCTTTGTTTTAAAGGTACAAGACGTGTCACTTTCGCTGCTGATCACAGAAGTCAACTCCAACGCCACTGGTGGCGACTATTTCGAGATCTATAACTTTGGTACCACGGCCATTGACATGAGTGGTTGGAAGTGGACCGATGAAGCTGCCGCATTCAGTACAGCCACGGCGGTATTTCCCAGTGGCACCACATTGGGCGCTGGTGCACGTTTGTTGGTGGTGGCCCAGACGACTGATGCAACCGCATTCAGGGCCGCGTGGGGGTTGCCGGCCAATGCGCAGGTAATTGCAGTCGGCGGTCCCGCACTCGGCAAACAGGATGCCGTAGTGGTTTTCAATTCCAGTGGCGCAGTGGTTGCAGCGTTCAACTACGACACAGACAGTGTGACGGCCAGTGACAGTACCGTGATCACCACGGCCCTGGCATCCTCGGGAACCCTCTTCGCTGACAACCAGCATGTGGGCACCGCATACAACGGTGGCACCGCCGTTGACAAGACATCTGCCGTATGGGACGGTGTATCCACTTCCAGTCCAGCGTATAAGGCCGCCGTGACCGGCGCTTTGGGCGGGTATGCCCAAACTGGCGATTCCGCAAGCGTAGGCTCGCCCGGCTCCGTGGTGGTGATCACCACGCCTTCAGTCAACCTCTCGGTCAGCGCCGCCACCGGCACCGAGGTTGGCACCACCGCCATCACCGTTACCGCCACTGCCTCGGCGGCAGTCAGCGGTGCGCAGACCCTGACAGTGGGTGTCGCCGGTACCAACATCACAGCGGGCGACTACACACTCTCCGACACCACGCTGACGATTGCTGACGGTGCCATCACCGGCAGCGGCACCTTCACCGTGGTGGACGATGCCGTGCTGGAAAGCACCGAAACAGCCACGGTCAGCATCAGCAGTCCATCGGCCGGCATCATTTTGGGCAGTACCACCAGCCAGGCCATCAGCATCACCGACAACGAAGCGGCCGGTGCCGTGGCCTACAGCGGCGCCTTCAACGAAGGGCTGGCGTTTGACGGCTCGGTCAGTGGCAAGGTGCTCATCACCTTGAGTGGCGGCGAAACGTTTGTTGATTCGGGCACGAACATGCTCACTGCGAATCAGGCCACCATCACCAACGCCCCCGCCGGCCTGACCGCCGTACTCACCCGCACCAGCAACACCACCGCCGAACTGAGCTTCACCGGCACGTCTGGCACCCACACCCACGCCAGCGATGTCAGCAACCTCACCGTCACCTTTGCCAACAGTGCTTTCACGGGTAACAGCGCTGCTGCCGTCACCAACGCCACCAAAGCTGACCTGGCCATCAACTTTGCCGACATTGGCACCGCTGGCACGGCGCAGACCTTCACCCCGAACACCGGCACCACCGTGGGCAGTTCGGATGCCTCCGCCGCCATTGCGCTCGATGCCAACTACATGGTGGTGGGCGACGACGAGGCCAGCGTGCTGCGTGTGTTTGACCGCGCCGGTGGCAACGCGGTGCTGGAGTGGAGCTACTCCGCAGCCCTGGCCAACGGCGGCGAACTCGACCTAGAAGTCGGCACGCGCATTGGCGACACTTTGTACTTCACCGGTTCGCACAGCAACAGCAAGTCAGGTGCCGAATCGAACACACGCGAATTCCTGTTTGCTGTCACCGTGTCTGGCAGCGGTGCGGAAACGGTCTTCACCTACCAAGGCACGCACAGCGGGCTGGAAATATCGCTGACCACTTGGGACAGCACCAATGCGCATACCAAGGGGGCCAATTACTTCGGCTTCGCCGCTTCCAGCGTGACCGGTGTGGTGCCCGAGGGCGTGAACGGTTTCTCCATCGAAGGCATGACCGCTACGCAGGATGGCAGCCAATTGCTGCTGGCCTTCCGTGCCCCGCAAACCAGCATCAGCACCCGCGAAAAAGCCGTCATCGTGCCCGTCGCTGTAACCGGCCTGATCGGCAGCAGCAGCCCCACCATCGGCACGCCGGTTGAACTGAATTTGGGCGGGCGCGGCATCCGCTCGATTGAAAAGGCCGCTGACGGCAATGGTTACCTGCTGCTGGCCGGACCTGCCGGCGGCGCCAGCACCGAGGTGGCGAACGATTTCCGCCTCTACCATGTCAGCACCGACCTGACCACAGTGACTGAGCTGGATGTCAACCTCGACACCCTGCGCGACACCACGATGGGCAGCTTCGAGACCATCGTCGATGTGCGCACCACCACCACCGGCACGCTGGTACAACTGCTGCAGGACAACGGCGACACCGATTGGGCCGATCGCACCGGAACCACCGTGTCCAAAGACCTGCCAGCGGCAGACCAGAAGTTCCAGGGCAATTGGGTGACCCTGGGCGGTGCAGCCACAGACAGCACCGGCCCCACGCTGGCCAGCGCGCAGCCAGCGGATGAAGCCACCAACATTGGCATCAGCAGCAACCTGGTGCTCAAGTTCAATGAGGGCGTGAAAGCCGGTGCGGGCAGCTTTGTCATCAAGAAAACCAGCGACGACAGCGTGGTCGAAACCATTGCCGCCAATGACAGCAAGGTCTTGATTGCCTTCAATACCGTCACGATCAACCCAAGCGCTGATCTGGCCTACGGCACGGGGTTTTATGTTGAAACCACCGGCACGGCGCTGAGCGACCATGCGGGCAATGGCTGGGCCGGCATCGCCGGGGCGACAACGCTGAACTTCACCACGGCAGGGGCACCGATCAGTTACTCGCTGCTGATCACCGAGGTGAATTCCAATGCTGCGGGCGGCGACTTTTTTGAGCTATACAACTTTGGCTCAACGGCCATTGACCTGACGGGCTGGAAGTGGATTGATGATGCAGCCAGCCCAGCCCACGCCAATTCCCGTGATTTTGGTGCCGTCACCTCGCTGGCGGCAGGTGCCAAGTTGATCGTCATTTCGGACAAAGTGGACATTGCCGACTTCCGCACCAAGTGGAATAACTTGGACCCCAGCGTCCAGGTCATCACCGGCGCCACGGCCGGCCCCGGATTGGGCGGCAGTGGCGATGCTGTGGTGGTGTTCAACCAAGCAGGCCAAGTGGCTACCGCTTTCAACTACAAAACGGCCAACGTGACAGCCAGCGACGGCACGGTGATTGCCCCGTCCGTTCGCGCTGACAGCGCAGCGGTCGTGTCCGGCCATGCTGGTGTGGCCATGGGCGGTACGGCTGGCGCAAATGGCGTATCCGCCGTCTGGGACGGCGTCTCCACCTCCAGCCCGGCCTACAAAGCGGCTGTGGCGGGCAGTCTGGGTGCCTACACACAGAGCGCCGCCACTGCCAACATCGGCTCCCCCGGCCTGCTGAGCGCACTGCCAAGCATCACCAGTAACCTTGGTGGCGCAACCGCAGCTGTAAGCGTGGCCGAAAACAGCACGGCTGCCACCACGGTCGTGGCCACCGATGCAGACATACAGCATCAGCGGCGGCGCGGATGCGGCCAAGTTCAACATCGTTGCGGCCACCGGCGTGCTGACCTTCGCCACCGCCCCCAACTTTGAAGACCCGACTGATGCCGGTGACACGGCTGGCAACAACACCTACGTGGTCGAAGTGCAAGCCAGCGACATCCACAGCGGTGTGGACACCCAGACCATCACGGTGACGGTAACCGACGTCAACGAAACCCCCACACCCACACCCACACCCACACCCACACCCACACCCACACCCACGCCCACGCCAGCGCCGACACCAGCGCCCACGCCGGAGCCAACCCCCACTCCTACACCTACGCCCGCGCCGACCCCCTTGCCAAGCACCGCCCTTGAAGACAGCGCCCCCGGCCTCAGCACCAATGGCGTCCCCGGGCTGGCCGGTGATGGCAATGGCGATGGCATCAAAGACAGCGTGCAGCAGCAGGTGGCCTCGACCCAGTTTGTGCAGTCGTCCAACCCCACTGGCAACACCGGCGGGACCAAGACCTTTGTGACCCTGGTGGCTGACTCCAGCGCAGGCA
>JFJP01039554.1_pt1 | contig 14463 bp, 10 predicted proteins | sample 431651 | NCBI WGS metagenome assembly JFJP01 (sample SAMN02602958, study PRJNA72255) | Microbial mat metagenome, whole genome shotgun sequencing project. | biome: fresh water; feature: sink hole; material: water; isolation source: purple microbial (photo- and chemosynthetic) mats found in... | reverse complement strand
AATTATTAATGAAGCTGAAGGTCCGGAAAACCTTGCAGTTGTCGGCGACGAAGTTATTATCGAAGCTGTTAAGAAAATCGACCAGGTTGACATTCCAACGCAAATACTTATTGGAGATGATAATAGTGGAAAGGCAAATGACCTGAAAGCCATTCTTAGTGAATACAGAGAATTCCTGATCACTACTCTTGAGGGAAAGAACAAGTCTGCTGAAGATGCTCTGAGGACCAGTCTTAATACCGAAGACGGCAAGAATAAGGATGGAAATACTGAAAAATGGGAAAACCTTAACTTCCAAACCTTACCACTCGTTGCAGTTATTTGTATTTTGTCTGAGATGCAGCTCGCAGTGCGTAACGGAGAAACAGAAGTCCTGAACTATTTATATTCCCAGATCGACGCTTCTTCATTCAAGTTTAATAAACTCACTGCAATTGTAATTCCTAACTCCAATTATGTAACACAGGGGGATACTTATGAAGCACAGGTTTTCATTTCTGCTACAGATACCACTCAGAAACCTGAGATTACAATTAATGGCGGAAACAAACTTGAAATTGACGAAACAGGTAAGGGTATTTACAAAGCAACAGCTACTTCAATTGGAGAGAAAAGATGGGGTGGTGTGATTTCTTTGAAAGCTCCTGACGGTTCAACAAAAAACTATGATTTCAGTTCATCATATAATGTGGGAGAACCAAATGTTATTGTTTCCGCAACTGCGATGAACGTAATGTACTGGGGGATACCAAACCCGATTGATGTTTCTGTACCTGGTATAAGTCCCGATAAAATAACAATTAAGGTTGTTAACGGTACCTTCACTACTGAAAAAGTTAAAAATTCAAAAGGTGAGCCTTTCCGTGGATCATGGGCTGTAAAACCAACAGCTGTCGGACAAAATGTTCAGGTTATCGCCACAGCGAACATCAATGGCAAAACAGTTCAGTATAAGCCTTATGATTTCAGGGTAAAACCTATTCCTCCTCCTATAGCTGTTTTCGGAGGAAAAAATCAGGGAACAATTCCAAAAGCTACTGCCATTGCACAGCAGGGAGTTTTTGCCCAGATGCCTGATTTTGACTTTGACCTTCAGTACAATATAACAGGATTTACAATTCTGTTTACCGACAGCAGGGGAACCTTTGAGAAGAAAAGTACATCAAGCACTGTAACGGCAGAGCAAAAAGACCTCATTAACCAGCTTAGCAGAGGCAAATATTTAACTATTAAAGACATTACACTATAACACCATGAATAAGAAAATACTTTTTGGAATTATCGCCCTTTCAGTCTCAGGTATGATTAATGCCCAGAGCTTTGGCGATATTTACCAGAAATCGATTCCTCAGGCGAAAAAAATAGAGTATCCCTACCTAAGGGAAGCTGACGCTGTCTGGTCGAAATATGTTTACCGGCTAATAGACCTTCGTGAAAAATCGAACCAGTCTCTATATTATCCTACAAAAACAACTCCTGACGGAAGACAGAATTTTATTAGTATCGTTCTTCAGGAGATAAAAGACGGTAGGGTTAACGCATTTGAGCCAATGGTTGGTAATGCACCTACCACTTATTCTGAAATTGAACTATTGCTTGGCGCTACAACAAGGGTGGAAACAATACAGATAGATGCTTCCGGAGCAACAAGAGAAGACTCCGTGAAACAGTTTGCCAAACCTGAGGAGGTTAAACAATTACTTCTTTACGAAGAATGGTTCTTTGATAAGAAACATTCAAAAATGGATGTCAGGATTATAGCTATTCAGCCTATTTACATGGGTATGGATCCTCAGCTCCTTCAGGTTTTTAAGAAACCAATATTCTGGGTTAAATTTGACGACCTCAGGGATGTTCTGGCAACAAAAGAGGTTTACATGACAAATAATGATGCTCAGAGAATTTCATTTGATGATCTGTTTATGCAGAGGAGATTTACAAGCGTTATTGTTGGCGAATCGAACGTTTACAACGACAGAAGGATAGCTGAATACCAGGCCGGAAAATATACTCTCTTTGAAGCTGAACGTATTAAGACTGAGATGTTCAATTTCGAACACGATCTCTGGGAATACTAGGATATTGATAAAAAAAGGCTGTTTTCAACAGCCTTTTTTTATTACAGAAATTTTTCGTCCGTCGCCTTCCTGACGTCTTCCAGATATTGTTTGATTTTTTGTTCGTCTTCCTTTTTGACTATCAGAAGGACATCATCTGAATCTACAATGATGAAATCTTTCAGACCCTGTAAAACAGCAACTTTACCCGGGGCAATATTTAAAATGTTCCCCTTGCTCTCATAGGTGAATACCTCTCCCCTTACAAGCGAATTGCCCTTTTTATCAACTGCAGAATGTTCATATAATGAACTCCATGTTCCCAGATCGGACCATCCGATATCTGTACACATAACATATACATTATCAGCTTTTTCCATAATGCCATAATCTATAGAGATACTACGGCATTCTGCATATGTTTTACCGATAAAACTATTCTCCTGTTTAGTTCCGAAAAGACTCCTTCCCTCATCAAACACATGATAGGTATCTGGCATATGCTTTTCAAAAGCTGACATGATAGATTTTATATTCCAGATAAAAATACCGGAGTTCCAGAAGAAATCACCACTTTCAATGAACACTTTTGCCAGGTCAATATCGGGTTTCTCTGTAAATGTCTTTACTTTCAGAAGGTTTTCAAAGCCTTTTACCGGTTTTTTCTGATCAGCCTGAATATAACCATAACCGGTTTCCGGCCTGTCTGGCTTAATTCCTAATGTTATCAGGCCATCATTTTTCTCTGCAAAATCGTAACAATCCTTAATAACCCTGCTGAACTTTTCTTCCTTCACAATAAGATGGTCTGCCGGTGTGACAGCAATAACAGCATTAGGATTTTCCTTAAGGATCCTGAAGGTACCATAAGCAAGGCATGGGGCGGTATTTCGTCTGAAAGGTTCTCCCAGAACATGCGACTGATCAATTCCAAGCTGTTCAATAACAACTTCTCTGTGCTCCTGGCTCGTTACAACAAAAATATTCTTTTCCGGACAAACAGACTTAAAACGTCTGTATGTCTGTTGAATAAGAGTCTCACCTGTACCTATAATATCCAGAAACTGTTTAGGTTTTTCTTTTCGACTCAGAGGCCAGAAACGGCTTCCGACTCCTCCTGCCATAATTATAACGTACCTGTTATCCATAGGGGAATTTTTTTCAGAATCAATTATGCAAATATATAATTTTATTATGCATTAAGGTTTCAAAAACGTAAGTAACGGAAATACCGTAAATATTAGTAATTTTGATGAGTATTAACTTTATGAAATGATCAGATTCTTTTCACAGGTAGGTCTCTATTTTCTGATGCTAAAAAAGGTTTTTTCCAAACCGGAAAAACCAGTTGTATATTACAAACAGACTATGCGGGAGTTCGTATACCTTGGGCTTACATCTGTAGGTATCATAACGATAATCTCCTTTTTCATGGGTGCTGTGATAACACTGCAGACAGCTTATAATACGGAAAATCCCATTTATCCAAAATATCTGATCGGACTTGGGTGCCGCGATTCTATGATTCTTGAGTTTTCATCGACTATTGCAGCTCTCATCCTTGCCGGTAAAGTCGGATCAAATATTGCTTCAGAGCTTGGAACAATGAGAGTCTCTGAACAGATAGATGCCTTAGAGATCATGGGAGTTAACTCAGCCTCTTATCTTATACTTCCAAAAATAATTGCCACACTTATCTTTAATCCTATTCTGACCCTCATAAGCATAATAGTCGGAATATTTGGAGGTGGAATAGCAGGTACTCTTGCCGGTGTACTTACCCCCGAAAATTTCATTTATGGCATTCAATATGCTTTCATACCTTATTATATAGTGTATTCACTTATAAAAACAGTGTTTTTTGCATTCATAATAACCAGCGTGTCAGCCTTTCAGGGATACTATGTTGAAGGAGGATCGCTCGAAGTAGGGCGCGCAAGCACAAAGGCAGTAGTTTACAGCAGTGTGTTGATTCTGCTCTTCAATGTAATTCTAACTCAACTCCTGCTATCATGATTAGAGTTCAGAATCTCTGCAAATCCTTCAACGGGAAGAGTGTCCTCGATGATATCTCGATAACTTTTGAGACAGGAAAAACCAATCTTATTATTGGAAGAAGCGGTTCCGGGAAAACGGTGCTGCTGAAATCTATAGTTGGGCTGCTTGAGATAAACAGCGGGGAGATCTGGTTTGAGGATGTCCTTTTCAATAAGCTTGATTTCAAGGATAAGAAATCTATTAGAAGTGAGATGGGAATGCTGTTTCAGGGCAGTGCACTCTTCGACTCGCTTACAGTTGAACAGAATGTTCGTTTCCCGCTTGACATGTTCACCAACAAGTCGCTTGAGGAAAAAAATGAAAGGGTAAATTCATGCCTTAACAGAGTCAATATTGTTAATTCAAACAATCTCTTTCCTGCAGAACTATCCGGAGGTATGAAGAAAAGGGTGGCTATAGCCAGGGCAATATCTCTTAATCCAAAATATCTTTTCTGCGACGAACCTAATTCCGGACTTGATCCTATTACCGCTATTCTTATCGACGAACTCATAAAGGAGCTTACTGAAGAGTATGCAATGACTACCATTGTTAACACTCATGACATGAACTCAGTTATGGAGATCGGTGAAAAGATTATTTTTATAAGCGATGGTAAAAAATGCTGGGAAGGGAATAAGGACGAAATACTTATCTCAGACTGTGAAACACTTAATGATTTTGTTTTTGCTAATTCACTTGCCAAGAAAATAAGGTTTCCTGAAAAATAGTTTCAGGATTTTTTCCCATCTACTTCTTCATAATCAACATATTCCCCAGTTTTCTTAGAAACTTTTTTAACTGTTATACTATCATTCTTTCCCGGGTCTTGCTTTTTGGAGGATTGCTTATCCTCTTCCCCGAATCTCATAAATGATCTTGCCAAAAGATATACAATAAGGCCAATTAAGGCAAAACGGATCAATATCATTTCTTTTCAGTGTTTTCTTCAATCAATACCATTGGTTTGTCGTCTTTCTTTTTGACTTTGTTGCCAAAAACAAGATTCATTCCAACCCTCAGATGTATAGTATTCCAACTGGCAGGAAGAGGTATAGTGCTTCCATCAGTTTTGATTTTGTTCCATGTAACAGGAATTCTGTCGGATAGAATATAAAATTGGAATATACCAGGTCTGAATGCAAGACCAAGACCTAAATTATCAAACCTGTTGTTAGCAGCAGTATAGCTTACACTGGTTGAAAAGGCATTCCCGAAATTAACATTTGCTGAAATTGTAAGAGACTCTTTTAACTGCTTTCCAATAAACCTGCTGTATGACAAAACACCTACTGAGAACCTCTTGGTAAGATTATAACTTCCTCCCAGCGAAACCCCAAAAGGGAGATAGGTTGTATATGGATTCCTTGAGTCAGATATATTTAACGAATTATACAATGAATCAAGCATCTCCTGTCCAAGTTCATCAAACGTCTTGGTTCCATTAACCACATCGACTATGCTAAATCCGTTAAACTCGAAATGACTTTCTGCTCTTAGGTTTATAAGATCCTTCTTCCATTTAATAAAACCTAAATCAGTAATTGCAGCAGATACTACCAGCTTATCCGAAATATTATATGTGGCTCCAATGTCTAATCCAAGTCCTGAATTGCTTTTCCCCCGTAAGAATTCAACTAAATCACTTTCTTTATTAAATCGAGTATCATCGATACTTAAGTTGGAATCAGCATCATTATATATTAAAAACGGATCGCTAGAACGAAAAGTTACATCAGCAAACAATGTATGTGAATAATCATCATTAACAGCTATACCCAGGGACCTGTTAACTATTGACAAATCAGCGAAACCGTTAAGTATCTTGGCCTTAACTCCGATTCTTAACTTACTAGTAATATCCCTTGAAAATCCTATGCCAAACTCATGATATACCTTAGCTTCACCTCTTAGCGAGGAGAGATCGATCTTGTCCCCCACAAATTGTTCGTTTCCAAGTAAGGCTAGTTTAAACAAATCACCCGGGATAACAAAATTCCCTTCGATCTTAGTATTAATATCAATAAAAACATATGTACTCTTCCCTGCAGAAAATCCTAGTCCGAAAAGCTGTACCATGGCTTGCGATTCAAGTGAGTTCTTATTCTTGATTTTACCGAGGAAGTCATTTATATCATTATCCGGATGCAGAAAAGTAATTACTGAGTCGCCGGTTTTACCAGGCATAAATACATCAGAAAAATTGACGAAGTTATTGTTAATATTCAGGTTAGCACCGGATATTCCAGGTAAGCCGATATAGACTTTATTAGAAGGCCTCATGGCAGGATTAAGAAGATGGTTCTGAGGCAGGTTCATATAATACATTACCTGACTGTTCTGAGCTGCAAGATCTGCAATAATCATTGTCAGGAGTAATGTCAGTATATATTTTAATTTTACGGTCATATTGCTTCTATATAATATTTTCACTTCAGGTTAATATCGGGTCGTACAATAAGAGCTGCATTGAAATCTATACTATAGTCGGAGTAGATCTTTACATCCTTTGTTCCGTTATCTGATGTATTCAATGCAAAGCTGAATATGATTTTGTCGGCCTTATTTACCGACTTGAAAAAATCCTGAGTCAGCTCAATACCTGTTTTGGAATCAGTAACTCCGTTCGCTTTACCTGTATTATCAATTGGTGCGGGTTTAAGTAAATCAGTAGCATCGACGGTTGCTTTTATTGTTTTTGTAGCTGAATCGTAAAGACTCATTTTTATTGCTACCCCCAGCGGGAAGCCGTTGCTGGCGTTTAGTTCAACCCTCAGTAAACCAAAATTACCGAAGTCTAAAGGACTATCTCCACTTTCATCCTTCATAAAATTATCGACAGTATCAGCAAACTGGAGATTATTGAACCTTAATTCCATTGGAATTACAATTTCAAGTGAAGCAAGAAATCTTGCATCTCCCGGCAGAGGAATGGTTCCTGAAGTATTTATCGAAGCACTGCCTGAAAAGGTTATTATTTCAGGCGGCAGAGATATAAGAGCCGGCAGGGCAGAATTACTCTTGTCAATTTTAAGACTCGACGATACCTCAGTAACACCAGGACCCGGATATGCAATTGTAAACGGAGCAAGACCGAGATCAACTGTCTGGGCATTTCTCTTTCCCGAGGCATTGAAAGTAACCTGAATCGGATCCCTGAAAGAATTTGTATATGAAAGTGTTATGGACGGATTTGAAATTAGGAACGTTCCGGTTAAGTGATCCAGGAGTTCATCAATACCCAGATCAATTGTCTGAGGATCAATTGTTGCATTCATCAGACCTTTAACACCATTAGATTCGTTTAAAGCATCAAGCCCCTTAAAGGGACTAAAGTCAGCAAAATGTAAATCTATAACATCATCCTCTTTAAATATGATCTTTACAAAATTGTCCTGATCAAAAACCACGGTATCATTTGATTTTACCATATCACTCAGTGAGATCTCACCTTTGATAGCTGCAAGTGCCATAGCCGGAGCGAGATGAGCTTTAGCTGACAGTTTATCCATATTATAAGTTTCCTTTACACACGCTGCCATCAGAATAAGCAGCAGCAGAAAAAGCAACCTTGTTATTTTCGTTGTCATAATATTTTTAATTATTATCCGTATCAATTTTATAATTATACAGGAATCTGTCCGTTCCTCCAACAATAAGATGCCATCCGCTCTTATCCGACAATTTCCCTATTGAGAACATTGATGCCCCCCTGAGAGGGAATCCTTTCATTGTTTCCCCGTTTTTATCAATCAGATAAATCAGTCTTTTATTTATATCAAACATTCCGATCTTACGTTCGGATGAAGAAAAAATAAAATTGATTGGTCCTCCGAGCTGGTCTGATCCAAATTCTCTTGAGAACATCTCTGATTTTCTATGGTCATAAAGATATAATATCCCGTTATCAATAAAAATATATTCACCAAAACCATTGCCATCTACGTCAAAAATGTCGAATAAGTGGTCAACAGAAAATGTCTTTATTGTTATTTTTTTAACAGTGCCGTCGAAATAAATATTCTGTATCGTACCATCAGGGGAAGTGCAAACAAGGTATGGCTCATTACCCGGATTAAGTCTTAATGCTGAACCTTTAGATCTGCTGACAGCATCCTGAAGATTAACCCGCTTATTACCCGTCCGGTCGAGAAAGTAAACAGATACATCATCTGAAGCAACCAGGTAATCCTTCCCGGATACTTTAAAATAGCTTATCTCTGAATTCACAAAACCACTGGTACGAAAAGGTTTCCAGCCTTTCACAACATTTCCTGTCTTCTCATAGGAATAGATGAGTTTATCTTCACCAGCAATAAACAGTCTGTAATTCAAATTATTATCATAATCAAAGAGTGCCAGTGAATTGGTTGCAGGTGATCTGAGTTTCACAGGATACCTCTCAACATAATTGCCATTTCTGTCGATCAGATGAAGGTAATTTTTTCCTGAGAAGAGGATCTGGTACTTGCCATTTCTGAAATAATCGATCATGTAAATACTGCCTGCGATTCTTTCGTTAAGAGGCACTTTCCAGAGTACTCGTCCGGCTGCATTTATAAGATAAGCATTATTCTTCATATCCTGGATGAAGATCTCTTTTGCCCCGGTAATATGATTTGTAAAAAAGAATGGTTTGATTCCTGCAATGGTATCCAGCAATGTCTCCCATTCAGTTGTTGACTCTTCTCTTACCTCTTCTTTAAACCTGACTGACAAGCTGTTGTATATCATTCCGTTACTCGAAGCAAACTGGTATCCGGCAGCCTGAATCTTATTGAGCGATTCCCTGTTTGATTTAAGTGCCTTGATAATGTCTTCTTTCAGGAATCCTGCAAGATAATCAGTTATCCGCGCCGGTACGCAAAAGAAATAGTACCCTGCCCTGCTGGGCAAAGTAGTTTCAAAATCGCGGTAAATGAGGTCGTTGGCCAGTGTCTTATTCAGCAGATTATCATAAAGGAGCCTGGAGATTGTTGCGAATGAGCTGCCTGTGATCAGAAAGTTATCATAGAAAGTAAAATATGAATCATCCACTCCGTTTGCAAAACCCGGAAGCAGAACTTCAGAAAGACCTTTAAAAGGGGTCATAAAAACGGGGATCTTTATCTGATCATCGGGTTGAAAAAAAAGTGACTCAATCTCTGAACCGGATTCATCGGTGAAAAGCTTTTCTGCCTGCTCCCTGTTATTCAGCTCATAGATTATTAAAGTATTATCGGCTACCGGTCTCTCTTTTATGTCAATAATTGCCCTGGTTATCTCCTCACCTATTAATGGCTGGAGCTTTCGAGCAAATCCGACAGTTCTTTCAGAGCCTGAATGAGGGGTTGAAGGGGTGAAGGGGTGAAGGGGAGAATGAGTGATTGGGAGAATAAGGGTTTCGAAAAGAGCTGTGGCCGAAGGCAGAATCTTATAAGTGTGAAACTCCTTCGGGGGTATGGATTTATATTTGTACAGTAACTCTGATGAATCAATGGTTTCTGTATAACCGCTGAGTACCAGCCCTTCCTCATTTATGTATATATCTCCGCCTGCAGTACCTGCAAGTTTTGCTATTTTACCTGCAAGGTGCATGCCTCTTTCCGCCAGGACAGTTTTTAACAAACCCTGCAAATTTGCAAATACAACAAACAGTTTATCTTCATTCTTTCCTGACGCCAGCATAACTCTTTGAAATCCAGACACCTGTCGCACATCGGTCTCTTTTTCCAGCTGCAATACAGCATCATCAATCAGCACTGCAGAACTGCTGCACAGCATTAATCCGGAAGAAACTGCGATAAAGACCGTATCTGACGATGAGTTAATTGTATAAGGAATCCTGATAACGGAATTCTTGCCTTTCCCTGATAGCGATAACTCTGTAATCCCTGAACCTGTAAGGATCTCTTTTATTTGTCTGATCTTTATTTCAGCCGGAACAGTCATTGAAAGCAGGACTTCAAGTCTCCCGTTCTTTGCACAGATGAAGGATAATATTGCAGATCCGTCGGGAAGCAGTTTCTTAAACTCTTTCCTGTTCAGCTGATCAGCTAAATATTTTACTTTCCTGTTAAAACCATCAAGCTCCTTAACCTTGCCTGCCTCCCCGAATAATCCCTTCCCTGTTGTTACCGAATTCAGCAGACTCTGAAGATCAATGGTCTCTATTACGAAACAGGTCTCTGGTGTTATTGCTTTAAACGGATCAGTAAAAAGTGTTTTCTTCCCCTGATGAAAGAAGTAACCAACAACTGCAATTACTGTAATAAGAAGTACCGGTAAAATGATCGCAATCCGCTTTCCCACGTTATTTAGATAAATAATACTCTTCCCAAAATTAGCAAATTAACTGTAGTTACTAAATGAATAGTGAGTAATCCACAATTTGTTATAAGGATTAGCACCCCCTTCCCTGCCTTCCCCCAGAGGGGAAGGGGTGTCCCAAGCTTTTCCCCCCTGGGGGAAACGGGAAAGGGGGTAAGTTCGAATAAAAGTAATGCCTCAAATGCTGCCTTTATAACATATTGTTTTCAATGTTTTATGGCCGCTTTTTAATTATTTTTACAGAATATTCTATAAGCTTTCATGAGAAAGGTTTTAATCCTCATATGTTTATTGCTATGTTTTTTGCTGATTAACTCGCATTCGCAAACTGTTACTGTTGTTGACAGCGAGGACCTTAAACCTGTTGCCGACGTTGCAGTTACAAATCAATCGGGGACTAAATTTATCTACACAAACAGGTCGGGAAAAGCAGATATTTCTTCATTTGGGGAGAAGGATATTATCTGCTTTCATCACTTTACTTTTGAACGGATCTGCCTCGGCATAGAGGAGATTAAAAACAGTAATTATGCTATTAAACTAAACCGGAAGCTTTTCGCTATTGAGGAGTTTGTTATCTCGGCAAACAGATGGGAACAGAATAAAACAGAAGTGCCGAATAAGATTACATCTGTTCTAAAACCCATGGCAGAGCTGCAGAATCCGCAGACAGCAGCCGATCTCCTTGCAATCTCCGACGAGGTTTTTATTCAGAAAAGTCAGCTGGGAGGAGGGAGCCCGATGATAAGAGGATTTGCAACAAACAGAATTCTTATTGTAGTTGACGGGGTGCGAATGAATAATGCTATTTACAGGGAAGGGAATATTCAGAATGTTATCTCGCTCGACCCTTCAGCCATTGAGGCTACCGAGATAATATTCGGTCCGGGAGCTACAATCTATGGAAGTGATGCCATAGGCGGGGTAATGGATTTTCATACAAAGAAAGCTCTTTTTACTACCGGAGATAAACTCTATGTAAAAGCTAACGCTTTCACACGTATTGCAACAGCCAGCAAAGAAAAAACCAGTCATTTTGACCTGAATATTGGAAGAAAGAAGATTGCATTTCTTACCAGCATCACTTATTCTGACTTCGGTGATCTAAGGATGGGGGCGAGAAAGCATGAAGAGTATACCCGACCGGAATATGTTCTTAACAAAGGCTCCCGCGATTCAGTGTTGGTAAATCCCAATAGTGATATTCAGCTTTTTACAGGTTATAACCAGCTGAATACAATGAATAAGCTGCGATTAAAAATATCTGAGCAGATTGATATTGAATATGCAAATCATTATTCAAAACTCTCAGATGTCCCCCGCTATGACAGACTTATACAATATAAATCGGGAAAACTGAGGTATGGTGAGTGGTATTACGGGCCTCAGATATGGATGATGAATAGCATTCGGATGACTCTGAAGAAAGAAAGCAGGTTTTTCGATGATCTTAAAATTACTGCAGCTCATCAGAATTACCAGGAGAGCCGCCATGACAGAAATTTTGGAAAGAGTACTATTAATGAGCAGTTTGATGAAGTGGGGATCTTAAGTGCCGGCATTGATTTTGACAAAAGCCTGTCAAAAAACAAACAGCTCATATATTATGGATTTGAATATGTAAATAATGATGTTGAATCAGTTGCCCATACCCGCGATATCTTAAACGGATCTATCACTCCTGCAGCTTCGAGATACCCTGACGGCAAAAACAGGTACAGCAGCGTTGCAGCATATGCGGGGTACAAGAATAACCTTACCGAAAAGTTAACGTTTAATGCAGGATCGAGATATAATTATGTGACACTTAATTCCTCAATAATTGATAACTCTTTTTTCAATGTCCCTTTCACTGAAATATCAATGTCGAACGGTGCACTTACCGGAGCTGCAGGGATTGTCTTCAGGCCGGATGAAAAGATGCAGATCAACCTCAATACCTCAACAGGATTCAGAGCTCCCAACCTTGATGATGCAGGTAAGATATTCGACCCTGTTGCAGGAGTTGTTGTGGTTCCAAACAGTGATCTTAAGCCTGAATATGCTTATAATATTGATCTGGGGATCTCTAAAGATTTTGCCGGGATTCTTCATCTTGAAGTTACGGGTTTTTATACGATGCTGAACAATGCAATGGTGCGTCACGACTTCCTTTTTAACGGAGAGGATTCAATTATATATAAAGGTACAATGAGCAAAGTGCAGGCTATAACCAATGCTAACTATGCAAGAGTTTATGGTGCTCATTTTAACCTTCAGGTAAACGCAACAGAACATCTTTCCTTAAGATCAACTCTAACAATAACAGAGGGGTACGAAGCGGGAGGAATACCTTTACGGCACGCTGCTCCTGTTTTCGGATCAACTCATCTGGTCTATTCCTCAGCAAAACTTACTGCAGACCTGTATTCGTCATATAACGGAGCCCGGAAATATGAAGACATGCCGCCTTCAGAAACTGAAAAATCATACATGTATGCTGCTGATGCAAGCGGGAATCCATGGTCACCGGGCTGGCTTACCCTTAACTGCAAGGCAACTTACAATTTTACAAAATGGCTTGTGATTAATGGAGGAATTGAAAATATTCTCGATTTAAGGTACAGACCATATTCATCAGGTATTGTTGCTCCTGGAAGGAATTTTATCTTTTCGATCAGAGTGATAGTTTAAGTGCCTCAGCCCCCTGATCGTAACGAGATAAGGAGATCCCTCGCTACCGCTCGGGATGACAGGTAACTATCTGAAGAATAGAGGGATCTCTTTCTAAGAGCAGGAACCCAATATGGTGTCTCTTTGCGACCTTTGCGTAATTCCTTAGCGATCTTTGCGGTTAATGGATTTTAATTCCACCTGGGGTAAAGAAAAATTGGCATGGAATTTGATTTATACTTTATAACAAAGGCAATCTCAATCATATCCCTGACCAATCGGGGCAGCCAGGCCAAAATCCTGGCTTTTATTTTTCCCTAAAACGGTCTGTATCCTATTATTTCCCGAACCTCTCTCACAGTCTTTGATGCGCTTTCCCTTGCTTTTTCTGCACCTGCAGCAACAACCTTCGAAAGATATTTTTTATCTTCCAGAAGATCATTTATTCTTAAACGGATCGGATCTGTGAATTTAATAATATCCTCTGCCAGCTGCTTTTTCATATCGCCATATCTGATCTCGCAGGAAGCATATTTTTCTGTGAAATATTTAACAGTAGTTTCGTCAGATACCACATTCATAATTGTAAAAAGATTCTGAACTGCTTCGGTAGGTTTCTGATTTGGTTCTGTTGGTCCGGTATCTGTTACGGCCCTCATCACCTTTTTCCGTATTTCCTCTGGTTTATCTGCCAGAAACACGCCATTCCCTTCACTCTTTCCCATTTTTCCCGTACCATCAAGTCCGGGTATTTTAACAAGCTGCTGGCCGAAATTATAAGCATCAGGTTCAGGAAAATAATTTACTTCATACATCATGTTAAACCGCCTGGCAAATCTGCGGGTCATCTCGAGATGCTGCTCCTGGTCTTTTCCTACCGGTACCTTATGGGCCTTGTGGATAATAATATCGGCTGCCATGAGCACAGGATATGTAAGAAGCCCTGCATTTATATTATCAGGCTGCTTTCTTATCGTATCCTTGAATGAAGCGGTTCGCTCGAGTTCTCCCACGTACGCATTCATGTTGAGCAGAAGGTACAATTCTGAGACTTCAGGGACATCACTCTGGATAAAAACTGTTGCAACGTCAGGATCAATGCCGCACGCAAGGTATTCTGCAAGTATCTGCTTAATATTCCCGTGAAGATCCTCGGGCTTTGGATGTGTTGTAAGTGCATGGTAATCTGCAATAAAGAAATAGCAATTATTCTCTTTCTGCATTTTGAGAAAGTTCTTAATCGCCCCGAAATAATTTCCAAGATGCAGATTCCCTGTTGATCTGATGCCGCTTACTACTGTGTCCATTTTCCTTCAATAAAAATTTCACAAATGTAATGAAAATGGCGCAAAGGCACAATGGACGTTACGCCCCCCTGCCCCCCTGAAGGGGGGTTAATTTCGTAAAT
>JFJP01039115.1_pt1 | contig 14465 bp, 7 predicted proteins | sample 431651 | NCBI WGS metagenome assembly JFJP01 (sample SAMN02602958, study PRJNA72255) | Microbial mat metagenome, whole genome shotgun sequencing project. | biome: fresh water; feature: sink hole; material: water; isolation source: purple microbial (photo- and chemosynthetic) mats found in... | reverse complement strand
ATTAAGCCTGTGCTCAAAGCTGGTGGAAGTGTTTGGGTGCAAGAGGCTGGACAATCGGATATTACAGCCGATTGGATTGCACAGTTGCTTACCGATGGACTTTCAGCCAAAACCATTAAGAAAAATGTTATTATTGTACAACATAGTGTTTGGAACGAAAACGCAACTTCAAAAGAAAAATTGACCTATGTAAAGAATGTTGCCAATTATATTGATATTGATGATGGTAATGTCGATTTCGGTAATTATGATAAACACATTCAGCGGTTAGCACCCACACCTATGTATGTGTCATCTGATAAGAACCTTATAATTAATGCAATGAGTCCAAGCAATCCCAATGTGAAAGCCCGCGAATTATGGACTGAAGCCGACAGACTAATCAAAGAATCTGGATTTAAAGAAAAATGGTCGGAAATTGTAAAAGGTGGTGTTGATTTTTCTGATTGTGTGGAAAACTGGTTTATTTTGAATCTTGGAGATAATTCAAATTCGGCAGTCAAATTTTGGGAGCGATATGTAATTAATACACCAGAGATATAATCAACATCAATAATCAAATAAATAAAAAGACTTCTTCGTGAAAAAGTTTTATCAGTAAATTGCGAAATAAGTAATGAGAAAAATATAATGTTGCATTACTAAACCTGTAATGTGCTGTTTATCTTTCTTTTATTAAATGGTAAATCGTACTTGCGTTAGCTTCCCGATAGCTATCGGGGGGATAAATAGTAAATACTAAATTCATTTATTCGCAGTGTCATTTTATTTCAAACTGGTTAATTTAAACTTACAAATATAAAAACAAGAATTAGGTATCAATCAACCTTCAATAATTTTTTCTTAGTCTTCCGAAATAAATATTATTTTTGTAATGGTATTTGTGGCATTTCTAATCACATTAATTTTTAAAATCAATTTTATTACAAATTGAGACGAATAGTCCACTTTTTTGGATTTTTAGAATGTATTATTAATAGATTATCTGCTATCTTTGAAGAATGATTCAAAATGAGTTTTTGGTTCACTTTGAGGTTGTGCTTTTTTTTATTTCTAATTTTTATTCAGAAAAAACGAATACCTTAATATTTTAATTGTGATTTTAATAAAATAATAAAATCTTAAATCAAAATGAAATTCTTAAAACCGATTTTGCCATTGGCAATTTTATCGAGCTTTGGAGTTAAGGCGCAGGAACAACGTCCTAATATACTTTGGATAATTGCCGAAGACATGTCTGCAAACTTTGGATACAACGGCGAAACACTCATAAAAACCCCCAATGTTGATAAAATGGCAAGTGAAGGGGTCGTTTTTAATCGTGCTTACGTAACTGCTCCTGTTATGGATTAAATATTATGATAAAACACTTTTTAGCTTTTCTTTTTCTTTCAACCATTGTTGGTCTGTATGCACAACCGCATGCTTTGGCCGAAAGTAGCACCATTAACCTTTCGAAGATTGAACCCGGAAAATTTGATAATACCTGGTGGAATCGTACTCCACAAAGGTTTATGCAAACCAATCTTAGAGAAATTGATGCGCGCTATTTCGATGTAGATAAATATGTACAATCAGTGCTCGATGCATCCATTAATATTGTGCTTTTGAGCGTTGGAGGTCAGGTTGCCAATTACCCTACCAAACTACCTTTTCATTATAAAAACCCTTATCTGAAAGGTGATTTAGTGGGCGAAGTGGTTAAAAAATTGAATGAACACGGCGTAAGAGTAATTGCCCGTTTTGATTTTGCCCGCATCCATGAGTCGATAGGATTAAAAAACACCGATTGGCTCTATGTTAGTCCCAAGGGCGGATTTGTTAATGATAATGGACATTATCTTACCTGTATAAATGGGGATTATCAGCAAAAGTATGGTTTCGAAATTTTAAAAGAAGCCATTAGTGCATATCCTTTCGATGCAGTTTTTTTTAATGCTTCAGGTTATACAACCCGCGATTATAGCGAAAATTATCATGGAATTTGTCAATGTAATAATTGTAAAAAAAGGTTTCACGAAGCTACCGGATTAGAGTTGCCAAAAGTGGAGGATAAAAATGATCCCATATTTTTGGAATACAGCAAATTTAAAGAAACAACCCTCGCAGAACAAAATAGCAGGATAACCAAACACATTCAAGCTTTGAATCCAAACCTGGTATTAAGTGTTTATAATGCTGATGGTGGCGTGTGGCGAAGCGAATCGGGAACAGGTTACACATCGGGGCAGTATTGGAATTACCACGCCAAAGAAAATGTGATGCGGGTTTTGGGTTCTTATACAAATAGAGCGCCATTTGATACCTACAATCATTTATTAGGAATGGATTACCGACATACTGCCACTTCGCCCGAAATAGGAAGAATTTTTATGCCGCAGCAAATGCTAAACGGCGGAGCTTTAGGAATTTATTTTATTGGTCATTTGGATAATCAATACGATAGAGTGTTCTTACCAACATTCAAAGAAATAACAAAATTCCACAAAACAAACGAGAAACTTTTTACCAACATTCAATCGCAATGTAAGGTTGGTTTGGTAATGGGCACGCAGCAAGAATATCGTGGAATAATGAAAATGCTTATTGAAGAGCATATTATGTTCGACCTAATTTACGCTTCGGCGCTCGATGGTGTGCATGCTCCCCGCAAAATGGCCGATTATGATCTGCTTATTTTAAGCGATATTACCAATATGGATGCTGATTTAGTAGCCTTGATTGACAAGCATGTACAGAATGGTGGGAAAATTTTGGCAACCGGATTCCCTGGCATCAATGATGGAATTGGAATTCCACTAAATACAATAAGATTAAAGTCATTAGGTGTTGCAGCAGAATTTGAACGACTTACTAACGCTAGATCAACTTATCTCATCATGTCCAACGCGGATAAACAAGCTTTAGGGGACGATGCGTTTAAAGATTTCGATTTGATAATGATGAATTCGCCATTCTTAAAAACAAAGCCCATGTCCGGAGCAAAACAATTCTTGAAATTGGCTCCAAATACCATGCATGGACCACCAGAAAAATGCTATTACACCGAAAATCATATTACTGATTTTCCTGGTCTGATTCTAAGTTCATTTGGCAAAGGTACAGCAGCTTTTATTCCGTGGCAAATTGGTGCTCAGTATTTTTGGAAAGGCAACAATGCGCAGAAAGCACTTTTCTTGGCAACAATACATAAACTGATAAAAGTTGACAATACGATACAGACCGATGCATCTCAATTGATTGAAATAACTCATTTTGCAAATAGAAATGGAGCATTTGAATGGTTTGGTTTTATAAATCACTCGGGGCAGATTGGCAATGCTTACCTTCAACCCATATCTATTCACAACACAAATCTGCGATTTAAACCAGCAAAACCTGTTAAGGAACTAAGGATGGTAAAATCGGGGAAAGCAATTAAATTTAAACAAAAAAATGGCTGGATTGAAGCAGTCATACCCACTATAAATGATTTTGAAATGCTTTTGTGTAATTATAAATAATTTAAAATGAAGAATATAACATTATTTCAGCTTTTGCTTTTTGTGATTTTTTTGTCGCAACCGACCAATAGTCAAACACCAGCAAAATCTTCGGATTCTGGCAATAACAATGTGGTAACATGGCGTGGACCACTTGCCGATGGCATTTACAACGAAAAAAACTTATTAGCATCGTGGCCTGAAAATGGACCAGAGCTTTTATGGAGCGACACAACAGCAGGTATAGGTTATACCACACCTGTATTGGTGAATAATATGATTTATAGCTGTGGAATGATTGACTCCATTGGTTACCTGATGTGTTACAACATAGATGGAAAAAAATTATGGCAAAAACCATTTGGAACCGAATATACAGCTACATCATATCAGGGGGCGCGTGGAAATTTAAAATACGATGAGGGTTCGTTTTATTATCTTACTGGTATTGGTCAGGCAGTAAAAATTGATGCCGAAACAGGAAAAGTTTTGTGGAGGGTGGATTTGACCAAGGAGTTTAATGCTCCAATTCCAAAATTTGGAGCTTGCGAAATGCCCATTATTCAAGGTAATGAAGTTGTATTTACCCCGGGCACCACTACTTCTATGGCAGTGTTCGATAAAAGGAGCGGAAAATTAATTCGAAAATCGCCTGCTCGTGGCGATGTTCCGGGTTACGCTAGTGCCATTTTAGTCAATCATAATGGTCGGAAAATCTGGTTCAATCATACCAAAGAAAATTTGTATGCTGTGGATTATATTACTGCCGACACCCTATTCACAATTAAACATCCTGCAAAAAATACCGACAATTCCAATAGTCCCAGCTATTTTAATGCTTCCGGTGAACTATTTATCACCCAATTTTCTGAATTTGGATCAAAAATGATTACCCTGACTAAAAATGGTGGTTCATATACTGTAAAATGGGAGAATCTGCTTTTCGATGTTAAAATTGGGGGTTATATAGTGTACAATGGAAATATCTATGGACCAACAAACGGTAAAAAGCGATGGATGTGCATCGATTTAGCAAGCGGAGAAACAAAGTATTCTGTTAGAGATTTTCCTATTGGATGCATGGTAATGGCTGATAATCTGCTTTATTGCTATTCTGAATTAGGAGATATGGCAATAGTTAAACCAACGCCCACGAATTTTGAGTTAGTAAGTAAATTCAAAGCTTTCGAGGGCACAAAACAGTTTACACATCCGCTTATTGCAAATGGCAGAATGATTTTGCGATATCAAAATACGATTAAGGTATATAATGTCTCAAAACCAAAATAAATACTTCTGTTTATATGTGATTTCGTTGGTGCAAATTTATTGAATTATGGAGGGTTTATTTGCCACTTCAATGTATTTAAATATAAATACAAATCTTAAAAATATCAAAGTTCCAACTACTATTTTCTTACATTTATCGACGACTTGCGCACATTCATCTTGGCAATTAAACTAACTGTTCGAAACGGAGTTATAGTTTTTTCATCAAGTTGTTCAATTAATAAATTAGCAGCTGTAACGCCTATTTCAAAAGTAGGTTGCTCGATACTTGTAAGAGGAGGCTCAACCAATTGTGCTATTTCTGTTTCCGAAAAGCCTACTAAAGCCACATCGTCAGGACATTTTAAGCCTGCTTCTTTTATTGCTTTTAGTGCTCCAAATGCAGTAGGATCATTAAAACAGAAAATGGCATCGGGTAAATCATTTTTGAGAATTAGGTTTTGCATAGCAACATAACCTTTTTCGCTTAAAACGCCAGCAGTATGAATTATTTTATCAGAAACTTCGCGGTGATGCTTTTTCATAGCATCAATAAAACCTCTTTTTCTTTCTTTTGAAACCGAAAGGTTTACCGGACCCTCGAAATGGTAGATTTTTTTGAAACCATTATAGATAAGATGTTCAGTTGCAAAAAAGGCTAATTTATAATCGTCGATGATTACTTTAGGAGCATCTACTTTCGACGAAACACGATTGAAAAACACAAGGGGAATACCACTATCAATAAGTCGTTGGTAATAATCAGCATTTTCGCCTTCACGAGTTATCGAAATTAAAATGCCTTCCACCATATTGCTTTCAAGCAATTTCAAATTTTTCTCCTCAATCTCCATTGATTCTTGCGATTGAGTAATCAATAAATGGTAACCAGCATCGTCAATAACTTTCTGTATCCCTGAAATAACATTTGGGAAAAATGCACTTTTAAATTCAGGAACAACCAATCCAATTATTTTAGTGTGCTTATTTTGAAGTCGGGTAGCAATTGGATTTGGCCGGTAGTTTTGACGCTTAGCCTCTTCCTGAACTAATTTCTTTGTTTCGCAATTCACATCCCAGCGATCGGCCAAAGCGCGTGATACCGTAGCAGTTGAGATATTCAATGCTTTTGCAATATCTTTTAATGTTGCGTATTTTTTCATCACACTTGTATTAGTAACTTTATGCAAATATATGAAATTTATTAAAAAATATCAGCATTAATTCGTAAATGTAATCGTTTACGATGATTTATTTTGAATTGTAATCGTTTACAATGACTTTTTCTGAAAGTGAAAGTTGAATTAATAACATTATATAATACATTTGCAACACAAATACGTAGAAAATCATTTTATAATTCATACTTATGGGCTTTATTGATGCTTCGGTAATATTAGCTTTTTCTGTTTTAATCATTTTGATAGGATTATCTTTTTCAAAAAGGTCAGCCGGTGATATGCTTTCCTTCTTTGCTGCCGGTGGTGCAGTTCCCTGGTGGATAAACAGTTTATCACTTTTTATGGGTTTTGTCTCAGCCAGTACATTTGTGGTTTGGGGCTCCATCGCTTATTCTTCAGGTTGGGTTGCTATTACCATTCAGTGGGCTATGTCGTTAGCCGGAGTTTTAACCGGTATATTTATTGCTCCTAAATGGCATAAAACAAAATCGCTTACGGCTGCTGAGTATATTAACCAACGATTGGGAGTTAAAACGCAAAAAACTTATTCCTATATTTATCTTGGAATAATGGTTTTTCTGAAAGGGGTTTGCTTGTATGCAGCAGCTATAGTTTTGCAAGTAACTACTGGCATATCACTTTATTGGGTGATTGGGGCGTTAGGAATAATCATTATTTTATACACAACATACGGTGGACTTTGGGCAGTAGTAGTTACTGATGTACTTCAATTTATCATACTTATTGCCGCCGGACTTATTTTACTCCCATTATCATTCGAAAAAGTTGGTGGTGTTGAAGCTTTTACAAACGCTATTCAAGCGCAAAATTTAACAGGTTTTTTCAATCTAAGCAATGATAAATATACCATCAGTTTCCTTCTTGGATTTTTATTCTACAATACTTTTTACCTCGGTGGACAATGGAGTTTTATTCAACGCTTTACAAGTGTTTCTTCGCCCAAAGAGGCCAAAAAAGTTCCCATTTTATTTGGGATATTTTATATTTTTACACCTGTAATTTGGATGCTACCTCCAATGTTATACCGAGCAATTAAGCCTGTAACAGCCAATATTGACCCGGCAACACTTATATTGCAAAGTGAACAAGCATATATGCAAATGGCTCAAACTGTATTGCCGGCAGGTATGCTTGGGTTAATTGCCATTAGTTTAATTTTTGCAACCAACAGTTCTGTTCAGGGATTTCTGAATATTTCGGCGGGCGTTATTACCAACGACTTATTTAAAGCCATTTATCCTAACTCTACTGAGAAAGCATTGATGCGTGTTGCTCGTTTTGCTACTCTCTTTGTGGGACTTGTGGTAATCGTTATGGGTTTATTAATTCCATTGATGGGAGGTGCTACCAATGTGATTTTGAGTGTGGCTTCCATTACCGGTGGTGCCATGTATTTACCGGTTATGTGGACTTTGTACTCCAAACGTCAGAATAGTCGTACGGTTTTAGGAGCGACCATTGCTTCATTGGTAATTTCATTAGGTTACAAGTTTTTATTGCCAACTATTACTGGAGAATCATTATCTACAGCTGCCAGTATGGTTATGGGTGTGGTAGTGCCGGTTTCAATTATGCTGGTTCTTGAAGCATGGTTGTGGATTACAAAATCGGCAACAACCGAACACGAACAATATCAGATATACCTGACACAAAAAGCGGATACAGCGGCAGCTGCACCAAATACTTCTGCAGAGTCTGATTCGGAAAACCAGTTTGGCAAACGCATGATTGGCATTGGAATTTTAGTAACAGGAACAATAATTGGCGTGTTAGGCATAATATCGCCTGCAGGTAGAATATATGTTGCTATTACTTCAATAGTTTTATTAGCAATGGGTGCAAAGTTATTTTTTAGTACATTAAAGAAGAAATAATAGAAGATATGATTAACGAAATTTTTTCATTAGAGAAACGAACGCTAAAACGTAAAGAAAAGAAATTCGATTTGGTTGTTATTGGTGGTGGAATGGCTGGTGTTTGTAGTGCAATAACCGCAGCTCGCCAAGGTATAAAAGTGGCGTTGATACAGGACAGGCCTGTGTTGGGTGGCAATGCTTCAAGCGAGGTTCGCTTGTGGATGTTGGGTGCGACTTCGCACATGGGCAATAACAACCGCTGGAGTCGCGAAGGTGGTGTGATAGATGAGATATTAGTGGAGAATACTTTCCGCAACAAAGAGGGTAATCCGGTTTTGTTCGATATGGTATTGGTTGACAAAGTATTGGCCGAAAAAAATATTCAGTTGTTTTTGAATACCATTGTTCTGGATGTTGAAAAGTCATCGGAAAAAGTCATATCGCAAGTAACAGCTTTTAATCCACAAAATCAAACTGAATACACTTTCAAAGCCGATTTGTTTGCAGACTGTTCCGGCGACGGAATCGTTTCTTATTTGGCAGGAGCATCCTTTAGGATTGGTGCCGAAAACAAAGAAGAACATTTAGAACTTTTTGCACCTGATAAAAATGAATATGGCGAATTATTGGGACACAGCATATTTTTCTATATGAAAGATACCGGAAAGCCGGTAAGCTATGTGGCACCTGATTTTGCCTTGAAAGATATAGAATCGACCATACCCAAAGTAATGAAACCCGAATATTTCAGTACGGGGCATCACGGTTGTAAATATTGGTGGTTGGAGTATGGCGGACGCATTGATACCATTCACGATACCGAGGCCATTAAATACGAATTGTGGAAAGTGGTGTACGGGATTTGGGATTATATCAAAAATTCAGGTAAATATCCTGAAGCAGCCAACTACACCTTAGAATGGGTGGGTGTAATTCCGGGCAAGCGCGAAAGTCGTCGTTTTAAGGGTCATTATATTCTTACGCAACAAGATGTTATCGAACAACGTAATCATTACGATTCGGTAGCTTATGGAGGTTGGTCGATTGATTTGCATCCGGCTGATGGGGTTTACAGTGCCAAAAATGGCTGTAATCAGTGGCATTCGAAAGGTGTTTATCCTATTCCATATCGCTCCTATGTAAGTTATGATATTGATAATTTGTTTATTGGCGGACGCTTGATGAGTGCTTCCCATGTTGCATTTGGGTCGAGTCGTGTAATGTGTACCTCCGCACATGGTGGACAAGCCATAGGTATGGCAGCGGCACTTTGTATTAAAGGAAATAATAAACCAGCTGATTATATTGACGCTTCCTCAATCAAAGAACTTCAACGTGCATTGGTTGCTACCGGACAATATATTCCACAACTTAAACTTAATAATTTTGGTGGAATAGCCACTTCTGCAGATATTCAGGCTTCCAGTGAGTTGGCATTGAGCAAATTAAAAGAAAACGGAGATTATTTTAAATTAAATTTCCCGGTTGCTGCATTATTGCCCTTGAATGGCAGTGTGCCAAAATTTAAATTGAAAATAAAAAGTACAGAAGCTACAACTTTAGAAGTGCAGATTCGTGCCAGTCAAAAGCCCTATAATTTTACTCCTGATGCCATATTGTTTATTAATAAGTATAAATTGGTTAAGGGAGAACAAATTGTTGAGATTGAATTTGACGAAATGAGTGTCGAAAAAGGCTACTATTTTATTTGCTTTATGAAAAATAGTGAAGTAGAATTAGCTGAAAGTGATCAATTGGTAACCGGAGTAATGTCAGTTTTCAATTATCAAAATCCGGCAGTTTCCAATTACGGAAAACAAATACCACCCGAAAATATTGGTGTGGATACTTTTGAACTCTGGTGCCCCATTCGTAGGCCAAAAGGTAAAAATTTGGCGATGAGTTTTAGTCCGGCATTAGAAGAATTTTCATCAAGCAATTTACATACAGAATTATTCCGTCCGGTTATTGAAAGTAATGCTTGGGTTGCCGATTTGAACGATGCGAATCCTACTATTACTTTGCAATGGGAAAAAGTGCAATGGGTGAAAGAAATCAAACTTTTCTTCGACACTGATTACGATCATGCCATGGAGAATGTACAAATGGGACATCACGATTCGGCTATGCCATTTTGTGTTAAGGAGTACGATATAATGGACGATGCAAATAATGTCATTTTTAGCACTTCGACCAATCATCAAACAGTAAATAGTATTGTATTGAAAGATACTATTAAAACAAAAACCTTGACTTTAAGATTTAAACATCCTTCGGAATTAGTGCCTGCTGCTTTGTTTGGTATAATTGTGAATTGAAAATAATTTATATTAACCCTACTAATAGATAAATTGAATGACTAAATCAATCAAGAATTATGGCATTTTAGCTTTTTTATATTTGCTAATTTTGTTGTTTCCTTTTACAGTTTATGCCCAAGGTATTACTGTAAAAGGTACAGTTGTAGATGAAAAGAACGAACCACTTATTGGAGTAAATGTTGTTGTCGAAAAATCGAAAACAGGAACAATTACTGATTTGAATGGTAAATTCTCAATTTCAGTACCAGCACCGAATTCAACAATTTCAATCTCGTATATAGGTTACGAAACTATTACCCTAACAGTTGGCAATAAGCGTGATTTTAAAGTTACGCTAATGGAAAATACAAAAATGATTTCAGAAGTTGTAGTTGTAGGTTATGGCACTCAGAAAAAAGAAACTATGACGGGTGCAATTACCACTATTAAGTCGGATGATATTTTGAAAGCTCCTGTTGGTAATGCTACACAGGCTTTGGCAGGTAGAACTCCTGGACTTCAGATTAAACAAACATCGGGGCAACCGGGAAATGACAACTCTTCCATTCGTATCCGTGGTATTGGCTCATTATCCGATGCCAATAGTGCACCACTAACCTTGGTTGATGGTATTGAGCGTTCATTTAATCAGTTAGATCCTGAAGAAATTGAAACAGTAACCGTTTTGAAAGATGCATCTTCAACAGCAGTTTACGGTATCAGGGGAGCAAATGGGGTGATAATTGTAACTACCAAACGCGGAAAAGAAGGAAAAGCTCAAATTACATATACGGGCAATGTGGCGGTTCAAGCACCTACCCGATTGCCAAAACCATTGAATTCGTATGACTTTTCACGACTTTTTAATGAAGCTCGTTATAACGACACGCCTCCCGGATCGGCAGCACCTGTTGATATCTACGAGCCTTACGAAATACAGCGCTTTAAAGATGGTACAGATCCATTGATGTATCCTAATATGAATTGGTTGGATTATGCCATGGAGGATTATGCGCTTCAGGAAAAACACAATGTTAATATCGGAGGCGGAACAGCTTTTTCGCGTTATTATGTTACCTTGGGGTACTTTAGTCAGGATGGACTTCAAAAAGAATTTAACCAAGCATTTGGTTACAGTAATAAAGATAGTTATCGACGGTTTAATTTAAGATCGAACATTGATTTAAATCTAACGAGTACTACCCTTTTAAAATTGACTATTGGTGGTCGCTCAGGCACAAAATACAGAACAGGTTCAGCTTTCTTTCGCGACGTATTAAGAGCAGCATCGGTTGCTACTCCCGGCTATGTTAACGGCGCTTTAGTAAGTATTGATGAGCGTCCTACTTCGGGTAACCCTTTATCTACATTGTCGAGTGGAATTAGTTCTTACTCCGAAAATCATTTGGATGTAAATGTAGAATTAGAGCAAAAACTCGATTTTGTTACAAAAGGACTTAAAGCACGTGTTAAGGCTGCCTACGACAATGACTATAGTCAGAATGTAAGCAGGTCGAAATCGGTGCCTACCTATCAATTAAGCAGACCCGACTCTTTGCTAACAACTCCTATTGTTTTCAGAAAAAATTCGGATTATGCTGAGTTAGCCAATCCTACTATGTCGTTCAGTGGTCAGAACCAGCAAATATACACCGAAGCTTCTTTAAGTTATAATCGGAGCTTTGCAAAACATACAGTGTCGGCTTTAGCATTGTACACACAAAGCAAAAAATGGTTTCATGGCTTAGATTATCCCGGAATTGCATTGGGGCTTCAGGAATTTGTAGGAAGAGCAACATACAACTACGACACAAAATACCTCTTTGAATTAAATATGGGTTATAATGGTTCCGAAAACTTCCCAACGGAAACACGATTCGGCTTTTTTCCTGCCGTTTCGGGCGGATGGGTTGTAACCAACGAAAAATTCATTGAGAATTTAATTGGCACAAATATCTTATCATATCTAAAACTCAGAGCATCCTATGGAGAAGTTGGTAATGATAGATTAGGAAATAACCGATTCATGTATTTACTTGGAATTTACTCCAGAACCTCAAGTAGTGTTCAGTTTGGCGAGGATAGGGTTTTTTATGAAGGATATAACGAAGATACATTTGGAAATCCTGATGTTACATGGGAAAAAGACCGCAAGCAGAATTATGCTATTGAAGCAAAATTTTTAAAAGATAGATTGACTTTTAATGGCGATTATTTTATCAACTCAAGAACAAATATTCTTTGGCCAATGAGTACGATTCCTGCTCATGCAGCCATACCTGCCGGGTCATATAATATTGGTGAGACGCTTAACAGAGGTTTTGAAATTGAAACAGGATGGGCCGACAAAATTGGCAAGTTACGCTATTGGATTAATGCAAATTATTCGTTTGCACGCAATAAAATAGTTTATATGGACGAAGCTCAAGACATGAACAATCCACATCTTTGGAAAACAGGAAGACGTGTGGGTGAACGATTCGGTTATGTTTTCGAAGGTTTTTTCAATTCGCAAACAGAAATAGACCATTGGCCTAATCAGTTTGGAGCTACGCTTGCTCCAGGCGATGTAAAATATGCTGATGTGAATGGGGATGGAAAAGTAAATACCGACGACCGCGTTCCATTGTTAAACCCAGGATTTCCAGAAGTAAACTATGGCGTTTCAGCGGGATTGAAATACAAAGACTTTGATTTTAGCTTTTTATTTCAAGGAGCTACAAACATGACTATAGCTATTGGTGATAACTTTAAAACTCCCTTTGCTGAAAAAGGATCAGCATTTGAAAACGCCTTAGGTCGCTGGACACCAACAACCATGGAGACAGCCACTTTTCCACGTTTAACAACCAATTATTCGATACAGAATAATTACGAACTTTCGGAACTTTGGATTAAAGATGCATCCTATTTAAGGTTAAAAAATATGGAAATTGGATACTTGTTAAAATTGGCACAATTCAAAGCAGTTGGAATTTCTTCAATTCGTTTATCTCTCAGTGCTCAGAATCTTTATACTTGGGATACTATTAAAATTATTGACCCCGAAGGTACTGCCGATAATGGATTAAATTATCCGCAATTGCAAATTTTTAACCTTGGGTTAAGTGTTAAGTTTTAAACATATAGATTATTAAATATACATCCATGAAAAAAATAAAATATCTACTGCATATATGCATATTTGTATGCTTTGGAAACATACTCGTATCGTGTAATGATTTTTTCGAATTTCCAAAAACATCCTCGTTTACCGAAGATTCGATTTTTGCACGGGTCGATTATACCGAAAAATTAGTATATCAAATGTACGTTGGTAGTCCCGTAGTTTTCCTTTCGAATAACTGGAGTTTCAGACTCAACGGGCCAAACCTCGATGCTGCAACTGATGGAGCTTCCGCTTTCTCTGGTCAAAGTAAATATGGAACGCATCAGTTCAATTTTGGAGGTATCAATGCTACAAGTGTAACAGCTACAAGTGGTGAGTATAATTATGCTTCACCCTGGAAAAGCATTCGAATTGCCTTTACTCTCATTGATCGTGTAAACGAAGTACCCAATGCTACAACAGCTCAAAAAGAACGTTTTATTGCTGAATCGAAAGTGATGATTGCCACACGTTATTTTGAAATGCTAAAACGATTTGGTGGTGTACCATTAATTAAAAAACGCATCGATGATGGCTCGGAGTTTAAAGTTGGTAGGTCATCGGTGCAGGAAACTGTAGATTATATTGTTCAACTCCTTGACGAAGCCATTGCCAACGATTATCTGCCAGCCAGAGTTCCTACGACTTTAGAATTTGGACGATTTACCAAAGCTTTTGCTTATGGGCTTAAAGCCAGAACTTTGCTTTTTGCTGCAAGTCCATTGTTTAATACAGGTACTCCCTACATGAGTTTAGGCGAAAACAACAAACTAATTTGTTATGGTGATTATAATTCCGAACGATGGAACAATGCTGCAATAGCGGCTAGAGAAGCCATTAACTATTGCGAAACGAATGGTTATGCCATAGTTGACAATCAGTCGGATTTTATAAAAAATTATGTAGTTGCTACACAAAAAAGTCCACGTGATGGAAACTCCGAATTAATAATGGGTTCGATGCTTAGTATTTCAGGTAGTGATCCAATAGGATTTTATTTGCCCAGAGGACTACCAGTAAGCGGTTATGCAGCAAACTCACCTACACACAATCAGGTTAAGAGGTATCGGAATGCAGATGGTACATTTGTGAACTGGCTAACCGAATTTACTACCTTACCCAACGATCCATCTGGTCCTTATAAAGACTTGGAACCTCGTTTTAAGGCTTCGATTGGCTATAATGGTGTAGAGTGGTATCCTACAGCA
>JFJP01032863.1_pt1 | contig 14465 bp, 14 predicted proteins | sample 431651 | NCBI WGS metagenome assembly JFJP01 (sample SAMN02602958, study PRJNA72255) | Microbial mat metagenome, whole genome shotgun sequencing project. | biome: fresh water; feature: sink hole; material: water; isolation source: purple microbial (photo- and chemosynthetic) mats found in... | reverse complement strand
TTAATGTAATTCTCTAAAGCGAGCGAAAAATTATTGCCTTGCACTAACGCATTCGCAAAGTTCATAAACGCATCGCCAGAAGGAGCTAATTCAGCGACTTTTGCAAACTGTTGAATGCCCGCTTCTAATCGCCCCAAATGAATTAAAGAAACCGCTAAGTTGCTCAATGCACTAATGCTATCGGGAACAACATTTAAGATTTGCTCATAAACGGCGGCGGCTTTTTCGTGATTATTTTGTTGTTGGAATTGCACACCTAATTTAATTGCATCGTCGAGGGTTAAATTTACGATTTCATCAGTCATGTTTTATGATTTCCTTTATGAATTCAAATCAAAATAGAAAGCCGCACTTTTTCTCAACAAGCAGTGCGGCTCGGGTTTTGTAAATAAGAACTACATCTTACTAGGTGCAGGGGTTTTATCTGCTGGTTTCTCAGTAGGTTTCTTTTCTTCAGCTTTTGCGGGAGCTTTATCTGCTGGTTTCTCAGTAGGTTTCTTTTCTTCAGCTTTTGCGGGAGTTTTATCTACTGGTTTCTCAGTAGGTGGTTTAGCGGCGGGGTTATTCCCAACCGTTATGTCAGACTTAATGGTTTCAAATATTTTATCGCCAATTCCTTTCACGCTTTTAAGCTCGTCAATACTTTTGAAATGACCTTTTTCGGAGCGATATTTGATAATTTCTTCGGCTTTTGCAGGACCAATACCTTTCAAAGTTCCTAAAGCCTCTTTATCGGCGGTATTGATATCGACGGCGGCATTTGCAAAACTAACAAATCCAATCAATAAAAATGAGCAAAGCAATCTTTTTAACAAGTTCATACGATTTCCTTGAAGGGTTACATTTTAGGCATTAAACCATTTGCGGTAGTGGGCGCTGAGGTTTTTGCATCAGCCGTGGGTTTTGGGTCTTTGTTTGGATCGGCGGGCTTTGCGAGGGTTTTTGCATCGCCAACTGTTAAACGTGCGCGATTAGTTTCGAGGGTTTTCTTGCCAATGCCGTGCACATTTGCGAGTTCATCGACCGTTTTAAAGCCTTTATTTGCTTGACGATAGTCGACAATATCTTTAGCTTTTTTGGGGCTAATGCCTGTTAAGGTAGCCAAAGTGACGGCATCGGCAGTGTTGATATTAATTAATTCGGGCGCGGTGGATTCAGCGGCATTCACAACACCAACAAAGATAAGTGAACAGAATAGCATCTTCAGTAAATTCATAAAATCTCCTTTAAGGTTTGGGTGATAATGAACGGGTATTCTAAACATCTTGAAGGATTTAAGCAACTAACTCATTCGATGCTGCTGTCCAACAAATAGCCAAATATCGTCATGTTTCTATAAAATATTCAATTAACTTTTGTTTATTCAAGGCGTTATGCTCAGACTTTAAAACTAAAGGACACCATGTAATTACACCTTCCAAGTTGCCAATCTATGAGCTGAAATTGTGGATCATTTAAAATAATTGCACTAAAAATCAAAGGAAAACTTATAAAATAATCTGTCATTTTGCACCACGACCAACAATTGATAATTCACTTTCATCAGTAAAGAAATTCATGGTTTCTAACAAATACGCAGCTTGTTCTGCAAAATCTTTTGAAGTAGAGGACATTTTTTGAGAAAAAACCGCATTTTCTTGAATAACTTTATCTAATTGTTGCATTGCAACTGCGATTTGTTCTGTAACTAAATATTGATTGCTGCTAGAAAGACTAATTTCTTGAACTAATTGCGCTGTTTTTTCAATATTTGGCACTAAAGTTAATAGGCTCTCCACTGCTTGCTCTGCAATGTGTAATGTATTGTTAGAAAACTGTTTAATTTCTATCGCCGCAGAACTACTTTTAGTTGCTAAGTTTCTTACTTCTGATGCAACCACCGTGAAACCTTTTCCATACCCTTTTGCTCTCGCGGCTTCAATCGCAGCATTTAATGCTAATAAATTTGTTTGTTTAGCGATTTCTTCTATAATGGTAATTTTTTTAGCAATCTGCTGCATTGCTTTGACAGTTTCATGCACAATATCACCACTTGTTGTTGCATGATGTGCAGAATGTAATGCAATTTTCTCTGTTTGCATGGCGTGTTCGGTGTTTTGTTTAATATCTGAAATCATTTGTTTCATTGAGTGAGAAACTTCTTCTGAAGAAATAGATTGATGGTTTGCTCCCACTAAAATAGCTTCTGCATGATCGAGCATTTCTTGGCTACTATTTGCAATCATCTGCGCCGATATTTTTACTTGTTTTACAATAAGTTGCCATTTTAATGTTAAATCTTGCATCGAGGAAATTAAAACATCTAATTCATTTTTACCAAACAATCTAAATTTACGTTTATTACGAATATTTTTTTCAATGGATTGAATACCGCCACTCAAATCACCGCTGGCAATTTTTTGTGTAAATGCAACCAAGTTAATGATGGGGTGAGTAATAGAACGTACCAATCCTAATAAAATCACTAAACCAATCAATAATGAAATCAATAATCCTATCGTTAAACTTAGTGATGCTTGTTTCAAAAAACTTTTGCGTTCCTCTGCCATTTGCTGTAATTGATTTTGAGTATATTGTTGAGATTGTTTAATTAATTCACTCACTTTGTTATGATTGTATCCAACCACCAATTTACCGAGCAATATTCCTTCATGAAGAATAGTATTTTCAATAAATTGTTTTGGATTAACGGTTGTTTTATCACCCGCACTTACTAACGTTTGTCCTTCTGTATATTTGAACTCTACAAAAGAAATATCGGGGTCTTCAATTGTAATATCCGCCAAACGTTGCAAAGTTGTTAATTCAGTTGCAACAATTAAGGGCGGCGTAAGTTCCATTAAAATTTTAATTGTTTGGTGAATTTTGAAATTATCCAAATACATATTATCGGCGGTTTGTTGTTCTAATACTTGCTCGATAATTGAATGGGTGGAATTTAAAAGTTTTTCAGACGCATCTCGTTGATAATAGAGAAAACTCGCTGCATTTAAAAACAACAATAAAAACAATACACTACCTGTTGAAATCAGGATTTTTCCAACCAATCCAGAACGCATATTTTTATCCTGTTAATTTATTGATTAAAGGGTTCAATGTTGAGGGTTTGTAAAAGTAGTTTGATTGGCTCATAAGAAATTGGTTCAACAAATCCTTTTATTTCAGCGATTTTAGCGGCTGAATGTTCTGAAGAAAGATTTAAAAGAACTTGCTTTATTTTAGATATGAGTTGAGGATCGAGAGAAGAGTTTGCGGAGAAACAAAATTCAGGAAACAAAATTGTGGTATGCAAATAAGGAAAGCCCGCGTTTTTGCGTTGATCAACGATTTCAAAATCCTCTATTTTTATTTTACCTGACTTTTCAAGAGATTCTAAAATACCTGATCGAACAAATGCTGCATCAAAGAGTCCGATTTTTACGCCCATTACCAAATCATCTTGGTTTTTTCCTTCTTTAAACGAGGCAAAATCTTTATGTGGATCAATGCCTTTGGTTTTTAAATGATAGACTTGAAATAAATAACCGCCCGCACCTGTAGATTGCTGCATTGAAATAACTTTCTTACCTTTTAAATCTTCACTTGTTTTAATGCCAGACCCTTTCTTAGAAATGATCACGCCCGCAAACTGTGTTCCATTTAAAGTATTTAATGTTGCTAAAGGAATGTGTTGATGTTTCTCTACTAATAAAACTGCGCCCACAGGTGTATGTAAAACAAAATCCACATTTCCTCGCGCCGCGCTTTCAATTAATTCATTGTGCATGAGAGGAATTATTTTAACGGGTTGCTCAAGTTGTTCACTCAAATACTTACCGAGTTGTTCCCAGCGTTTTAGGGTTTGTAATTCCCCTCGAATTGCAATAATTCCTAAACGAATTTCTGCCCACGCGGTTGAATGAATCAATATTAAACTTATAACAATTAGATTAAAAAAGACTTTGTTTTTCAAAAAGTTACGCATAGCAGTAATCTCTCATTGTTATGATATTCGTTGCTATTGTACTCATTCTGACGTAAGAATGCACTGATTTGGGGAGTGGGGATTTTTATTTTACGGAAAAAGGGCTTGTCAAAATAACGAAAGCCTTTTATAATTGCCAGCTTAGTTGACGGAGTGTAGCGCAGCCTGGTAGCGCACCACCTTGGGGTGGTGGTGGTCGGAGGTTCAAATCCTCTCACTCCGACCAATTTTTCCCTTCAAAATCAATCGCTTATTCAGTTAATGGCGACAGCAAAAATTCTAATTCCTGCAAACGAATCACCACACCTTCATACGGATCAATTCTCGCTCGATGCATTCCAGGCGTCACATAATTCGCAAAAATCAACGCACCCACCGCTCGACGGGTTTCTGTCGGTAATTTGAAAAACGGAACAACTTGCGCTGGCACTAATTCCCATTCCCACGTTTGTAAAGCGGACGGATAATCTAACTTATATTGGTTACGTTTTTCAAACCATTCGCTCGCGGGAACTTTGAGCAAATCTGCAAATAATGCTCGGTTGTAAATAACCAACAAATCAATCGCAACTGGATGATTTAGATTGGCTTTTGGTGCAACATCTAAGGCAATTAAACGAGTTTTTACATAACTAGATTTCGTATCATCACCTACAATATTTCCTCCACAACTTACTAATCCCAAACAAAGCATTATCCAAGCGTATTTCATTTAATCAAACTCCACTTTCAAACCGCCCATAATTGAGGAATAGGTTGAGCCTTGTCTTCCCAAATAGGTTTGGTAATGAATAAAACCCATTTGACCACTTCCATAATCGACATTCATTCCTAAAGTTAGCGCGGTGTAATGTTTGTCAAATGCGTCGGTGGGTAATCTAAATGTTTGCCCGCTCTTATCGTAAATGAAACGTCCATTTAAAGTGCGTTCTTTATTGCCTAACATACCAACATATTCGAGGTGTAATTCAGGTAATAGTTTTGCCCAACTTAGTTTTACAGGATACGCAAAGATTGCTCCCGCTCCTAACGTAGTTAAAGAAAGGCTTTGATTATCCATTTCTACCCCTAATTGATTTCCAATGGCATAGGGTTGCGACAAACCTTCACGAAAGCTGTTAATTGAGCCTTGAACATGATCAAAACGCAAGGTTGGTGTTATGTTTAATTTGCCGTATTGTAATTGATAACCTGTTGAAATACTTAAAGAATTTGTTTGACCAGTTGGCGATGCACTCGCGGTTTGATTTACAACCGTATCTGCGACTTGATAATAGATGTTTCTCGCGGATTTGTAATCGTGGCGTGAATAGCTATAAACCGCATCGACAAAGAACTTTTTTGCTTCATAAAAGGTCATGTACAAAGAAAGGCTTGAATTAGTGTTTTTGATCGAACTGCTATTGGTTAAATCGGCTTTGCTGCTTCCATAACCAAATGCCGCACCAACAATCAAGTTGTTCTTAAATTTCTTATCCAATCCAATGGTGATATTTGAACTGTTCAAATCAAAGCCGTTCTCACGATCTGTTTTATCACGAGAACCCATTGTTAAATCACCGTTGACAAATAAACCGAGTTCTTGCAAACCGTATTTGTAAGCAATATCTGAAGGTAAAGAAGTTGGCAAGGCTTGCGTCGACGGAACGCCCAAACTGGTTGGCAATGGTGTGCCAGAAATCGTCGTTTGTAAGCCAGAAATATCAATTAATTCAGGCGCTTGGCTTCCTCTTAATGTCACCAAACGGGAATTAATGTTTCGAGCTTGACGCGACGGATATTCGACCGCCATTCGACCTTGCACGGCGTATTCTTCGGGCGCAAGTTGTTGTAAAGCATTGGAAACATTGTTCGGATCGAGTTCGGCATTTAACACTAATTCCCGACACCGCGCCTGTAAATCCACACCCGCTTTGCCAGATTGACACAAAGTCCCGACAGTTTGTGCGATTTCACGTTGAACGGGATTTTTGGCGACTTTTGTCAACGCATTCACGGCATCTTCGCTGGTAAATTGGTCTACAATCAATAACGTAGCGGTGCTTTGTCCTAACACGCTCGCATCTGCTGCCGTTAAAAGTAAGGTTAAATTTCGATCGCCACGAATGCCAGCGTTATTTAAGATTTTGATTTCAAAGGTTTTTGGCGCATTATCCCGATCCGCCCAATATAAGTTGCCCGTTGTATTTTCGTAATCTTGACCCGCAACCGCCGATCCGTCGCTGGTTTTGTAATTCACCGTCACTGCCGTGTCTGCGCCGCCGTTGCGAATCACCGTGATCACCGCTTTGCCCGCATCTTTGGTGATTCGATAATTCACCGTGCTAAATTCAATTTGTCCCGTGGTTTCATCGTCGATGATTTTTAAAACGGCATTTTTACGACCTAAGGTTGCATCGGTTGGATTATTTAAAACTAAATTAACGGTTTTTTCTTTATCGACCACGCGATTGTCATTTAAAGAAATTGTGAAGGTTTTTGAGGACTTATCGCCTTTTGCCCATGTCAAAGTGCCTTCTGCTGGCAAATAATGTTGTCCGCCGATTGCTGTCCCGTTGGTGGTGTTGTAATCGACGGAAATTGCTCGGTCGTCATCGCCCGTTCGCGATACTGTGATGGTGACTGCGCCATCGGTTTCTTTTGCCTGATAAATGTCTTGAGAGAAATTTAATTGGATAGGAGGCGGATCAGCGATGGCAGTCGTCACAACAACGCTGGTTTTTGTCGAGGCAATATCGCCGGTGGTTTCGTCCAATTTTGTGCCCGACGCGAACATTGTGCCATTAATGCTCCCCGTTTTGGTAGGTTTAACGACTAACGTAACTGTTTGAGTAGTATCAAGATTTCCTAATTCGCATTCGACAATATTGCCTAATGCGCATTTTCCCGACGGCGCGCTGGTTTTCGCAGAAACGACCGTCAATCCCGACGGCACGCCATAACTAAACACCACCGAATTCACGACTTTTGACGTTCCCACGCGCACAGGAAACAAAGTGACCGTATAAGTAAGTTCTTGATTGACAACGCCTTGCGCAGGCTGCACACTAACGCTCATCGACAAATCAGCGGCTTGGACGGTCATGCTTAACAAAAACAATAACCAAAAATTGACGCTACGTTTGAGATTCTTCAAAATCTGTATTTTATTAAACATTAGGACACTTACCATGAAAAAAACCTTTTTTGCTCTATTATGTTGTGGCGCAAGCGCGAGTTTTGCTGCCGATATTGATGTTGCCCCTTTTCGCGATGCAATTAAAGCATTCGGTGGGAATTTGAAATCCGAACTAGAAACCGCTATAAAAGACGGCGGTCCTCTCAAAGCGATTGAAGTTTGCAATACCAAAGCAATGCCAATCGCAGAGCAACATTCTCAAAAATTAGGCGGACAAATAAGCCGTGTTAGCTCAAAAGTTCGTAACCCTAAAAATGCACCTGATGCTTGGGAAAACCAAATTCTACAACAGTTCGAACAACGCAAAGCCAAGGGTGAAGATGTTTCTAAATTAGAACACGTTGAAATCGTTAAAAATCCCGACGGTTCTCAAGCTATTCGTTATATGAAATCAATCTTTATTTCAGAAGGTTGCTTAGCCTGTCATGGCGAAGATTTAAACCCTGAACTTGCCGCTAAATTAAAAGAACTTTACCCTGACGACAAAGCCATCGGCTTTAAATTAGGTGATTTACGCGGTGCATTTAGTATTACTCAACCTATGAAATAAACTTTTTTATTTTAACATTATTCCCGTTTCCTCGCGGGAATAAACTACCCACCTTTCTCTTCTGCTTTATTGGTTGTCCAATCCCAACTAATGATTTTTTGTTGCCCTTTCTTTCCTGTTTTTGGATCGCCATGTGCAAACTTAAATTCAACTTTATCGTAATTCATTTTAATCGTTTCTTGAGGAAGTTTCTCGTCACCTGAGCAAGAAATACTATAAGAAGTAACATACGCATTATAAAACTTAATATGAACAAAGTTGTTTAATTTTTCATCAGATAATATTATTTTTCCTTCACCTGTTGGATACACAGAACGATAAATCATTAAACGGCATTCATCAAATACTTGACCAGTGCAACAGGCTTCTAATAATTTGGGCGATGCTTTATCAAACTCTTTCACAAATTCTAACGGATCACGATTTGAAACAGATGATTTAATTTTATTGATTAAGTTTTCTATATTAGTTTCAAAACTCTCAAAAATTTCCTGATGTCTATCTTTAATTTTACCACCAAGTTGCTGACTCATATTTTTTCTTAGGTTATTTTCAATTCTTTGGGCGGCGCTATTATTATAACTTTCTTCAGAAAAAGACGCAGCTTTTTCATTAAATAGAAAATCTAATCCTAATCCAACATCATTTTTCATATAATTAACGTCGTTTTCAACTTTTCTAAAAGATCGCTGGGTTATTTTCTCAGTTAATTTTTTATTTAAGTTTGCTTTTGCTTCTTCTTTAATTTGAGATAAGATTTTACTTTTAAAATCATCACTTACACCGTGTCTTGCTAATTTTTTATATTCACGAAATTCCTCAATTAGTTTATTAGTCATTTCATTAATATCTGCTTTGCTATGATCTAAAAAATTTTTTGCAAAGTTTAGGTTTTGTTTAATAACATTATCAATGCTACCTACTTTGATCTTTTCTTTAGAAAACGAAAAATTCTGAGTTAGTTTAGTGATTTCCACTTCTTTTTCATGACCTTCCGCCTTACAACTTCCTTCAATTCCTTTGATAAACAAATAAGCATGACTAGCCATAATTTCCTCTTATTATTTTGTTTTATTTTCTTGCCACGAAAACTTCATTGGAATGTTAGTAATTTGACGTTTTCCAGTATTATTCATTCGATCTTCTTTATAAGTAAATTCAATTTCTTCAAAATCAATATCGATGGTTTCTTTAGGAATTTCATTTTCACTTTCATCAAGATTAAAATTAACAATGTAAGCATTTTTTAGAATAACGCACAAATACCATTTATCTTTAGGAGCAACATTCGTTTCTGTCATTTCATGGGTGCTTCTGTACATTTCTATTTTACATTCTTTTAGTTTCAATCCTTGCCAACACGCAGAAAGCAAATCATCAGAAGATAAATCATAAAACTTACTAAATTTAAAAGTGCTTGGTGAAGACGTTGGCTTTCCTTTTTTTTGATCACTTTGCATATTTGCGGTTTGTTCTTGAGTAACTGAAAAATTCCAATCAAATATTTCAATGGTATCTTCGTGATCTTTTGCTTGCGAACTTCCTTTATAAACTTGCCCATTTTTATCAGTGATAGTCATATAGCAACTTGTTGTCATTTGTTACCTTTTTTCATTAAATGAAACCATCCATTGTTTTTGAGTTTGAATAGTCATTGGAAAGGTTAGCGGTTCAACTATTTGATTAAAGATTAAATTAGCTTCAATATAACCTGTTAATTGACGTTGATCTTGTTCTTTATCGAGGATTACTTTCACGTCTTTTAATCTTGGTTCATAAATGTGAATTGCTTGTTCAATTGCTTCAATTAGAATTGCTCGATCATCAGGGTTTTGAGTATATAAATCACCAAAGTCTGGAATTCCATAATCAATCACTGAACGTTGCTCTCTTTTTTCTAAGACTTTATAACTGATGGGACAACGTGTATTCAATAGCCATGTTAAATCTCTTAAAACGGCTTCTTGTAATTCTATTTTAGAATAAGCACGAAAGACATTTTTCTCAGTTTTTTCTCTGGGTTTTAAATCAATTAAACGATCAAGAAGTGACGCAGAGTTGTAATGTTTTGTCATAACTTTAGTTCAAATCCTTGATGAAAATTTTGAGCAAGATCAAAGTCTTACTCAAAATCATTTAAATCAATCTTTTCAAATGGTTAGCCATCTTTGGGTTCTAAATCACCCGCAAACGCTTGATTATTAGTGGTATTATTCCAAGACCAATCAATCATCTTTCGACCAGCGGTATCTAATTTACCTAATTTCTTATCAGATTCTAAGAAACCATATTGGATATAGTTATACACCAAGGTAATATCTTCTTTTGATAATTCCTCTGCTTCCCCTTTGATGTCCATGCCTTTGATAAAACAACGACCTAAGAAGATTTGTAGATAGCGATTAGTTTTATCTGTTAAGATTTTCTCACCACCTTGCTCTGATGTTAAAGGACGATACAAATAAAAACACGCATCTAAACATTGACCAATCCATGTTGCTTTCATTAAATCATCGGTTGCATTATCATAATATTTAGAGAAAGTAACTTCCTTATGATTACAACGAGCGGCGGGTGCTAAATCACTACTTTTTGTTACCGCACTAATGGGTTGCTCAAAACCCGTTCCCCATGCTGAAACTTCAATATGCTCAACATGGTATCTTGCAACGCTACTTCCTTTAAAAAAGTTGCTAGCTAATTTGCCAGTGGGAGCAATTTTCAAATAAATATTACTAGCCATAATTCAAATCTCCTTGATTAACCGGGTAACTGAGCAACTAAGCGAATTGAAGCGCTTAATCCTTCTAATTGGAAATGAGGACGTAAAAAGATAACAGAAGTGTAATAACCAAGCTTTCCAGGTATTTCTGCTACATCTACTCGTGCTTCGCGTAATGGATATTGAGCTTTCAAATGTTGTCCACCATCATCGCGTCCTAACACATAATCACTAATCCAACTATTTAAATAACGATCAATTTCATCTCGTGACATGAAAGAACCGATTTTATCTCTCATCATTACCTTGATGTAATGCGCAAAACGTGAGGAAGCTAACATATAAGATAAATTCGCTGACAAACGCGCATTTGCATTTGCTGCATCGGTACTATATAAAACAGGTTTATTAGCCGTTTGACCGCCAAAAAACACAGCATAATCAGTGCCTTTGCAATGACAAAGTGTAATAAATCCTAAGTTATTTAATTCCATTTCTCGGCGATCAGTAATGGCAATTTCGGTTGGACATTTTAAAGCAATATCACCATCATCGGTTGGGAAAGTATGTGCAGGTAATCCTTCCACTTTTCCTCCGCCTTCAACCCCACGAATTGCTCCACACCATTGATATAATGCAAAGGCATTTGTAACACGTTCCATTAATGCCCACGCTGCATTGCCCCACAAATATTTGCTATGATCTTTTCCATCAACCCATACGGCAAACGACTTAAAGTGCGAGGTAAAACCATTGCAACATAACGAGAATCTTCACTTTCTCTAAAAGAACGCCATTTAATTAATTCAGTGCTTTCAAATTGTTTTGCTAAATCACGCGGATTAGCTAATTCAGTGAACGCATCCATATCAAATAAACGAGGACTTGCAGCCGTAATTAAAGGCGCGTGCGCACAAGCGGCAACATTTGACATTTTCTCTAAAAATGCAATGTCTTGAGGATGACGACCAAATTCAAAATCTAATAACAACGTGCTATAAGGATGTCCACCAAAAGTGCCATATTCTTCTTCATAGAGTTTCTTAAAGAGTTGGCTTTGATCAAATTCAGTGGCTTTCTCTAAATCTTTTTGTAATTCCTGACGATTTGCATTTAATAAACGCAATTTAAGCATAGTGCTAGTTTCGGTTTTTGAAACCAAATAATGCAAACCTCGCCACGAGGATTCTAGTTTTTGAAAGTCTGGCTCATGTAACACTTCATTAAGTTGATTAGATAATAACTCATCAATTTGAGCAATTCGACGATTAATCATTGCAACGGTATCATTGCTAATGGTCATTGTTCCTTCGAGGACTTGTTTAGCAAGTTCTCCAATCAAATCACGGGCGTGTGGGGTTTGACTATCATCGCGTGCCATTTTACCTTCGTAGATTATTTTTTCTAATAAGGTGGCGTTTTCAGTTTGTTCTAATTGCATGGTAAAGTCTCCTTAAAATAGCAAATGGAGTTATTCGGATTGATTTGTTTCAACTTGATGACGGATTTCTTGCAAACCTTCGGTATTATTAACAATATCTTGCAAAAGTTTCTCTAAATCATCATTACCGTCGAGTTTGGCGAGCAAATCGGTCAAACGCACTCGAGCTTCATAGAGTTTGCGTAGGGGTTCAATTTGCTTAACTAATTGCGCGGGATGAAAATCATCTATCTTATTGAATTTTAGTTCTACGTTCATCCAAGAATCGCTCTCTTCATCTAAACGGTTCTTTACCCGTAATGCTAAGCGAGGTTGAATAGAAGCCATCACATCGTTCAAATTATCTCGATCTATTTCAACGAATTTACGTTCTTTTAAAGGAGGGAGAGGATTTTCTGGTTTGCCCGACAAATCAGACATAATACCAACCACGAAAGGTAATTGTTTTTTAACGTCAGCACCGCCAGTTTCCACATCATAAGTGATTTGAACGCGGGGTGGGCGAATACGGTTAAGTTTTTGCTGCGTACTGTCAGCCATGTTGCCTCCTAAATTTAGGGTAATGTTAGAAACTAATTAATCATCATTTTTTGTTTGCATGCCCAACAAGGTATAAAGCGCTCGTAAATCAGAGCGATCATTGACCAGTTCTAATAATAATTCTTGCAAAGGTAAGCCCCCCCATGAAACCGCTCTTTTCACTAAATAAGGGGTAGGACTGTGAGGTTCTGTGCGTAACAAATAATCCGCCGCTTGCGCCAATCTTTGATAAGCCTCATCTCTGCTACGAATTTCACCAGTATTATTATAATAGCTTGTATTATCTGTTTGTTTTGATTGATTATTTTCGTGTTCTAAAACGGGTAATTCTGCCACCCGTTCTTTTAAAATTCGCAATACAAATGCTTGAATATTTTCTAATAATTCACGAAACTTAATTAAACTAGGGGTATGTTGTTGACATTTCTTTTCTAAAAAAGCACTGAGTTGTTTTAGCAATTCCAAACTCGTATTTAATTGGTCATTTAGGTTTTGATAAAAGGTCGTTGGGGTAAGTGTTGCACTTTGTTGAAGTTGTGAAATACTCAAACCCGTACTTTGATTTGATTGAGGTTGAGTGATCTTTTGATAATCAAAGAAAGTATAGCGTGGTTGCTCAGCATCTTGAGGGGAGGTGATCGGGAGCATTCCTAAACAAGAAGGGATTTTTTCATCCATCCAAATAAGCGGAGAAAGACGGTTTTCTATGTCGCCCTCGTCAGGCAAAGGAAAAATAGAATCCCAGAAACGTTCACATAATTGATTAATTAAAGTTAATCCTAAAATAAGCCCTTGAAATTCCTCGAGATGTATTTTAGATTCCATCCACCACAGCGCTAATTGCAAATCTTTACTTTGTGTTGCTAGGGTTTGAAAACAAAGCTGTTGCACGGTTTTCCAATCTGCTTTTTTAATATCGCGCTGCCAATCACCTTGAGGTAAATTTTCTTCTTGGCGACGCGCTTCTTTGATTACATCATAAATATTTTCATACAACAAATACTCGCCACTTGGCTTTTCTGGGCTAATGGGATTAAGTAATTCATTGATAATATTGGTAATTTTCATTTCAGTAGGCTTTAAACTAAATAATAAATCTGGTTAAGACTGCCAAACTTTATGAAAAATATCAAGCATTTTTTAGATCGCTTATAAATAACTATACAATATTGAAAATTTAGTTATAATTTTGAGTTTTCTTAAAAATTTCATTCATTGTACACATTACACGGGGCTTTCTATGTCTTACCCTGATTTTTCTTCGCTTTTGAACACACGGATTTTATTTTTAGACGGTGCAATGGGCACTATGATTCAACGACATGGTTTGGAAGAAGCAGATTATCGTGGAGAACGTTTCAAAGCGTGGTCGTGCGATTTGAAAGGCAATAATGATTTATTGGTAATAACTCAACCTCAAATCATTGAAAGCATTCACCGCGAATATTTAGAAGCCGGTGCAGATATTATTGAAACCAATAGCTTTAATGCAACTCGCATTGCAATGGCGGATTACCAAATGGAGGAACTGGTTTATGAATTGAATTTCATGGCAGCCCGTTTGGCAAAACAAGCCGCCGAAGAATTTAGTATTCAAACCCCAGAGAAACCGCGTTTTGTGGCTGGCGTGTTAGGACCCACCAATCGCACGGCTTCTATTTCTCCCGATGTCAATGATCCCGCCGCAAGAAACGTTACTTTTCATGAATTAGTTGATGCTTACACTGAAGCCGCGTTAGGTTTAATTGAAGGCGGTGCAGATTTGCTTTTAATTGAAACCGTTTTTGATACTTTAAATGCCAAAGCAGCAATTTATGCGTTAGAGAAACTGTTTGAAGAACAACCGACCAAAAAACGTCCGATTATGATTTCTGGGACAATTACCGATGCGTCGGGAAGAACCCTTTCTGGACAAACCACCGAAGCCTTTTATAATTCTTTACGTCATGCGAAACCGATTTCGATTGGATTAAACTGTGCATTAGGCGCAAAACAACTTCGTCAATATGTTGAGGAACTTTCTCGCGTTTCTGAAACTTATATTTCAGTGCATCCGAATGCAGGTTTGCC
>JFJP01039114.1_pt1 | contig 14467 bp, 21 predicted proteins | sample 431651 | NCBI WGS metagenome assembly JFJP01 (sample SAMN02602958, study PRJNA72255) | Microbial mat metagenome, whole genome shotgun sequencing project. | biome: fresh water; feature: sink hole; material: water; isolation source: purple microbial (photo- and chemosynthetic) mats found in... | reverse complement strand
TTCTTGAATGCTGGCGAGATGCGCTTCGGCAACCTCTGCGCGGCGCTGCCATTGCTTGGCGGTGATTGGCTTGGGGGTCACGCTGCCACCTAGAACGGAATGTCGTCTTCCATGTCGTCAAACCCGCTCGGGACGGCGGGTGACTGGCGCGGCGCTGGCGGTGCGTTGGCTGGGCCGCGCTGCGCAGCGCTTGGGGCTGGCGAACTGGCATCGCGTTCGCCCAGCAGCTTGACTTCTTGCACCCGGATCTCGCGCGACTCTTTTTCCTGACCGTCTTTGTCGGTGTATTTGCGGTTCACAATTTCTCCCTCAAAGTACGCCAGCGACCCCTTGCGCAGGTACTTCCCGATGATTTCGGCGTCGCGGCCCCAGGCTGAGAGGCGGTGCCAGGTGGTTTCTTCTTTGAGTTCGCCGCTGGCCTTGTCTTTCCACTTTTTGGATGTGGCCACGGTGAAATTGCACACCGCATCGCCGTTGGGCATGTGGCGGATCTCTGGGTCGCGGCCCAGACGGCCGATGATGGTGGCGCGGTTCAGCACAGCGGGCATCCTTCCTCTGGTTGACGGGTTGGTGATTTCTGATGCTTGGCTATTTCGATCTGCCGGATCAGACCGTCGCAGATCGCAGGGAACTGGCTCACGCGGTACAGCCTGGCCGCTTTGATGGTGGTGAAAGGGTGTTGCCCAAGGCGTGCGAGCACTTCCTGCGTGACCTTGATGCCAAGCAGGTCGCTGATTTCACCGAGGGTCAGTGAATGCTGCTCAAGCGCTGCGTCGGTATTGGCTGTGTGGGCGCGCTCCAGGCGGCCGGCCTCTTCCTGCGCCCGTTGGAGCGCCATGGCACCCGCTGCTTCGCGCACTTTGCGTTCGGCCTCGATTTCGGCAGCGCGCGCGCGCTCCAGCCGCGCCACTTCTTCGGCCCGGATGCGCTCGCGCTGCGCTTCCTCTTTTGCCTTTTCGGCGGCGAGGCGCTGCGCGATGACGGCGGCCAGGTCGTCGGGCGCCTTGAGCACCAAGGTGGCGACATCACCAGCGACTAGGCCAGCTGCCTCGATGGTCTTGAGGTTGGCGTGAATGCGGGTGGCGATCTGGCCGGCTTCGATCTTGGCGCGGGCGAGTTCGGTGGCCGCAGCGTTCTGGATGCTTTCGACGGTGCGCAGGCCCTTGATCGCGCCGGCAAAGTCGGCCGGCACGCGGGGCATGTAGTCGGCCGGCATGGCAGCGTTGAGTTCACTCAGGTGCTGCGTGAGCGCGGACAAGGCGCCCGACACGATGTCGGCTTTGATAGACTCCTTGCGTGCCTTCACCAGTTTGTCCAGATCGAGGCGCACGCGGCGCGCTTCGGCGCTGATGTCGTCCATGGTGCGGAACAGCGCGTCGATGCTGGCGGTCTGGCCCAGCGCGTGCTCTTTGGCGGCTTTGATGCGGTCTTCGATGTCGGCGCACCACTTCACGGCTTTCTCGGCATCGGCGAAGTGAACGTCGGTGGTCAGCTCGCGGTTGACGCTCTGGATGGCGCCCAGGGCGGTGGCCTTGAACTCTTCCAAATTGCTGGCCGACACGCCGCCCTGAATGACGATGTGCAGCGCAGGCAGGGTTTCGGGCGTTTTGCCGATGGGCTTGACTTCGACGGTGGTGGGCACGAACTCGGCGAGGTCAGCAGCAAACTGCTTCCACGTTGGGATGATCTTGGCGCGCAGTTCTGGGTTGGCTTCGTACCATGCGAAGCGCATGGCATCGCGGTCGCCGCTGCTGGCCATGAACAGGCATTTGGCAGCGCCAGACAGCATCAGGCCCATTTCCATCTGCGGGTGGTATTCATCTGGGATCACGCCGCGCTCCAGGCTGGCCAGCAGATCGGCGCGGCCTGTCTTGTGCTCCCAGGTGACGCTGCCAATCAAATCCTGACCATCCAGCGATGCCGACAGGTGAAGGCCATCCACCTCGGCTGCCAGTACGCACGGGTAAAGCGACTCGCCAATGATTTCTTCCGCCCAATCGCGGGCGATTGCCTCGAACTCATGGCCCTTGTCAAACCGGCGCTGGGTGGCGGCATGCACCCCGGGCGCAATGCCCGTGGCTTTCTGGCGTACAAGTTCGGCGCGGCTGGTGTAGGACGACAGACCCATCACAGCGGCCAACTCACTTGCGTTGAGTGACTTGGACCGGTGCTGAATCCAGGCTTCGCTGCCTTGTGCGTGTTCGATGATGGTTGCTTTGATGTTCATGTGGTGCTCCTTGTGGTTCAACCCAGGTCGCGGACGAAATCGTCCACGGCTTCCTGCTCGGCGGCGCCAGCCGGCTCGGCTTCAATGGGCGCCAGGTTGTGGATCTGGGTTTTCTGCGCGTCGGTCAACACACCTTTGGTGCTGACCATGGCAATCACGCGCTCGGGCGTGGTCCTGCCGGCCTGGAGGGCAGCGCGCCAGGCCGGCAGGTTGGACTCCAGGGATTCCTGTGGGTAGGCGGGCAACTCGGCGCGCGCAGGATTTGGCTGGCGGATCTCACCGGTGGCAGGGTCCACATGGCCAGTGACTTCGACGATGCGTTCGGCCTCGTCCTGGTCAAAGATGCCGGCGAACCCGAAGGCAATACGCGCGCACTGGATCATGGCTTTGTGTCGCAGCATCCGGCGCGGGTGCGTCTGCCATGGTTGTGCGTTGGCCCGCTTGCACTCGGCCATGTATTCGGTGATCTTGATCGGGTGGCTGCGGTCCTTGCGGAACATGATGCAGGTGCATTTGTCGTCGTCCTGCTCGAAGTCCATGCCGTCGAATTGCGGGTGACTGTTGATGATCCTGGCCCAGCCGTCCACGCCGACCACGGGCACGATGCCGCCCTTGTCCGGAAAGGCGTAAATCTCACGGGTGAACGGGTTCAGGCCGTACTGCTGGGCAACGACGAGCAGCATGGTCATCTGCGCGTCGGTGACTTGGTTCTGGCCTTTGAAGCAGGTTGCTTTCAGGGTGTTCTGCAGGTCGGTGCCGTCGCCCATCTGGAAGCGTTCAGCCAGCTTGCTGGTTAGGGTGGTCAGTGCGGTGCTCATGGGGTTTCCCTTAGATGTGCGCCCAGCGATTACGGGCAAGGATTTGACTGATTTCAGACTGGTGGGCAAAAAAATCAGCCCGCTTGATCTGCACGGCGAAAGGCGCGAGGGCCTGCTGAAATATGGGGTGTAGGTGGTTGTTCATGCCGCGACTCCCGCAGCGTTTTTCCCCACCAGGTAGACGATGCCGGCCTGGATGCACAGCACCGCGGCGCGCGGGTTGGCTGCCATGTAGGCGTTGGCGGCCTGGTGGTCTGACTCGGGGAACTGGGCGAGTACCTTGTAGTACCGGCCGTAGTGCTTGACTTCATTCATTTCTGACTCCTGATGAAAGTTTCTGACAGGTTTATTGTATGCGGATACGGGTATTTCTAACCGTATCCGGGTAAATTTCATGAAAATAAATGCAGCGCGAGTGCGGCGCACGCGGCGAACGCCGCGCCGGCGACGATGCTGATGCCGTCCCAGTCGATGGCCGGACTGTCGCCCAGCAGGGCGCGCTGCAAGCGCAGGGCATCCCGGTCGGGTAGGGGCATGGGTGGGGTGTAAAGGCGCCCGATTTGGACGCCGGAACGGGTGGTGTAGGGGGTGTTCATTGGTCGCTCCAGTTGAGTTCTTGTAGGCGCGCGCGCTCGATCTCCAGGCGCTCAAGCTCGCCGCTGCTTTTCATTCGGTTGTAGGCCAGGTCGGCCAGGATAGCGGCGCGCTCTTCGTCTTGCTCGATGCCCATGAGGTAGGCTGATGCGCGGGCGTACTTGGCCAGGCGGTGCATGTCGCTGGCCTGGATGGGCCGGTTCAGCCGGGTAAGGTTCATGTTGTCGGCCAGGTCGGCTTTCTTGACGCGGCGCGCCAGCGGGTTGCGCGCCAGGCGCACGATGTAGACCTCGTACAGTTCGCGCGGGCGCCGGCTGATGGCGTCGAGGGCTGACAGGATCTCTTCGTCGAAACCCATTTGTCCGATCCCTTCGAGCGTGTGGGCGCCGTCTTCAATGGAGTCATGCATGTAGGCCACGGTTTTGGCTGCCAGGTCGTCGGGCGGCATGGCGGACACCACCCGGCTGATGTGGCCAAGATAGGTTTCGCCGCCCTTGTCGACTTGCTTGCCGTGCGCTTGCATGGCGACCATTTGCGCGATGGGTAGTTGCTGGGAGATATTCATATGCGGGTAATCCTGCTCAAGCCAAAACGCTGCGGGAGGCGATCACGCGGCCGCTCAGGCGATTGACGATGGCGGCCTCTGGACTGCAAGCCGCGAGCCAGGCCAGGGCTTCGCGCCAGGACCAGGCGACTTTGTTATTTCTGACTCCTTGGTTTCGTTTCTGACAATGCCAGTATACCCGTATACGGGTACGCAAGGGCGGAAAAAAAGCCGCTCGTTGCTGGGCGGCCACAGTCAGTGTTTGGGTTGGGCGCGCAGTGCGATGACGTTATCGGGTGCGCTGGTTGCGTGCCGATCGACGATGCCGGCCACCTGTTCGCGCAGGCTGTCGAGGTGCGGCAGGAGTGCTTGTGCGTGCACGGCGTCGATTTCCAGCAGGTGGCAGTTGATGCCGCCGCCTTCGGTCACGCACAGGTGCAGCGCAGCCATGGGTTTGTCTTGGCCCAGGATTTGCTGAAGGTGGAACTGCTGGATGCGCCATGCCCGCAGTTCGCGGGCGCTATGCGCTGGATCGCTTTCTTTTTTGGCTGTTTGGCGCATGCGTGTGTTGGTCAACGTGTGGCACAGATGGTTCCTCTGCAACAGGATGCGCCTCATGGGAACGCATGACGGCCGCCAAAAGCTCTGGCGGGACGCGATGCGAGCCCGTACTGGCGCCTGATGCTACCCCATGCACGCCGCCGCTGGCGCTGGCAACCGTGAGAAATCCCATGGCCTGAGTCTGTATTTGCGGGGTGCACCGATCCCACAAGGCCAGCAGCTGGATCTCCGTGTTATCCAGAAGAAATCGATGGGTTTGCTTGACGCCAAAGGCGAGAGCCAGGGCCTCAACCACGTCGACGGTGGCTGATTGTTCTTGTGTCAGGACGCGCTGGATGCTGGACTGACTGACGCCGCTGATCTCGGCCAGGCGCGTTTGGGTGTTGGCGGTCACCGACGCGCGCATGAGTTCTTTGAGCCTTTTGGCCAAGCGCTGCTTGAGGGTTTCCATTTTTCTGTTCCTTTTTCTTGCCGTGCTATCCCGGCCCGGGCTGAAAATACCCGGATACGGGTATACAATCACTCACATGAAAACCGAACCCATTTCTGACTATCTGCGCCGCCGCCTGGCGGAGACGGCCGGCATGCACAAGCGGATTGCGCGCGAGGCGGGTGTGCCGCAAAGCTCGGTGAGCCGGCTGCACCTGGACCACACGATCTCGCCGCGCTTGTCGACAGCGCAGCCGCTGCTGGATTGGTTCCAGAAGCATGACAAGCAGTCAACAGTCGTCGGCACACGCCGCGCTCGCCGTGGACCCGCCAAGCGCGCGACAGCCAGCGCCCTCGGTGACCAAGCCAAACAGCAGGACAACCACCAGGGACAGCTGGGCGATGCCAACCCACTCCCGCCGGTTCATGTGGATCCCCTTGCTGATGGCGCTGACCCGGAAAAAGCAGACCGACGCCCAGAACAGGACGAATGCTTGCCAGAGGAAGGATTCGATCACAGCGGCATTTCAGTTTAGGTTCGGGTGGGGGGCAACCCTACCGCATACGGGTTCTTTTTGCAATTCAGATTTCTCTGATTTTTCATTTTTCAACATCGGGCCGCTGGCTCGGGAAGGCTTCGCTGTGTCGCTGGTCTGGGTCGCTGAACAGATTGCCAAGGCCACGGCCAATGCCGGGCAGCAGCCGGCGCCGCCGCTGCGATTTAACCCGAAGCCGCCGGGCGTGATTCGTGAGGGATCTGCGACCGAGGCGACGCTGCGGTTTTTGGTGAAGGAGCAGCGCCGGTGGCTGCCGCGCCAGGCGATTGTGACGGCGACGGCGCGCACCGACAAGGCGGTGGACTGGGCGTTGATCTTCCTGCGCGATCAGGGCTTGGTGGAGGTGGCCCACCAGTCGGACGGGCGAAATTCCCGCTTTCACAAGTACCGCGCCAGCGCCGTGGCCGTGGCCGCGTCCCGAGAGGCTGAGGCGCAGCCTTCTCACCATCGTCAAGGAGTGACCGCATGAGCACTGACACACTGCCGCCGTACCTGCAAACCGCCATGGCCAATCTGGGCGACTTCACGCCCGAGGCTATCGAGTATCTGGCCGAGAACCCTCACGTGTACGCCGCTTTTGAGCGTGAGGCTTTGCGGGTCGCCCACCGCGGGTATCGCCACTACAGCGCCAGGACCATCATGGAAGTTCTGCGCCATGAGTCCAGCCTGGTCGAGGTGAGCCTGCCTGAGATGGCTGCAACCTGGAAGATCAACAACAACCAGGTGCCCTACCTGGCCCGCCTGTTCCGCCTGCGCCACCCGCTTTACGCGGATCTGTTTGAGTTCCGCGTGGCCAAGGCCACCCGCAGGCACGTCACGCCGCTGCTGATGGCTGCCTGACATGAGTTTTGCCACGGCTAGGGTAGCTCCCGAAAAGACGGCCCCACCACCGCCCTGCCGATGGCGATTTATTCCAGTGAGCAACGCATGACCGACAAGATTTCAGGCCAGCCGCCGTACCCAGCCGACACCAAGGCCAAGGGATGGCGCTTTGAGTTGGATTACGAGGTCATTCAGCAATCAGACACCTGGGCGCTGGCCGACGAGGTGCCGCTGGCCCAGCCGGCGCTCCTGATGATGTGGCTCACCGCGTGGTCACAGATACCGTGCGGCAGTTTCCCCAACGACGAGGGCGTGATTCGCGCCAAGTGCAAGGTTCCGGCCAAGGACTGGGCTCGCATGCGTGAAGTGCTGATGCGAGGCTGGTGGCTGGCTTCAGACGGCCGCCTGTACCACCCGACGATCACTCAGCGCGTCGTCGACATGCTGGGCCGCAAGGATGGCGAGCGTCACCGCAAAGCCGAATGGCGCTCGCGCAAGGAGGCCGAGCGACAGTTGGCCGATGCCAACGCCAAGGCGAAAGAGTCACACGGCGTCACGGAGCAGCGCTCAGGTCAAGCAACGTCACGCAATGCCACAGAAATGTCGCAGGTTGTCCCGCCAATGTCCCACGGGACAGACATTGGACAGACGTGGGACAGACACGGGACTGACGACACCGGAACCGGAACCGGAACCGGAACCGGTTTAGATAGTAGTAATCAACCACCCGAATGCGGGCGCGAGCCAGAAATCGAAACCTTGTCCCACGGGACAGCCGCGGGACACATCTGCAAGGCCATGCGCCAGGCCGGCATGGGCAGCGTCAACCCGAGCAACCAGACGCTGCTGGTCTTGATCGAGGCCGGCGCCACCGAAGCCGAGTTCGTGAGCGCTGCGAAAAAGGCCGCGGCCGAGCAAAAGGGCTTCGCTTACGCTCTGGGCATCGTGACCGGTGAACGCAAGCGCGCCGCATTCCTTTCGGCCCAGGTGCATCGCGGAGCACTCCAGGAAGCCATCAGCGGGCCTCAGCGCGCTCGTTTCGACCGCGCCAATACCCTGGCACCAGGCGCTGCCAGAAAGCCCGCCACGACCCCAAAAACCGATTTCATCTATTCCGTTGATCAGGAGACGCGCAATGTCGTTGCCTTTGCAGGCCGTTGACCGGCTTTTTGCCCGCTTGCTGGCCACCTACGGCCAGGAGTGGGAACGCAAGTTTGAGGCCGTGGATGTGGGCGCGCTCAAGGCCGCCTGGGGCCATGAGTTATCCACGTTTGGCACCGAGGTGGGCTACCAGCGCATCGTCTGGGCCCTGGAGAACTTGCCCGAGCGCTGCCCCAACGCGATCCAGTTCAAGAACCTCTGCCGCATGTCGCCCATTGCCGAGCCCCAGCCCCTGCCTCAGCCCAAAGCAGATCCCGCCCGCGTCGCCGCCGAGCTTGCCAAGCTGGGCCACGTCTCGCGGGACAAGCGGGGGCAAAGCCTGACGGGCGCGGCCTCGATGAAGTCATGGGCCTGGCGCTTGCTGGCCCGCCATGAGCAAGGCGACCAGATCCGGCCGATCAGCCTGCGGTTCGCCAATGAAGCACTCGCCGGTGAGATTTCTCGCGGCCAGAAAAACCCGTATACGCATAATGCACAGAAAGCCGAGCACTGACCCATGCAAGCCCACCACGAAAACCTGCCTGGATTGCGCCAGGGCGCGCGAGGGGCCGGCGTACCGGCTGTTCAACCCGCTGTGCCAGTTTTGCGGCGCGCGGCTGTTGCAGGCGATCGACAGGCAGGCGGATCTGCCGATGAACAAGCGGGATCGCAAGCGGGCGGTCTTGACCGACTGGCTGGCTTTTGGACATTCGGAGATCGAGATCCGTCGCCTGCACGCCGGGAAGGGGTTGCCGTTGGCGCCGCTGGCCGGGCCTGGTGCTGCTGGATAGCGCGCGCGCCTGACGCGGACGAGACGCCTCTGAGCCCGGATGAGGCGGCCTACCTGCTGCCGACGCACCGTTTCGCGCGGGGTGTGGAGTGAGCAAGGTTTTGCGATTGACGCCTGAGCAGCTGCTGAACCTGCAAGCAAGGCTGGCCGACCGCAAGAGCCTGAGCGATATGCGCGACCAGCCCGCCGAGCGGCAGAAGCGGACCCAGAAGTACGGAAACACCAAGGTGACGGATGCGGGTCTGGTGTTTGACAGCAAGGCCGAGCACAAGCGCTGGCAGTACCTGTCGATGCTGGAGAGGGCTGGCGAGATTCGGGACTTGCGTATGCAGGTCGCGTTTTACCTGATTCCGGAGCAGGTTGGCCCCAGCGGGAAGAGGCACAGGCCGACGCGCTACCTGGCGGATTTCGTTTACCTGGACCGCGACGGGCTCCAGGTGGTCGAGGACGTGAAGGGGGCGTTGACGCCAGAGTTCAGGCTGAAACGCAAGCTGATGTTGCATGTGCACGGGGTTGAGATCCAGGAGGTCCGTTCGTGAGCCTGGCCAGAACCCAAGCTTTGCTGTTTGCGATGGATGCAGCCCGAGAGAACATGGCCCGCATGCACGCTGCCGCAGCGAGGCGCCATGTGTTGGCGTGCCGATGTGGTTGCGAGTTCCCCGCCCACTTGGGCAAGTATGGATGCCCGAATTGCGATGGCAGCGCGGGCGCAGCCATGGAAAAAGAGGCGACCAATGATCAAAAATGAATGGGGCTTGACGCCACAGCAAGAGCGCTTCGCCGTCGAGGTGAGCAGCGGAAAGAGTTTCAGTGACGCCTACCGCGTCGCTTACAAGGCCGCCAAGATGAAGCCGGCGAGCATCAACGACTCAGCCTCGAAGTTGATGGCAAACCCAGCGATAGCCCAGAGAGTAAGCAATATTCAGGCCAATTCAGCCGACAAAGCAGGGCTGGACGCTGCCGAGATCCTGCGCGAGCTTAAAAACCTCGCGCACTCTGACATTGCCGGGATCATGCACGCCGATGGCAAGGTGAAGATGCCGGATGAGTTGGACGCGAAGACTCGCGCGGCGGTGGCCAGTTTCAAGATCGATGAGTACGGCCGCATTGAATACAAGTTCTGGCCCAAGAGCGCCGCCATTGACATGGCCATGAAGCACCTGGGCCTTTTTGAGAAGGACAACGGGCAGAGGGCGCCGATGGTGCCGAGCCGAATTGAACTGGTGGCGCTTGAGGCGCTGCCAAAGGGGGGCGGCGATGTTTCCTGATCGAAAGCCGGTGCTGCGTTTGAAGCACGGGGTCTGGGGTTGTGTGAGCTTTGATTTGGCATCTCTGCGCCTGGTGGCGGGATATGGCTACTGCCCGAAGTCTGCTTTCGCGGACTGGAAAGCCCAATGGGCAGCGCTTTGACCTCTGTCAAGATTTCGCTGCCGCCGAAGCTGATCCCTGTCTTCCAGGGGTCAGCCGATGTGCGGGGCGCGTATGGCGGGCGGGGTAGCGGCAAAACGATGTCGTTTGCAAAGATGACGGCGATCCGGGTTGTGATGTGGGACCAGGCGGGGCGTGAGGGGGTGGTGGTGTGCGGCCGCGAGAAGCTCAACAGCCTGGACGATTCGTCCATGGCGGAGGTGAAGTCGGCCATTGAGTCGGAGCCCTGGCTGGCGGAGCACTTTGACATTGGCGAGAAATACATTCGCACGCGCTCGCGCCGGATTGCGTACAAGTTTGCCGGCCTGGACAAAAAGACAGTGCTTTCGCTCAAGTCGAAGGCGAAGATCCTGCTGCTGTGGGCGGACGAGGCGGAGCCGATCACGGACAAGTCGTGGGACATTGTGTTGCCGACGCTGCGTCAGGAGGATTCTGAGCTTTGGGTGACCTGGAACCCAGCCCGGAAGTCGAGCGCGACGGATCGCCGGTTCCGCCAGACGCAAGACCCTCGATACAAGGTGGTGGAGTGCAGTTGGCGGGACAACCCGCGGTTTCCGGAGACGCTTGAGCGCCAGCGCCAGCGGTGGCTTGCCAACGATCCGGACAGCTACGACCACGTTTGGGAGGGCGCTTATGCAACCGCAGTGAAGGGCGCCTACTTCACGAAGCAGATCACGGCGATGCGCCAGCAGGGCCGACTGGGCAAGCTGGCGCCTGACCCGCTGATGAAGCGCCGGTTGTTTGTGGACATCGGCGGCACGGGGCGCAATTCGGACGCCTTCACGATGTGGGGCGCGCAGTTTGTTGGGCGTGAGGTGCGGGTGCTTGACTATTACGAGTCGGTTGGCCAGGAGGTGGGCTATCACCTGAACTGGATGCGCGAGAGCGGTTACACGGAGACGAACACGGGGATCTGGCTGCCTCACGATGGGGCGACGCACGACAAGGTGTTCAATGTCTCGTACCAGTCGGCGTTTGAGGCGGCAGGCCATTCGGTGGAGGTGGTGCCGAACCAGGGCAAGGGCGCTGCGATGGCGCGGATCAACGCGGCGCGCCGGGTGTTCCCTTCGGTCTGGATGCACGAGGCCAAGACCGGGCCAGGGCTTGAGGCGCTGGGTTGGTATCACGAAAAATGGGACGAGGAGCGTGATGTGGGCCTGGGGCCTGAGCACGATTGGGCCAGCCACGGCGCCGACTCCTTTGGCCTGATGGCGGTGGTGGCGGAAGATCATTTCCGCGCCGGATCTGGCCGGCTTCGCGACGACAAGCCCCGGCGCCGGGGCTCGCCCATGGCGGTTTGACGGGCAAACGGCAGGCGCGGGTTACGTGGCAAGCATGGCAAGGTCGCTGGCAAACCACACTGGAGCCCGCATGCCGGCCAAACTCGACACAAAGAAGGCGCATCTGGTGCGCTATCACGGCGATCTGGCCGTGCTGTTCACTTGGATCGATGACGCGCGCTCGATGGTGCTGGTGCCTCACTTGCGGCCCGGCGCGCCCTGGTGGATCTTGAAAGAGCCTGACGCCTGGGCATGGGATGACTCAGACCCGGACAACTTGGGGGATATAGCGCGCCGGCTGGTGAAGGCGGCCGATGTGCTGGGCATGGAGCCAAACACGCGCAACTGCCAGCGCCTGGCTCGGATCATCATTGACGGGATCCCCGACTTGACGCGCATGCCAAGCGCGCCGCCGCCTGAATACCACCGTGGATCGTTCGGCCGCATGCTGTTGAATGCGGACGGTAAGCCGCTGGCCAGCGAGGATATTCGCCTGGAAAAAGAGGGCGTGACCTATGGCTGATGTGTTTGAGTCGCGCACGATTCGCGGCCGGGCGCCTGGCGATGACTATGCCCGGCGCATGGGGATGACTGACGCTGAGATTGACGCGGCTTCTGGTGAGCCAGCAGGCGCGCACGAAATGGATGGGGCGCCCGCCCGCGCGGCGCTGCGCAAGATGCTGGAGTGGTTCTACTTTGAGCGCGAGAAGCAGGCCACGAACCGCATGGAAATGGCAATGGACGCCGATTTCTACGATTCGATCCAGTGGGACCCGGAAGACGCCCAGGCGCTGCGTGACCGCGGCCAGATGCCGCTGGTGTTCAACGAGGTGGCGCCGATGGTGGACTGGCTGATTGGCACGGAGCGCCGCACGCGCGTGGATTGGTCTGTGTTGCCGCGGTCTGAGGATGATGTGCAGAGCGCGGACGTAAAGACGAAGGTGCTCAAGTATGTGAGTGACGTGAACCGGGTTTCCTTCAACCGCTCGCGCTCCTTCTCGGATGCGGTGAAGTCTGGCCTGGGCTGGATTGATGACGGGGTGCGCGATGACCCGACCACGGAGCCGATCTACAACCGCTACGAGGACTGGCGCAACATCATTTACGACTCGATGAGCTATGAGCTTGATTTGTCGGATGCGCGCTACCTGTTTCGCTGGCGCTGGATGGATGAGGATCTTGCGATTGCGATGTTCCCTGACCGCGCCGACAAGATTCGCGAGGCGATGCAGGACAGCCAGCACGCGGCGTTCGGTGACTGGGAAGAGGGCGACTGGGCAACGCCGGACGAGATTATTTCCGGCGCGCTCAGTGGCACGCTGCACGCATCGGGCCAGGGATCGATGGTGGATGCGAAGCGGCGACGGGTGAAGGTGTACGAGTGCCAGTACCGGATGCCGGCGGAGTCCAAGATTGTGGGCGACGGGCCACTGCAAGGCCAGTTCTTTGACCCGAACGACAAGGCGCTTTCGATGCACCTGGCGGCCAATGGCTACAGTGTGATCGACAAGCTGGCGATGCGGGTGCACATGGCGATCTTCACCGAGGCGCACATGCTGCGCATGGGTGTTTCGCCCTACCGGCACAACCGGTTCACGCTGACGCCGATCTGGTGCTATCGGCGTGGGCGCGACCGCCTGCCCTACGGGGTGATTCGCCGCGTGCGCGACATTCAGCGCGACCTGAACAAGCGGGCAAGCAAGGCGCTGTTCCACCTGAACACGAACCAGGTGATCGCGGATAAGGGCGCCGTGGATGACGTGGATGAGGCGCGAGACGAGGCGGGCCGGCCAGACGGCTACATCGTGAAAAACGCGGGCAAGGATTTTGAGATCCGCAACGGGATGGATCAGTCGGCTGGCCAGGTGCAGATGATGACGCTGGACGCTCAGGCGATCCAGAAGTCGGCCGGCGTGGCCCAGGAGAACATGGGCCGCGCGACCAACGCGGTGTCTGGCCGGGCGATTGAGGCGCGCCAGCTGCAAGGCTCGGTGGTGACGACTGAGCCGTTCGACAATCTGCGCCTGGCTGTGCAGGTGTCTGGCGAGAAGCAGTTGAGCCTGATCGAGCAGTTCATGACGCAGCAGAAGGTGGTTCGGCTGACAGGCGCGAAAAATTCGTTTGAATGGGTGAAGTTGAACCAGCCAGAGATTCAGCCCGATGGGTCGGTGCGCTGGATCAATGACATCACGGCCAGCGCAGCGGACTTCATCGTGAGTGAGGCGGACTACGCCGGCACGCTACGCCAGGTGATGTTTGAAAACCTCCAGCAGATCGCCCAGCGCCTGCCGCCCGAGGTGGCGCTGCGCTTGCTGGTGATCGCCTACGAGTACTCGGATCTGCCGAACAAGGATGAGATTGCCGAGGCCATTCGCAAGATGACGGGCGAGCGCGATCCAAGCAAGCCGATGACGCCCGAAGAGGCGGCCCAGGCCGAGCAGCAGGCCCGCGCCCAGGCCGAGGGCCTTGAGTTGCAGCGCAGCGTGGCGCTGGCCGCGCTTGAGGAACAGCAGGCCAAGGCGCGCAAGGTGATGGCCGAGGCGATCAAGATCGAAACCGAAGCGCAGGCGTTGGCCGCCGGTGAAGGCGGCGACATGGCCGGCGTGATGGAGCAGGCGGTGGCCCAGCTGCGCCAGGAGTCTGGCCAGGCGATTCAGAAGCTGTCGGACGATCTGCGCAAGGCGCAAGGCGAATTGGCCAACCGGACGATGCAAATACGAAGTGACGCGGATACGAAGCTGGAGGCGGCGCGCATCGACTCGGATACGAAGTTGCGCGTGGCTGAGATCCAAGCCGAATCAAACAAGGCGATGGAGCAGTTCGCGCGCACGGTCGAGGATCTGCGACGGGCGATGGATGAGCGGATCGCGAAGATGGACCAGGACGCGCGTGAGCGAGAACTCAAGGCGCGCGAGGTCGACGCCAGGAAGCCCGCGCCAGCGCCTGCACCAGCCCCGATGCCTGCACCAACGCCCGCCCCCGCACCCGCCGCCCCTGTGACGATCAACGTTCAGGTGGACGCCAAGACCGGCGAGGTGAAGAAATCCATCACGGTCGAGCGCGACAAGGACGGAAACATCGTCGGCGCGAGCGTGCAGGAAAAGCCCAGCAAAGAGAAACCGAAGAAGGAGTAACCCATGCTCCACCCCATCACCGCCACCACCGACCACCGCCACATCGGCACTCCGGGTCGCCTGTCATCCGTGACTGAATCCAGCGCGATCAATACGGGGTATCAACCATGACCGTCTCCTACGGTGGTGGCTACGTGAGCCTC
>JFJP01020546.1_pt1 | contig 14469 bp, 9 predicted proteins | sample 431651 | NCBI WGS metagenome assembly JFJP01 (sample SAMN02602958, study PRJNA72255) | Microbial mat metagenome, whole genome shotgun sequencing project. | biome: fresh water; feature: sink hole; material: water; isolation source: purple microbial (photo- and chemosynthetic) mats found in... | reverse complement strand
GAGCTGCCGGCGTCGAACACCGAGGACTGCTTCTCGTGGATGAAGTCGGTCGAGACGACCTCGTCCTCGGTGTAGCCGAGGATGCCCTTCATGTAGGTCTCGGAGGCCTTCTTCATGGCCGCCTTGATCTCGGCCAGCGAGGTCTCCTTGCTGGTCTTGAAGGTCAGATCGACCACCGACACGGTCGGGGTGGGCACGCGGAAGGCCATGCCGGTCAGCTTGCCCTTCACGGCGGGCAGGACGAGGCCGACGGCCTTGGCGGCACCGGTCGAGCTGGGAATGATGTTCTGCGCCGCGGTGCGGCCGCCCTTCCAGTCCTTCTTCGAAGGACCGTCGACGGTCTTCTGGGTCGCGGTGTAGGCGTGGATGGTGGTCATCAGGCCTTCAACGATGCCGAAGCCTTCCTTCAGCAGGACGTGGCAGACCGGCGCGAGGCAGTTGGTCGTGCACGAGGCGTTCGACACGATGGTGTGCTTCGCCGCGTCGTATTCCTGCTCGTTGACGCCGAGGACGACGGTCTTGACGCCGTCGCCGCTGGCCGGGGCGCTGATGATCACGCGCTTGGCGCCGGCGGCGAGGTGCAGCTTGGCCTTGTCTTCGCTGGTGAAGAGGCCGGTCGATTCGATGACCAGGTCGACGCCGAGCGCCTTCCACGGCCAGTTGTCGCGGCAGGCCAGGACTTTGATGTCCTTGCCGTTGACCACCAGGATGTCGTCCTCGGCCACGGTCGGCGCCGACTTCTTCGACGAGACGGTGCCGGTGAACTTGCCCTGGACCGAGTCGTACTGGACCAGGTAGGCGAGGTTGTCAGCGGGGACGAGGTCGTTAGACCCTGCTCGACGATGGCGCGGAAGACGAGGCGGCCGATGCGTCCGAATCCGTTGATGGCGATCTTGGTGGCCATGTGAGGCGCTCCTGATGGGGCGGCTCAGGGCCGCCGGGTTGGTGAGGCGGGGCGGATGCTAAGGGGGCGATCCAGGGATCAACCCCAGCCGCTGCCCCAGGCGTGGAGGCACACCTGACGGCCATCCACACATGCAACCCGGGAATACTGAGAATGGCTTTCAGCGCGGTTGGATGCCCGGCCACGGATCCCCAACCTGCCCACGCTGGCGCAGCCAGCTGTCCATGATGACCAGCGCAGCCATCGCCTCGACGATCGGCACGGCGCGGGGCAGGACGCAGGGATCGTGGCGGCCCTTGGCCTGCAGGGTGACGTTGTTGCCCTGGTCGTCGGCGCTGGGCTGCGGCTTCAGCACGGTCGCGGTCGGCTTGAACACCAGGCGCAGATCCACCGCCATGCCGTTGCTGATCCCGCCCTGGATGCCGCCACTGCGGTTGCTGGCCGTGGTCATGCGACCATCGATCCACACGTACTGGTCGTTGTGCTGCAGGCCGGTGCTGTCGGCGGCGGCGAAGCCCGATCCGAACTCGACGCCCTTGCATGCCGGCAGCGACAGCATCGCCTGGGCGAGCAGCGCGTCGAGCTTGTCGAAGACCGGCTCGCCAAGGCCGGGCGGAACGCCGTGGATGACTAGGCGCACGTTGCCACCCAGCGAGTCGCCCTGCGCCTTGGCGGCGAGGATCGCCGTCTCGATGGCGGCAGCCGAGGCAGGATGCGGGCAGCGGGTCGGCGAGGCATCGACCTGGGCGCGGGTCACCGCCAGGTGGTCGATCAGCATGCGCGCATCGGTCGTATGCACCCGTTCGACCCAGGCGGTGATGGCGAAGCCGGGGAAGCGCGCCGCCAGCAGCTGCTCGGCAACCGCACCGGCCGCCACCCGGCCGACCGTCTCGCGCGCGCTCGACCGCCCGCCGCCCTCCCAGGCGCGCAGGCCGTACTTGGCGTCGTAGCCGAAGTCGGCATGGCTGGGCCGGTAGATGTGCTTCCACTCTGCGTAGCTCGACGAGCGCTGGTCGCTGTTCCTGACCAGCAGGGCGATCGGGGTGCCCAGCGTGCGCCCGCTTTCGCGGTCGAGGCCGGACAGCGCCTCGATGCGGTCCTCCTCATCGCGCGGCGTCACCAGCTTGGACTGGCCCGGACGGCGGCGCGCCAACTGGGCCTGCACCGCAGCGAGGTCGAGAGCGAAGCCGGGCGGGCAGCCATCGATGACGCAGCCGACCGCCGGGCCGTGGCTTTCGCCGAAGGTGGTGACGCGGAAGGCCTCGCCGAAGGTGTTGCCGGGCATGGGCGGCATGCTCGGGCGGGGTGCAGGCCAACGCAACCACCTGCTTCCCACGGGACGCACGGCGCACAGCATGCCGCATGCGTTTCCTCCTGCCGCTCGCCGTCCTCGTCCTCTGCATCGCCGGTTGCGGTGCGCCGCCGGAACGTCCGGCAGCCGCTACACCTGCGCCCGCGCCCGCGCCCGCGCCCGCGCCTACTCCTGCTCCTGTCTCGGCCGCGACCCCCTTCCCGCACGAGGAATCCTCGATCGCCCCCGATCCGGCGGTGCGCTGGGGCCGCCTGCCCAACGGCGCGCGCTATGCGATCCTGCGCTCGGCGCAGCCGGCCGGCCGCCTCAGCCTGCGCCTGCGCATCGCCTCGGGCAGCCTGCTGGAGAGCGAGCCGCAGCGCGGCCTGGCGCATCTGCTTGAGCACATGGCGTTCAACGGTTCGCGTCATTACGCGCCGGGCGAACTGATCCCCGCCCTGCAGCGTGCCGGCATCGGTTTCGGCAGCGCCGCCAACGCCCACACCAGCTTCGACGAGACGGTGTACAAGATCGACCTGCCGGACGTCCGCGACGAGACCATCGTTCTCGGCCTGACCGTGCTCGCCGACCAGGCGGGCGGACTGCTCATCGATCCGACCGAGGTCGAGCGCGAACGCGGCGTCGTGCTGGCGGAACTGCGCGACCGGGAAGGCCCCGGCCAGCGCCTGCGCGACCGCGAACTGGCCCTGACCTACGCCGGCACAGCGGTCCCCACGCGCCAGCCCATCGGGCTGGCCGCGACGGTGGCGGCCGCCACCGCCGAGCAGCTGCGCGACTACTACGCCACCTGGTACCGGCCCGAACGCATGATGCTGTCGGCGGTCGGGGACTGCGACCTCGATGCGCTGGAGGCGCGCATCCGCACCATCCTCGGCGCCGCGACCGCCTTAGGGCCGGTCCGCCCCGAACCGCCCCTGGGCGCTCTCTCCCCCGGCCTGGCCACCGCCGCCCTGCATGACGCCGAGGCGGCAGGAACCGCCGTGCGCCTGACCAGTCTGCGCGAGCGCGTCGCCCCCGCCGACAGCCTTGAGGCCCGCCGCGAGCAATTCCTGCGCGATCTTGGCGAGGCCGTCCTGGCGCGCCGCCTCGACAAGCTGGTGGAATCCGATCCCGCCTGTCCGTTGCAGGATGGCGGCGGCTTCAGCTACCAGTGGCTGGGCCTGTACCTCGCCGGAGCCAGCGGCAGCGCCAAGCCGGGCCGCGCCCTTGATGGGCTGCGTCTGCTGGCACGCGAATACCGGCGCATGGCCGAACACGGCCCGACCGCCAGTGAACTGCAGATCGAAGCAGCCGGGGTGCGCGCCGGTCTCGATGCGGCGGTCAGCCAGGCGGCCTCCCGTCCCAACCGCGCCCTGGCCGAGGCGCTCTACGACGCCGTCGCCGACCGCCGCGTATTCATCAACCCCCAGCAGCAGCGCGTCCTGGGACTGGAGCTGCTGGCCAGCGCCACGCCCACGGCGGTGCGCGACGCCTTCCAGCGCGGCTGGGACGGCCGCACCAGGACCACCGCCATCATCACCGGCAAGGACGATCTTGGTCCCGACGGCGACCGCCTGGTCGGCGAGGCCCTGACTGCCGCCCTGGCCGAGCCGGTGACCGCCCCGAGCGAAGCCGCGGCCGCGACCTGGGCCTATGCCGTGGATGCGCGCTGGGACGGCGCCCTGCCGGCGGCGCAGGACACCCCGTGGATCCTCGGCCAGGCCAACGGCATCACGCTGGCCGTGATGCGCACCGACTTCCAGCCCGGCCAGGTGCTGATCCGCCTGCGTCTGCCCGGCCGCACCGGGCCACGCCAGGCCGGACTCGCCGAGCTGGCCGGCCGGGCCATGCTTGATGGCGGTCTTGGCAAGCATCCCGCCTCGCAGCTCGCCGAGGTCCTGGCCGGCACCACCCTGCGCTTCGGCGGTATCGCGGTCGAGGACGGCGCTTTGGTAGCCAATGCCAGCTGTGCCCCCAAGGATCTGCAACGCTGCCTGGAAGTGCTGCGCGCCTGGCTGAATGACGCCGCGTGGCGGCCCGAGGCCGAAGCGCGCGCCAAGACGCCGTGGCTGGAGGCGCTGAAAGCGCAGACCACCGACGTCGAGGCGATGACCTGGAACACCTACGCTGCGCTGACCACACCCGACGCTGCGTGGCGGCGCAGCGCAACGATCGACGAGGCGGCCGCGACCAGCTTCGCTGGCGTGCGCGCCTGGCTCGCCCCCTTGCTGCACGGACAACCGCTGGCCTGCGCCATCGTCGGTGATGTGGACGCCAACCAGGCGATGCGCCTGGCGGCAGGCATCCTCGGCGGATCGCGTCCAGCCGTCCCGGTGGCCGCCGATCCGGCCGCCGCCCGCGCCGCCCTGCCGGTGCCACCCGCCATGCCCAGCGGCGAACACCGCATCACCGTGCCCGCGACCACCGCCAAGGCCCTGGTGCTGATCTCGTGGCCGACCACCGACCAGTACGACATCGCCACCGCGCGCCGCCTCGGCCTGCTCGGCGGCGTGTTCGGCGAGCGCCTGCGCGAGGTCGTGCGCGAGCAGTTCGGCGACGCCTACAGTCCCTCGGCCTGGCACGTCGCCAACGATGATTGGGCCGGGCAGGGCGCCCTCACCGCAGCGATCGGCTGCGCGCCGGAACGCATCGACGCAGTGCGCGATGCAACCCTGGCGATCGCGGCCGGACTCGCGGCCGGCGTGCCGGCCGCAACCCTCGATCAGGTGCGCATCCCCGGTCTGCGCGGCGTCGCCGAACGCCGGCGTCAGAACGGCTGGTGGCTCGGCCTGCTCGCACGGGCCCCCGAACAGCCCTTCCGCCTGGAATGGCAGAAGGGTCTGGAGGCCGACCTGCAGGCGGCGACCAGTGAGGAACTCACCGCCCTGGCGCGGACCTATCTGGTGCCTGGGAAGGCGCTGATCGTGATCGGGTCGAGTCGGTAGTATCCTTGCACGCCTGCTTCCCCACCTACGGTCCGCGCCGTGCATCACGCCACCGCCCGTAGCGCCATCGCCCGCATCCTGGCCGGCAGCGGCTTCGGCGTGCAGGCGATCGCGCTGGTGCATGCCGTGCGTCTGCACGAGGATGCCAGTTGCCCCGCCGAGCTCGGCGGCGCCATCCTCGAGCGCTGCCTCACCCTGCCCGGCGATACGGCGTCGCCCTACACCCATCCGTTGAATCAACTTGCTGCTCCAGGCGATGCGAGCGGTCTGTGCCAGCAACTCATCCCGGCGATCATCGCCCAGCGCGGTGATCCGGGTTTGGCCATCGCCTCCCTCGAAGCGCTGAGCGCCCTGTGGCCGCATGCCGGGGCCGATGAGCGCCCCCTACTGCGTACGCGCCTGCTCGACAGCCTCGGAGCGGCGCGGGTCCCCGAGGAATCAGCCCTCACCACCTTCCAGCTGCGCGATTGGCAGAAGCGCGTCCCGACCCACTACGGCGTGCAGACCCCGAGCGTGGCCAGCCTGCGCGGTCTGCTGAACGCCCCGGATGCCCTCGCCGCCTATCTGCTGCTGGCCGAGCACCTCGGCATGACCGTCGAGCTGGAGACCCTGTGCTGGGTCTTTGGCAGCATCTCGATCCAGGTGATGCACACCCGTCACGACCGCGCCGGCCATCTGGTGCATGCGCTGCAGGGCGCGGCCTCCTGCGAACGCCTGGTGCCGACCTTGCCCGCCGAATCGCTGGTCACCGTGATTTCGCAACTCACCCACCGTCTGTGGTGGCTGCATGCCAAGAGCGGGTTGCACCGGGTCCGCCTCAGCATCGACCAGACCCAGCGTCCCTATCGCCAGGCGGTGCTCACCGGCGACATCACCCTGGCGCAACGCGCGGCCCGGGTCTCGGCTCAGGACGCCCAGCGCTTCTGGTCCGAGACCTGGCATCTGGTGTCCGAGCTGGGCTTGCCCCGGGCCGACGAGCTGCCGCGCCTGCTCGCCCTGCTCGACAGCGCGCGCTGGCGGGCTGACGACGGCGCCGTGGTCGCGGACGACGCCGCCGCCATCGCCGCCAACCTGACCGATCTGGCGTACCGCAGCAACGCCGCCCGCTGATTGCATCGCTTCATCGCGATGCAATGATGCAGCATGCCCGCCTGCGCTGGACAACTCCGCCTCCTTGCCGACGAGACCCGTCTGCGCCTCCTGCATCTGCTGGAACGCGAACCGCTGACCGTCGCCGAACTGACCGAGATCCTCGATCTCGGTCAAAGCTCGATCAGCGGTCATCTCGCCAAGCTCAAGCAGGCCGGACTGGTCCACGATGTTGCCGAAGGCAGCGCGCACCGCTACCGCCTGCGTGATGACGCCCCGGCCGGCCTGCGCGGAGCCTGGCTGGCGGCACGGCAGCTGTCGTTAGGCGATCCGGCCATTGCAGCCGACCTCGCCGCGCTGGAACGCCACCGCGCCACCAGCGGTCGCGACTGGGTCAGCCGGGTGGCCGGCTTGCTGCACCGCGAATACGCCCCCGGCCGCAGCTGGGACAGCCTGGCGCACGCCTTCGCTGCGGTCGGACGCTTCGGTCGCTGCTGCGATGTCGGAGCCGGCGACGGCGCCCTGGCCGCGCTGCTCGCGGGTGGCAGCAGCGAGCTGACCTGCGTCGATCCGTCGCCCGCGATGGTCGCAGCCGGCCGGACGCGCTGCACCGACGAGGGCCTCGCCAACGTGCGCTGGGTCGAGGCCGGCGGCGAAAAGCTGCCGCTGCACGACGCCAGCCAGGACACCGTGCTACTGCTGCAATCCCTGCAGTACGTCGAGGATCCGGCCGCCGTGCTGCACGAATGCGGCCGCGTGCTGGTGCCGGGCGGCCGCCTGCTGGTCCTCACCCTGGCCACCCACGACCACGCCGAGGCGGCACGATACGGCCATCGCCACAAGGGCTTCCGCGACGCCGACCTGCGCGCCTGGGTGCGCCCGTGGTGCCAGCGTCCACGCCTCACCCACCTCCCGCCGGAAAGCCGCGCCCCGCGCTTCCAGACCCTGATCCTCTCCGCCGACAAAGCAGCCTCCAGCCTCCAGCCTCCAGCCTCCAGCAGGGGCAATTAACCATGAGCAACCACGACCAGCCCGGCCACGTCTGCGATCCCGCCTGCCCGCACCACGGCGGCGTCCCGATCATCGATCTGCGCACGGTCGATGACCACCGCGGCTATCGCCGTGACGCACGCGCTGCCCGCTTCCCCTTCCTCGCCGCGCTGCGCGACCGGGTGCTGATCTACGACGGCGGCTTCGGCACCGAGCTGTTCAAGTTCGACCTCAACCCCGGCGATCTGGGCAGCGGGGCACAGGACGGCTGCGTCGAGCTGATCCACCGCACCCGGCCTGAGATCGCCGGTTCGATCCACCGCCGCTACCTCGAAGCCGGCGCCGATGTGGTCGAGACGCACTCGTTCAACGCCATCCCGCACGCCATGGCGGAGTTCGCCCTCGCCGACCAGGCCGAGCTTCTGGCCGAGCTGGCCGGCCGCGCCGCGCGCAGCGCCTGCGATGACTTCAGCACCGCCGCGCGCCCGCGCTTCGCCGCCGGAGCGCTGGGTTCCGGCACCAAGATGCCGTCGCTCGGCCACATCGGCTTCAGCGCCCTGGTCGAGAGCTACCGCGCCGGCGCGCGTGGCCTGCTGCGCGGCGGGGTCGATCTCATCCTCATCGAGACGGCGCAGGACATCCTGCAAGTGAAGGCGGCGATCCACGGCGCCCGCGCCGCGATGGCCGACCTCGGCCGCGAGGTGCCGATCCAGGCCCAGGTGACGATCGAGACCACGCGCACCATGCTGGCCGGCACCGACATCGCCGGCGCCCTGACCGCACTCGAGGCGCTGCCGGTCGACATCGTCGGCATCAACTGCGCGACCGGCCCCGACCTGATGGACTCGCACATCCGCCACCTCGGCGAGCACGCCACGCGCTGGGTCTCCTGCCTGCCCAACGCCGGCCTGCCGCGCAACGAGGGCGGCAAGGCGGTCTATGATCTGCAGCCGGAAGAGCTGGCGCGCTGGCACGAGCGCTTCGTCAAGGATTACGGCGTCAACCTGATCGGCGGCTGCTGCGGCACCACGCCAGCGCACATCAAGGCGGTGGCCGACCGCCTGCACGGCGTGCAGCCCGGGCGCCAGCGCCGCGACAGCTTTGCCGCCCAGCTCTCCAGCCTCTACGGCGCCACGACGATCAAACAGGACACCGGCCTGCTGATCGTCGGTGAGCGTACCAACTCGACCGGTTCGAAGGCCTTCCGCGAGCTGCTGTTCAAGGATGACTACGACGGCATGGTCCACCTCGCCCAGGAGCAGGTGGCCGAAGGCTGCCATGTCCTGGATGTGTCGGTGGCGTGGACCGGGCGCGACGAGCGCAAGGACATGGACGCGGTGATGGGCCGCTTCGCCACCGCCGTGCAGATCCCGATCATGGTCGACTCGACCCAGACCGACGTGATGGAGATCGCACTCAAGCGCCTCGGCGGCCGCGCGATCATCAACTCGGTCAACCTGGAAGATGGCGAGGAGAAGCTCGACAAGGTGTGTCGCCTGGCCAAGGCGCACGGCGCCGCGTTGGTCGCCCTGACCATCGACGAGGACCGCGAGGCCGGCATGGCCAAGTCGGTCGAGCGCAAGGTCGCCATCGCCGAGCGCCTCTACAAGCTGATCACCGAACGGCACGGCATCCCCGGCGACGCGATCCTCTTCGACCTGCTGACCTTCCCGATCACCCAGGGCGACGAGGACACGCGCAAGCTCGGCCTGTGGACCCTGGAAGGCATCGCGCAGATGAAGCAGCGCCTGCCCAACGCCGGCTACATCCTCGGCCTCAGCAACATCAGCTTCGGCGTGAAGCCCTACGCCCGCCAGGTGCTGAACTCGGTCTATCTCGACGAGGCGATCAAGCGCGGTCTCACTGCCGCCATCGTCAACGCCTCGAAGATCATCCCGATCGAACGCATCCCGGCCAACGAGGTCGAGCTGGCGCGCGACCTGATCTACGACCGCCGCCGCTTCGCCGCCGATGGCTCGTGCATCCACGATCCGCTGCATGTCTTCGTCAACCACTTCACCGCCTCGACCGGCCCGGTGCAGAGCGCCGAGGAGACCGCGAAGCTGCCGATCGAAGAGCGCCTCGCCCGACGCATCATCGACGGCAAGAAGGTCGGCATCGAGATCGACCTCGACGAGGCGTTGAAGACGCACAAGCCGCTGACCATCATCAACGAGTTCCTGCTCGCCGGCATGAAGACGGTCGGCGAACTGTTCGGCAGCGGCAAGATGCAGCTGCCCTTCGTGCTGCAGTCGGCCGAGACGATGAAGCTGGCGGTGCGCCACCTCGAACCGCACATGGAGAAGAACGCCAGCAGCCAGAAGGGCACCATGGTGCTCGCGACGGTGCGCGGCGACGTGCATGACATCGGCAAGAACCTGGTCGACATCATCCTGACCAATAACGGCTACAAGGTGGTGAACCTCGGCATCAAGCAGCCGGTCGAGGACATCATCGCCGCCTTCGAGAAGCACCGCCCCGACGCCATCGGCCTGTCCGGCCTGCTGGTGAAATCGACCGTGGTGATGAAGGAGAACCTCGAATGGATGGCGGCGCGCGGCTACCGCGTGCCGGTGATCACCGGCGGTGCGGCCCTGAACCGCGCCTACGTCGAGAACGACCTGCGCGCGTCATACCGCGCCGGCCTTTCCGGCCGTGCCGACTGCACCGTGTACTACGCCGGCGACGCCTTCGAGGGCCTCGGCCTGATGGAGGAGCTGTGCGGCCAGGTGCCGGCCGAGAAGCGGACCCTGACCACGCGCGCTCCGCGCGTCGCGCGGCGCAAGACCGCCTTCGAGGAGATGGAGGCCAAGCTGCACGCCGGCGAGGCCTATGTGCCGTCCAAGACCCCGCCGGCTCCGCGCATCCCGAAGCCGCCCTTCTGGGGCCGTCGCCTGGTGCGCGCCGCCGAGCTCGACCTCGCGACCATCGCGCAGTACATCAACCCCAACGCCCTGTTCCGCGGCCAGTGGGGCTTCCGCCAGGGCCAGACGCTGAGCAAGGACGAGTGGCAGAAACTGGTCGATCGCGAGGCGGTGCCGGTGCTGAAGCGTCTGATCGCTGAGACCACGGCGCAGGGCCATCTCGATCCTGCCGTCGCCTACGGCTACTGGCCGGTCGCCAGCGAGCGCAACGACCTGATCATCTTCGATCCGGTCAGCGGCGCCGAGACCGCGCGCCTGCATCTGCCGCGCCAGACCGACGACAGCCACCGGCATCTGTGCATCGCCGACTATTTCCGCGCCCGGGGCGCCGCCGCGGTGGGCGACGAGCAGTCGTCCATCCCCGCCGCCGCCTGGGCCAACGGAGCGCGCGATGTCCTCGCCTGCCACGTCGTGACCATGGGCGAAGCCGCCAGCCGATGGACCGAACGCCTGTTCGCCGCCGACAATTATCAGGAATACCTCTACGCGCATGGCTTCAGCGTCGAGATGGCCGAGGCCCTGGCCGAGTACTGGCACAAGCGTGTGCGCCAGCAGCTCGGCATCGCCGGCGAGGACAGCATGGACATCGCTGAGCTGTTTACCCAGAACTACCAGGGCAGCCGCTACAGCTTCGGCTATCCCGCCTGCCCGCGCCTCGAAGACCAGCTCATCCTGCAGCGCCTGCTCGGCTGGGAGGAGATCGGCATCCACCTCTCGGAAGAGCACCAGCTCGTGCCCGAGCAGAGCACCAGCGCGGTGATCGTGCATCATCCGTCTGCCAAGTACTTCAATCTTTGAGCTTCCTTCACAATCCACACCATCATCCCGCCATGCGTCCGTTCCTCCTCTGCACCGCCGTCCTACTGCTGTCCGCCTGCGTGTGGTCGCGTCTGCTCGACTGGAAGGGCCAGCTCAAGGAGTTCGACCGCTACTTCACCCCGGTCGAAGAGGGCCAGGCGCTGGTCCTGCAGATGAAGGAGCCGTGCATCCGGGCTGCCGACATCGGCTATCTGCTGGGCGGCGAGAAACCGAGCAGCACGACGCCGCGCACCGGAGGCGGGTTCTACGTCTCCTGGCTGCTGCGTCGGGACCGTGCCGACTCGATCGGTCTCGACATCGCGCTAGGCGTCCCCGATCTCGGCGAAGATACCCTGGCCGACAGTCTGCGCATCCCACCGGCCGTGACCGCCTTCCTGCCCAAGGATCGTCTGGTGGCGATGGCCCGCGCCTTCGGCTCGGCTGAAATCGACAAGGACAAGCGCCAGGCGGCCGGTGGCTTCTCTGCCGAAGACGCCAAACCGATCACCCCAGGCCGGGCCGTGGTGGTCGCGGCATTGGGCGAACCAGATCAGAGCGAACAACGTGACGATCACCAATTCCTGACCTACCGTTTCAAGTTGGTGCTGCCTGACGGCACGCTGGGCAAGGCCAGCAACCTGCAGCTTGAGATGCGCGGCGAACAGCTGCTCTCGGCCCGCCTCACCGCCCCGAACTTCAACGCCTGGATGCGCCTCGACGGCGCAAAGTAGTCCTGCGCGGGCTCAGCGCAGGCGCAGGCGCTGACGCAGGAAGCTGGACAGATGTCGATAGCGATGCCCCGCACCAGCCGAACTGGCGAGGTTGCAGGTCGCGCTGGTGGACACGCCATCGCCTGGAAGCGCAGCGGCGAAGTGCCGCTGGATGAAGACAGCCAGGCCCCGGGCGATCGCCATGCATGTGCCATGGGGGAATGCGGCAACATGGGGTCGGGCATGTTGCTACGGGACTGCGAGACTCGATCCATGTCCGGGACGGTACCGTGAGCTGATATCAACGGCATGCGCCGTCGATATCACCACGCCGGGCTGGTCACGGACCCGACTTGCGATCCCCTGGCCCAACCAGCCAAGGACGCACCCCATGAGCACCTACAGCACCTATAAGCCGATCATCCTCGGCAACCCTGCCGTCGTCGGCCTTGGCGGCTTCGGACTGACCACCCTGGTGCTGCAGTTCCACAATGTCGGGTGGATCGAGATGGGGCCGGTGATCTGGCTCGGCCTGGTCTTCGGCGGCATCGCCCAGTTCATTGCCGGCCTGCAAGAGCGCGCCTCAGGCAACAATTTCGGCTACTGCGCCTTCACCGCCTACGGCAGCTTCTGGATCAGCCTGGTACTGATGCTGATGGGCAGCAAACTGGGTTTCTTCGTTGTCACGCCGCACGAGATGGGTCTCTACCTCGTCGCCTGGACCTTGTTCACCGCCATCCTGTGGTTCGCCGCCCTGCGCATCAACGGCGCCCTCGCCGCCTTGTTCAGCCTGCTGCTGCTGGGATTCATCCTGCTCGACATCGCCCACTTCGTCCCGCCCGAGCACACCCGATTCTGGACCACCGTCGCCGGCTACGAACTCATGATCTGCGCGTTGCATGCCTGGTACCTGATGGCCCACCACATCTACAAGGATGCGTTCCAGCGCGATGTGCTGCCCGCCGGCAAGGCGTGGATCTGAGCGCTGCCGAACCGTACCTCGCCGCCTGCAAGCAGGGTGCTTCCAGGTGGTTCGGGTTGTCGTGATGCCGATTGCCCGGACCACCCCGCCATCCTGCTGGGCGGCTGCGCGATGACCGAAAGCCGGGTCCGACAACAGATCACCGAGAGCGAGGCGCGCTCGGACGCAGCGCAGGCGCAGCTTGAAGACCGCTTGCACGAACGCCTGACGCTCAGCGAACGGGGCACCGAGGAGTCCCTGTCGCGCCTGCGCCGCGATCTTGATGCGCACGGTGAGACGCAGCGCCGCCTGTTCGCCGAGGTACTTAGGGCTCGCGCAACAATAACTGACGCGATGGAACACGACGCACGCTCGCCCAGCTTGGAGCTTTGAGCTTTAAGCTTTGAACCTGGAACGAAGGCAACGGAGGCGACACGGTTTGCAGGAGGAACCGCTAGTCACCCAGCAGGTGACCAGCCACGCCGGCGGAACTCCTTGATGCAAACTCTGTTGCCTTCGTTCCTCCTTGTGAAAAGAGGTTTTTAGGTTGAACCCGCAGGGCGCCTGAGGCGCCAGTTGTTCTTGCGCGAGTCCTTACCAGGCAGCGCGATGCCCTGGTGGCGCAAGCCCGCGTCCTCGACGAGGTCCTGGCCGCGCTTCTGCGCAACGCCCCGCTGGCGACCAGCGAGGCCAGGACAACTGAGCCGCGTCGTCCCTGAGGCGACGGACGCTGGCGGAGCGGCACACGCCGCTACCCTGACGCCATGCGCCCTCTGCTTCCGCTGCTCGCCCTCGCCGCCCTTGCCGCTGGCGAGACCCCGCCCGCCGAATTGACCAGTGTCGGCGTTCCCACGCAGGTTTCGCGCAACAGCAACCTGTGGTTCGAAGACGGCAAGCTGCGCGGCGGCCAGGACGCTCTGCAGATCGGCCTGCACACCATCCTGCCGGAACGCCTGCGCGTCAGCGAGGTGGTCAGCGTCGAACTGCTTCACGCCACCGCCGATGACGGATCGCAACTGACCGCCTCCGAGCACGGTGCTGGCGGCGGCAGCGGCGGCGATCCGGGCAGCATGGACCTGTCGATCATGCTCAACCCGCCACCGGTGCAGATCCGGCGACTGGCAACCTTGAGCGTCGCCGTCCAGGCGCGCATCGCGGCCGAAGGCCTGCGCCGAGCGAGCATGAAACCGGCCAAGGCCTGGATCGCCAAACGGCTGCGCATCGACGGCTTTCCAGGGGCAGAGATCGAGCTCGAAGATCTGGGCGCTGAACGCCTGACCCTCGGCCTGACCCCCCTGCTCGCCCAGGCCCTCGAGAACCTCTCGTTCCGGACCTCTGCCGGCACCGAGATCGAGCACCAGGGCTGGAATGACACCCAGGAACCGGGCTGGGTCGTCCGGCAGGTCGATCTCGCCCTGCCGCCCGATGGCGAGATCCTGCTCGATCTGCGTCAGGAACTGGGCCAGCGGCGCATCGTGGTCACAGCCACGGATGTCCCGATCGCTTTGCCGGATCGCAGCAAGGCCGTCTCCGGCGTGTTGCCGACCAGCGAAGTCCAGGGCGATGCGGTCGAAGCGCCGCCGGCCGTCGAGGTCGTGCCGCTGCCGGCGCCTGCCCAGCCACGCTTCTGAACCCGACCGGGGCTGCCCCGACTTGGACGACAGGCGACCTCTGATGTTGCAATGGGGATGCCTGTCCTAGCATCCGGCGGTCTATTTACATGGACCGCTAATGACTTCGGGATTTCTGATATCACTCCAGGGCTCGGTTAAATCCACGATCCCCACCGGAGCGGCCTGACCATGCCCACTACCGCACCCGCTGGGCGCTGGCAGGGCAACGAGGCCACCGCCGCCG
>JFJP01039113.1_pt1 | contig 14470 bp, 10 predicted proteins | sample 431651 | NCBI WGS metagenome assembly JFJP01 (sample SAMN02602958, study PRJNA72255) | Microbial mat metagenome, whole genome shotgun sequencing project. | biome: fresh water; feature: sink hole; material: water; isolation source: purple microbial (photo- and chemosynthetic) mats found in... | reverse complement strand
ATTATTCAAAACAGTAGTAACCAATTACTTTCTGTCGTTGCCGATATTCTTGCCATATCATCCCTTGAAACAAAACAGGAAAAAGTGAATGTTTCAGCAGTTTGTATTAGCAGCATTATTGATGAGTTGCTCTCCATATTTATGCCACAGGTAGTTAGCCAGAAGGTTTCGCTTCTCGCAAAGCAGGGGCTGCCGGTTAAAGAGTCTGAAATTTATACTGATAAAACCAAGCTTACTCAAATTTTATCAAACCTGATTGCCAATGCCCTGAAGTTTACTCATGAAGGCTTTATTGAATTTGGGTATGAATTAAAAGTGGAAAAAGGAGGGGCTTCAATACTTGAATTTTTTGTTAAAGACAGCGGCATTGGCATCAGGCCGGAGTTGCAGGAAAAGATTTTTGACCGCTTTCGCCAGGCCGACTTGTCAATTAGTAAAAAGTATGGAGGAGCTGGCTTAGGACTCTCCATTTCAAAGGGCTTTGTGGAATTATTAGGAGGGGAAATCCGGGTAAATTCAGAACCGGAAAAAGGATCGGCGTTTTATTTTACCATACCTTATAAGCAAGTCATGGAAATGGATAAACCGGATATATCTGGATGCGTGAAAAGGAATTCCAAAACCATTCTTGTTGCAGAGGATGAGGAATTCAATTTTTTCCTGATAGAGGAATTGCTAAGCGATTTGGATGTTACACTGATTCACGCCAAAGATGGAATTGAGGTGATCGAAATGTTTAAGAAAAACCCTGAGATATGCCTTATTCTCATGGATATAAAAATGCCGAAAAAGGATGGGCATGCAGCCGCAAAGGAGATAAAACTGCTTTGCCCGGAAGTTCCGATAATTGCACAATCGGCATATGCCCTTGAGTCGGAAATCGAGAAGTACAGCGGGAATTGTTTTGACAACTATATTACCAAGCCGATTAATTCCAAGAAGTTGGTCGAACTTGTCAAAGGCTATCTCAAGTAGATAATTTCGAAAAGCATCGAATTATACTTAAAAAATTAAGCAATGAGCCACTTCAACTTAAGGATCTTGTTTCTTTGAATTTGAGTTTTGAAACCTAATAGTTTGTAAATCTGTCTATTAAAAGGATAGTGCTGAAACAAATGCAAAGGGTGCTATTGTCAATTTTTTCCGGAAATTATTATTGAAGAGCGATGAAGATGAAAATTGGTAGAACGATATTCGTATTATTATTTGTTGGAATAGTAATGACGATCTCCTGTGATAAGGAGGATGAAGTAAACAAAACGGACAAAGAGCTCTATGAAATGGCAATTGCTACTGAAGGATTTGTCTGGTATAATAATTCTGAAGCTTTGCTTGGAAGAAGTTCCGGAAGCGGTCATACTGCTCCATTTCTCAGAACCCGCTATAATTCTGTCGCAGCAACACAACTTAATGAAGACGGTAAAATTTTAGATAACGCTATTTTTCCGGAGGAGTCATTAGTAGTAAAAGAATTGTACAGTGATGAATCAGCATTGTATCAATATGCAATTTTACTTAAGAATACCAGCTCCGAATATGCCGACAAAGATGGCTGGGTATGGGGTTATGTGGATTCATCCGGAAAGGTTCTGGAAAGTGCAACAAAAAAAGGAGTGTCATGCATCAGCTGTCATACCCAGAATGGAAGTATTGATCACATGCTGATGAATAGGTTTTTTCCCTGATCAGGATCTGCCGGATTTCAGGGTATTTCTTGTATAAATATGAACTCTTTTTAAAGATTGAAAAATTGAAAATAGCTGTCATAGCCGATATACATGAAGATATCATAAGCCTCAAAAAGGCCTTGAAAATGATTGAACTCGAAAAGTGCGATCATATCGTATGCCTTGGCGATATTCTTGGCTATCCCTTTATGAGAGCCACCTATGAAGATACCAAAAATGCTTCGGAATGTATTAATCTAATCAGAAATAATTGCAGTACGGTTCTTCTGGGAAATCATGATATGTTCCATCTGAAAAAAATTCCGAAATTCAGTTCAGGATTCAAATTCCCCGACAATTGGTATAACCTCTCACCGGAAGAAAAAATGGAAGTGTCGCAGGGAAAAGTATGGAACTATTCCGATGACCATCCCTTAATCCTTTCCGATAATGATGCAGAGTACCTCAGGTCTTTGCCCGAAATTGCAATTAAAGATTATGGTGATCGGAAAGTTCTGTTTTCACATTTTCTCTATCCGAATTTCAGCGCGTATGTATCTACATTTAATGGTGCAGGGATAAATCTCAGGGACCATTTTCGCTATCAGAAGCAAAATGGTTATGAACTAAGTATCTGCGGGCACATGCATATGGAAGGAATGGGTATCAGTTACGACCCTGAGGAAAGTATTATGTCTAAGCTTTTTCAGGGTTTTATGTATTATTCGTATGGGGAGAAGAAACTGAAAAACAAGTATTGTTGCCTTACCATACCAGCTATTGGCGACAACAATCAGGTGAATGGTTTTGCAATACTGAACAGTTTGGATTTTTCGATAAACGTTTTGTCTTTAAATACAAATCGCAGATTTATTTTATGAATCTATTCTTCAAAGCAAGTTTCTTTCAGAAAATAGTTCTGCCCGCAATGCTGGCAATATTGCTTTTTATTGTCTCCGTTTTTGCATTTATCATCCCAACATTTGAAAAAAATGCTATGCTTCAAAAGCAGACTATGCTGCATGAACTTACAAACACAGCATGGAGCATATTGGACAAATATCACATGGATGAATCCAACTTACTGATATCTTTTGACGAGGCGCAGAAAAAGGCAATTGCCGAGATTGAAGCCCTTAGGTACGGGCCCGACAAGAAAGATTATTTTTGGATTACCGATCTCACACCATCCATGGTAATGCATCCTTATGTGCATGAATTAACGGGGAAAAGCCTGCAGGATTTCGCAGATCCCGACGGGAAAAGGCTTTTTATGGAAGCAGTTGAAATCGCAAAGAGTTCAGGGGAAGGATTTATCAGTTATAAATGGCAGTTAAAGGACGATTCAACCCATATTGTTCCCAAACTGAGTTTTGTAAAAAAATACGAGCCATGGAATTGGATTATAGGAACAGGAATTTACCTTGATGACGTACAGGAAGAAATATCCTCTTTTACCAGAAAATTAATTCTGATATTATTGGGAATTACGCTGATTATTTCACTGATCATTATTTTTATTACAATCCAGAGCCTTGCAATAGAAAATGTGAGACTCAAGGTTGAAGCTCAACTTCTCGAATCCAAAGAAAAGTATAAGTCTTTGCTTGAATCTTCTACCGAGGGCATTGTGCTTCTTCTCAATTCAAAAATTGCTTATTCCAATACGTTTATTCAGAATTGGCTTCAGTATAATCCGGAAGAGTTTTCGAGACTCCATCCCGAAGAAATACTATCTACTGAAAAGAAGTTGATTTTCGACGACATAAAAAACGAGACCCGTCATGAAATTGAGCTAAGAAAAAAAGACGGTACTGTCGCTGAGGCTGTGTTGACAATTTTGCCTGTCCGCTTCGCCGAAAAAGCCGGACTTCTTCTTACATTCAGGGATACAAGTGAGCATCGTTCACTTAAATCGGAACTCGATGAGCTTAAATCACGCCTTCAAAATATTTCAAGGTACTTTGCGAAAATTGCTGTTACCAACAATCAAACCGTAAGCGAGTATTGCAAGCCGGCAATTTCTTGCCCTGCTGATGTTTCTTTAAGGCAAGCGCTTGAAATTATGAATCAACATGCTTCATCATATGTATTGTTGATGAAGGACCAGAAATGTGCAGGTCTGATTACCCGAAGTGATATGATCGGATGGGTATTTAATGATGTTTTTAACCTGGAGGCCAATGCTTCTCAATTTATGAATTCCCCTGTAGTTATCGTTAGTGAACAGGCCCGGATTGCTGAAGCCGCATCATTAATGGAAGTAAAGGGGGTAGCCCTGCTTGTAATTAAAAACAAGATGGATGAGATTGCCGGCGTTTTGGAAAAGATCGATTTGTTTGGCGTTTTTCTTGATCCTGCTGAGGTTTTGTATGCTGCCATTGAAAAAAGTAATGATAATAACGACCTGGGATTTTACAGGAAAGAAATACCTTTCCTTATTAAAACCATGCTTAATGAGGTTGTTAATGCGCAATCGCTTACCAGAACAATTTCAATGTTTAGCGATGCTATTAGCAGAAAAATTATTCAGAATGCAATCAATGAGTTGGGTGAGCCTCCTGTTCCTTTCGTATTCGTTGTAATTGGAAGTGAAGGACGGGAAGAACCGGTATTCAATTCAGATCAGGACAATGCAATTATATTCCAGGATGACCCTTCGATTCCTCTGGAAATACAATATGAATATTTTCATAGCTTGGCTGCTATGGTTTGCCGGAACCTCGATGAATCCGGACTCCCCTTATGTAAAGGAGCCTATATGGCCGATAATTCCAAATGGTGCCAACCTATTAGCATTTGGAAGGAGTATTTCAATGACTGGATTGTAAATTCTGATCCTCAAAATATTCTCAATATATCTGTATTTTTTGATTTACGAATGATTTTTGGTAAACAGGAACTGTTTAATGAACTTGAAGAACATGTTTTCCATGAATTACAGGGAAGGTCGGCCTTTTTTTATATGCTTGCCCAATCCTTGCTGGCTTTTAAGCCTCCAATAAATGTCTTTGGAAATATTGTTACTGAAACTTCCGGAAAAAGCTCAGAAACCATTGATATTAAACATTCACTGGCACCGGTAATTATGTTTGCGCGGATTTATGCTTTGCATAACAATATCAGAACAACGGGAACTGTGGAGCGGATAATTAAATTAAAGAATCTGAAGGTTTTAAGTCCGGAGACCTGCGATGAATTAATTTTTCATTTTAATTTCCTGATGCTGCTACGCATCCGTCATCAAATAAGTCAGATTGATTTGAAAGCGGAAACCAGCAACAATTTAGAGCCGAAAAAACTAAGTGAAATGGAGCAGTTGATTCTCAGGAAGGTATTCAGTCAGATTAACTCCTATCAGGATAATTTAAGTGCGAGTTTCATGGGAGGTCATCTTGGAATCTGATCAACCCACGTTGCTTATCGTTTCTAACAATCCGGTGTTAATCAATACTATTTCCTTCCCGTTCATATCAATAACACCTTCATTTTTGAACTCAGTTAACACACGTACAGCATTCTCTTCAGAAATAGCCGATAACTCACCAAGTTCTTTCCGGGTTATTGTAAGTGCGAACTTCTTCGATTCATAAAGAGTCGACAGATACAAAAGACTGTCGGCAACCTTTCCCCTCAATTGCTTCTGGTTTAAGGAAATCAGTTTCTTCATAATAACTGAAACCGAATTTCCAAAGGCATTATTCAATTTCAAAAGAAAATTATGATTGTTAAAATACATCATTTTAACCATTTCAATGTCTACCTGACAGGTCTTACACTCATTCAACGCGGCAACATTATACGAATAACTTGGAGAGCCAAAAACCGATGTCAACCCGATATAGTTCGATGGTATTAAAATATTCAGAATTATATTTTTTCTGTTTATGCCCTCAATATACATTTTTGCGTTCCCCTCAATCAGGATGCTGGCGCAAGTAACCCCTGCGTTCTGCCGGCAAATTGTCTCGTACTTTTTATAGATAATCTGAATCGGCTTAAGCTCGTTCTCAATGTTCATTTCCCTGGCTGTAAGGTAAATATCACATTTCAAGCTGCAGGTTTCACAGCTTTCATTCGGAATTTGTCGCATATACAATTTTGATTAAATCTGAAAATTAGTTGATCTCCAGCAATGTTATCAATCAAGAAAATAAATGTAAGATTATTTTCCATAATAGATAATTTTAGCTGTTAATAAATTAACAATGGAGAATAAAATGGAAGCATCAGACAAGGATTATTCGTTCAGCCTTTTTAAACCGGGCAGTGAATACAATAAAAGAAACAGGAACTTAATTCTTTCCCTTTTATTGATCTGGGTTGTAGCAATTTTTGGGTTTCAGCTTCTTTTGCTTGCACTTCAGAAGCCAACTTCTGAGGAGACTCTTTTGAAATTCGAATCGGTTTGGGAAAATGTTGTATCGGGAAATGCCACTGAAGATGAAAAAGGGGTATATGTAAATTCATTAATAGCTGTTGCAGGCAAATCGTCAGTGAAGACTGAAAGTAAGCTTTTGCTTAATAAGGCGATAACATATACTGTTTTCAGCATGATTGGCGATTCCAACAGAACTCTGCTTTCCTCCTATGTAAAAGAATTGCATGCAACGAGAGAGATGCTTGTTAAGGCTGACGACTCAGAATACATTAAGCTTCAGGAACAGCTGAAAGGAACTAAGGCTGCAATTAATGCGATTGCCAATGAAACTACGGGAAAAGATCCTTCAAATTTAAAAGCGTCAATACTCCCATATTGCTTAAACCCTGTTAGCGCTGAGCTTACGTCTGAAGAAACGAAGGCTTTACAGTCTGATATGAAAATCTATCTTACGCACAATCAATCAGTTCTTACAGACACGATATTTATAGGATTCCCCTTTCATTATTTTTACTCATCAGAGTTTCTTTTAATTCTCTTTGTCGGACTTTGTTTGTTCTACAGCATCAGAATCACCCAGTTGCAAAAGAAGTTTTCAATAAAAGAGTAATCCGGTATTTATTCCAATATTTCGAAAAACATGAAAAAGATATTTCTTTCCACCAGCATACTTTCAATCCCAGCCTTGAGCTTTGCAGGCAGTTTAACACAGCTTGAGGGCAGTTTTAAATTGGGGCCTGCAATTATTTTAATCACAGTATTATTCATTTTCGTTTTTGTCGGATTCCTTTCCAGGGCAAAAGACACTACCGATTATTATGCCGCAGGACGAAAAATATCCAATGTAAGCTCGGGTATGGCCATCGGTGCAAATTGGATGAGTGCTGCCTCCTTCTTAGGATTGTCAGGAATGATGTATGTTACAGGATACAACGGTCTGGCTTATGTTGTAGGATGGACGGGAGGATATGTGCTCCTGTTGGTTTTAATGGCAGGCCAGATACGTAAATACGGAAAATTCACAGCCTCCGACTTTATCGGCGATCGTTATTATTCACAGGGATTAAGGGCAACCAGTGCTGTTTTTACCATCCTTATATCTTTCGCCTATTGCGTTGGCCAATTTGGTGGGGTAGGCTTAATGTTTAAATGGATACTGGGGATTAACTATACATGGTCGGTAATTATCGGTGCTTCAGTTGTTATTTTTTATACCATGATTTCCGGAATGATAGGGGCAACAAAGAATATGGTTATACAATATATCATATTGATAATTGCTTTCATGATACCCACTTTCTTGCTTACATACAAATTCGACTATTTCTGGCTGATTCCTCAGTTTGGATATGGTTCTATTGTAACAGACATAGTGCAGGGCATCCCGGCTCCAAATATAAGCGATGGAGTGGCACTTATTAATGCCTATGGACATAATTTTTCAATTGTTGCAAGTCCTGAATTTGCGATGCCGTGGGATCCTGCCACAGGAAGTACAGCATTTCAATGGATGGCTATTTGTTTTTCACTTATGGTGGGAACTGCAGGATTACCTCATGTTTTGCAAAGATTTTATATTACTCCCACTATCAGGGATGCCCGTTTATCATGCGTTTGGGGTTTGTTTTTTATTTGTGTGCTTTATTGGAGTACCCCGATATATTCGGTTTTCGGAAAAATTCTTTCATCCGATCCGGAAGTAGGAAAACTGGCTTCTGATGCAATTGTTGTATATACCGCCCAATTGGGCAATATTCCACCTTTGGTTGTGGGATTGTTGGCAGCAGGGGCCGTTTCTGCAGCATTTTCAACTATTTCCGGTTTGCTGGTTGCCGGATCTTCTGCTTTCTCCCACGATTTATATGTGAAGATATTCAATCCCGCTGCAAGTCCGAAAGCTCAGCTGAGAATGGCCCGTTTTGGCACCATTCTGATGGGGGTGGTTGTAGGGATTGTTGCTATGCTGAAACTTGGAATGATTGCACAGTTGGTGGCTGTAGCCTTCTCCATGGCCGCTTGCACAATTTTCCCCTTGTTCCTTCTGGGGATATGGTGGAGCGGTTCAAACAAGGCAGGGGGCATTGCCGGTATGACGGTGGGAATTACCGTCTCAATGATTTCACTTACCTACTTCATCGTGGCTAAAACAGGAAACCAGTTACCTGGTCAAGCCTTTGTTGAGTATTGGTTGAATGTTTGGTATTTTGCCTGGATAGGAGCTCCGCTGTCTATTCTTACCAATATTATTGTCTCGAAATTCACTGAACCAACCCCGTTGGAAATCAAAAAGTTTCTTGTGGAAAAGGTGCACAGTTAGGTTGGCTTGAATATTTCAGGACAATTGAAGATCCTAACCAAAAAAATCAGATCTTTCAATAAAACCAGGTAGGATTGTAAGGGAGGCAAGAATTAAAAGTGGGTTGATACAACAGGATTTAGCCTTGAAAAGTGGTACCTCCAGAACTTATATTTCGCGAATCGAGAATGACCGTTCTGATTTGGAAATTGCTACATTGAGAAAAATTGTCGAGACCAGATTAGGACTAAAGTTGGATATTTCCATCAAGTAAACAATTAAATCAAATTGACCAAATCAAACAGGTAGCTATTGCTTTCCTGAAAAATAATTTTTAAGAACATTTCAACTTGTTTAAAATCCCCAGAACCACTAAAATCCTGCTATTCGCATTAGTTGCAATCGCCTTGTGCAGCTTTGCTGTTGCATACTTATATTACAGCAGCAAAAACAAAGCAGAAGACCCAAGGGTTGTTGAGACCAAATTCATGTTTCAGCGCTTTGATTTACTTATGTCTGAATTGGATTACTCTTCTGCGTTGCTTTTATTGGATACCATTGAAGCTGTATTTACAAGCGTTCCTTGCTATCGCGGTTCATTTGAAACAGGAATAGTCTTTAACAACCGAGGTTCAGCTTTTCTCAGCATGGCATTGTATGAGGTGACAGACAGCGCTGAGCAACAGAAACTTCTTAGTTTCGCTTGCGAAAGTATAGACTCATCCATCAGAATATACAAAACTTGGCTAAATAAATATGAATCAATTCCGGCCGACAGCATTGCGAAAATTCTAATGCCCTGTTTCAGTCAGCATGATCAGGCACTCAGTAATTCGGACTCAAAAGTAATATTGAAAAAGCGGGTTGAAGATTTTGTTCTGGCTCAGAAAGAAATGAAAAGGCGACTTTCTGTTTCGTATACAAACCTGGGAATTGCGAAGCGCCACCAGTACCTGCAGAACGAGGCTGTAGAATGCTATAAGCAGGCAATCGAACTTTGGGATGATAATTTTACTGCTCGTAACAACTTTAATGTTCTGATGGGAAATCCCCCGGAAAAAAGATCTTTACTGGACCAGTTGTTTCCCCCTGATAAGAATAAATTTTAGAAATATGCTTCACTTCAACCTGCCTGACAGAAAAAAAATCTGAATTTTGAACCAATTTGGTTGATCTCTGTTAGCTTGTGAAACAATAGCAATGAAACCTTATCTAATAAACTTTGTTAATGCCCTGATCCTGATAATTCTTGGAAGCTGGGCCTACTTCACGTCTCTTAAGCCTTCCCTCACTGCTTTGATACCTGTGTTTGGCGGGATCGTTCTGCTGGCTATTACCCCTGGTTTTAAAAATGGCAATAAAGTGCTGGCCCATATAGCCGTTGTGCTAACTTTTGTTTTGCTGGTTGGTCTGATCAAGCCCCTTACAGGTGCTATAGGAAGATCCGATACGCTTGGGATCGCAAGGGTGGCAGTAATGATGCTCTCATCTCTGGAAGCACTAATCATATTTGTGAAAAGTTTTATCGATGTAAGGCGGTCGGCAAATAAATAAAGCATTACCCTCTTAGTAATTTTTGATTGAAATGCTTCGTAATTTTCAGTAACTTGCGGCCCTCAAATTACTTTGCTTCAAACCGTCGGTCTATGCGCCTCTTCCTTACACTCTCTTTGGCTTTGATCCTGTCGCAGCAGGTTTTCCCCCAAATAGTTATAAATGAATTCTGTTCTTCAAACCTTAATGTAATCGTTGATGAAGATGGCGATAATCCCGACTGGATCGAGTTGTACAACAATTCTGATTCAGATGTAAATCTCGATGGTTACTTGCTCTCGGATAATCCTGCGTATTTGTCGAAGTGGATTTTACCGGCAGTTAGCATAAAGCCTGATTCGTACCTCCTGATTTTCGCGTCGGGCAAAAATCGCAACCAGCTCCCCCTGACCTACCAGACAATCATCCCGAAAGGTTCCAATTGGAAATATATTGTGCCCATATCAGACCTTGGTAATGCTTGGAAAAATACCGGCTACGATGCCACAAACTGGAAAACCGGTAACAGTGGGTTTGGATATGGGGATAACGACGACGCAACGGTTGTAAACAGCACAATAAGTGTTTTTATTCGAAAGGAATTCACCATTTCCAACCTTCAGGATATTGAGCAACTGGTGCTTAGCATTGACTACGACGACGGTTTTGTTGCCTATGTCAACGGGCATGAGATTGCCAGGAGCAACCTCGGAGCTGCCGGAACCTTTGTGCCTTACAATGTTGGTACAGGGAGCTTGCAAAGGGAAGCATCAATGTACCAGGGCGGATTACCGGAAAATTTCAAGATCGACGACCCTCAGAACTTTCTGGTTCAGGGAATCAATGTTTTGGCAATTCAGGGACACAATACAAATGCAGGTTCTTCAGATCTTAGTTTGATTCCCATGTTGAGCCTGGGTATGTCCGGCACAGGTTATACCAGCAGTCTGCCTCCCTACATTCAGCTTGGAAGCAGCTATCTGCACACTGGGTTTAAAATAAGCAGTGAAGGGGAAACACTGATACTCTCCCGTCCTGATTCCTCGTTTATCGATTCAGTGGCTGCAATTCCTTTGCTGGCAAACATTTCCTATGGGCGCAAACCCGATGGCGACGCTCCTTGGTTCTACTTTTCTGATCCCACACCCGGGGCAGCCAATGGCAGCAAAGCTTATGATGTATTGTCGAGCGATACCGTTAGTTTTTCATTTCAGGGGGGCTATTTTCCCAGGGGATTGGAAATACAACTCTCCACCCCCGACCCGGTTGATTCAATCTATTTTACCACCGACGGATCCGAGCCTTCCACCAGCTCGATGCTTTATAAAAATCCAATCCCGCTTTCGAAAAACACCGTTCTCAGGGCAAGATCTATAAATTCCCAAAAACTTCCCGGGATGGTCTTCACCAACACCTATATCACCAGGCAACATACCATGCCTGTTGTTTGCCTGAGTACGAAGCCCTCAAACCTTTTTGATTACAATACTGGCATTTATGAGTTGGGCCCAAATGCTTCCACTGAGAATCCGAATTTTGGTGCGAATTTCTGGGAAGACTGGGAGCGTCCTGCGCACATGGAATTGTATGATGTTGATGGGGTTAAACAGATTGATCAGGGTGTTGGTATTAAGATTTTCGGGGCATGGTCGCGCGCGAATCCCCAAAAGTCAATTTCCCTGTTCGCCCGCCGGGAATATGGGAAGAGTTCTTTTGAATACCGTTTTTTCAAGGATAAACCCATTGAAGTATTTGAATCTCTCGTTCTCAGAAATGCAGGTAATGATTGGGCACAGGCATTTATGAGGGATGGACTGACCTCCAGCCTTGTGAAAGACATGGATATGGACCGCCAGGCTTTTCAACCCACGATTCTGTATATCAACGGGGAATATTGGGGGATTCTTAACATGCGCGAGAAAGTGAATGTCAATTTCCTTGCCGAAAACCATTTCGTGAATCCCGATAACATCAATCTTTTAGAGGGAAATGGAACAGTTGTCGATGGATCCAACATTGCGTACCAGCAAATGATCAGCTATCTCAACACGCATACTCTTGAGAGCGAGGCGAATTACCTTGGAGTCAGCGGTAAGATCGATGTGAACAACTATATACAGTATCAACTTACCCAAATCTACATTAATAACAAAGACTGGCCTGGGAATAACATAAAATTCTGGAATACGAACACTCCGGGAAGTTTGTGGCGCTGGATTATTTACGACACTGACTTTGGCTGGGGAATTTGGGATGGCGGTGCTTATGCTTTTAATACGCTTGAATTTGCACTGGAACCTAATTATCCGGATTGGCCCAACCCGACCTGGTCCACACTGCTTTTCAGAAGAATGATGTCGAACCCGGGATTCAGAGCCGAATTTGCAAACCAGTTTGCCGACCGTATGAATACCAATTTCACTCCCGAAAAAATTATTGCGGTCATTGATTCACTCAGGCAGATTTTCCAGCCCGAAATCAACGATCAAATGATACGCTGGGGACAAAGCTATTCCAACTGGTTGAATAATTATACAGCAATCAAGTCTTTTGCCAACGCTCGGCCCGCATATATGAGGAATTTCCTGAATGCGAAACTTGGCTCGCCCGGTAAACTTGACATTTCTGTGGAAATAAGCGCGCCGGGTACGGGTGCTGTAAAGCTTAATTCAATTGTTCCGGAAAACTATCCTTTTTCCGGTGTGTACTTTAAAAACATCCCCATTAAACTAACGGCTTTTCCTGCACCTGGATATACGTTTTTACGATGGGAGGGGAATGTGAATTCCAACGAGCTCTCAATTGATTATAACATGTCGGAATCGGCTACGCTCAGGGCTGTTTTTTCGGAGGCTGGAGTCGATGATTATAAAATAGTTATAAATGAAATCAATTATAGTTCCTCCCCCGAGAAAGACACGAAAGACTGGGTTGAGCTCTACAATGCAGGCAATACCTCAGTAAACCTCAAGAATTGGGTTGTCAGCGAAGCCGGTCCTGAACTTGGGTTCGCCTTCAATGACGATTTAATTATGACCCCTGGCACCTACCTTGTAATTTGCCGCGAAATGGAAGCCTTCAGGCTTTTGATACCCGATGTGAAGAACACAATAGGGAACTTGCCTTTCGGCTTGGGTAGCAACGGGAACGACATAAACCTTTACGATGCCGATGGTGTACTGATTGACTTTGTTAATTATACTCCCAACCAACCTTGGCCCACGGATGCAAATGGAACCGGATCCACAATTGAGCTTACCAATGCTTGGAGCGACAATAACAATGGTAGCAACTGGATTTCAAGCCCGGATGGAGGTTCGCCCGGAGTACTTAACCATTTCACCTTCCCCCTGATTGACAAAGAAACTTTTGCCTCTGCTGCATTTGCGCTCGATTGTTACCCAAACCCCTTCAGAGATTACACAAGTCTCCGGATTGAAGCGCCTGTTGCAGGTGACTATAAACTTGAAGTTTATGACCTTCAGGGTCGTACAGTGAATATTCTTGCCAAACAAGTCATTGATGCAGGAGTATACTATTTCGATTGGGATGGGAGTGATTCCAATAATAACAGGCTACCAGGCGGAGTTTATATCGTGAGGCTCTCAGGTGCAAATCTGGACCTGCATCTAAAAGTTGTTTTGATGAAATAATCTATCCAAATGCTGTTTATCTCACCATAGCCCCTTAATGTTTTTTCAAGGTCTAAAAAGATCTGTAAAAAGTTAATGTAGTTTTAGTTGGGAAGCCTATAGTTTTTTTTACCTTGTAGGTTCGTTTCAAATTCCCATTCCGATTTAAATCAGCGTCACCATGTTAGAAAATATCATTCTTTTTAGTATCCGAAACAAGCTGATCGTTATTCTATTAACATTGTCAATTGTTGGATTTGGATTGTTTGCTTTAACGCAGATTCCCATTGGTGCTGTACCCGATATTACCAACAATCAGGTTCAGGTAATTACTGTTTCCTCGGATTTGTCGACCCAGGATGTCGAACAGTTCATAACCTATCCGGTTGAACTCGAAATGGCGAACCTTCCGGGTGTCAAAGAAATTCGCTCAGTTTCAAAATTCGGACTTTCGGTAGTAACCATAGTTTTTGAAGACAAGATGGGAACCTATCTCCCACGACAATTAATTGCCGAAAAAATCAAAACGGCCAGTGCCAATATTCCTTCGGGATTCGGAACGCCTGAAATGGGACCTATCACAACCGGGTTGGGTGAAATCTACCAATACATTCTTGATACAAAACCCGGGTACGATTCGGTCTACTCCGTAATGGATCTCCGTACCATACAAGACTGGATTGTTAAGCGCAGGCTGTCGGGTATAGCCGGTGTGGTAGAGATCAATACCTGGGGAGGTTATCTGAAGCAGTACGAGGTGGCGGTAAATCCAGAAAAGCTGCGTTCTATGAATATTTCAATTATTGAGGTATTCAATGCACTGGAAAAAAACAACAGCGTAGCAGGGGGTGCTTATATCGAAAAAGTAAATGAAAGTTATTTCGTCAGGGGAGAAGGCCTTGTGAAGTCGATTGACGATATAAAGTCCATTGTTGTGAAAAACAACAACGGAATGCCTGTG
>JFJP01035181.1_pt1 | contig 14472 bp, 15 predicted proteins | sample 431651 | NCBI WGS metagenome assembly JFJP01 (sample SAMN02602958, study PRJNA72255) | Microbial mat metagenome, whole genome shotgun sequencing project. | biome: fresh water; feature: sink hole; material: water; isolation source: purple microbial (photo- and chemosynthetic) mats found in... | reverse complement strand
CCAGGCCGGGTACGGAAAAGTAGCGGCTGGGCCGGCCCACAATGGTTACCGTATGCAAACTGGAAATGGCGGTGATTATATCGGGTTTCTTCACGGACGCATCCTTTTACAAGGCCTGTGCGGGATCCCAGAAAAGAGTCCTGTCGGAAAAGAATAATTCCATGGCATTCGTATAGGCAGTGCGGTCCCACCTGGGTACAAAATTCTTTTTGACGGCCAGGGCACCGGCAGCTTTTTCGCAGAGGAGGGAAACCGCCGTCTCGGCAAGAATGACAGCAGGCTGGATATAAGCGCGGTTGAGGTCGCAGGGTTCAAAATCGGCTGCATGCAGGCTTCCCTTGAAGCCGCCAAAGCCCAGTTGGCAGGTAGGCACGATGCTGGCTACATCACCGATATCGTCTGATGCAAAGGATTCGTCGCTAAAATCAACAAGCTTGCCATCGACATGCGCCAGGGCGGCTTTGCCCAGATATTCGCCCAGGGCAGGCGATGGCCGGAAGGGCAGATAACCAGGCAGGTTTTCAATGCGCACTTTTGCGCCAACCGCTATGGCACCGGCTGCCATGGCTCTGTCCACCTTGGCGGCGGCTGAATGTATCGCTTCAAAGCTTGCTCCGCGTACATACGTTTCAAGCACAGCCCTGTCGGGAACGGTGTTGACTACCGTTCCGCCTTCCTTGAGTACTGGGTGTACCCGGATATGGTCATCATCCCTGAAAGTTTCCCGCTGGGTATGTATCGCAAGCTGGGCAAGCATCGCGGCATTGAGTGCATTGACGCCACGGTCGGGCCATGCTCCGGCGTGGGCAGGCACACCAATAAAGGTAGCCCTCTTGGCCATGAAACCATTCAAGGTTCCGTTTACCGTAGCTATACGCGTAGATTCGTCGGGCATGGAATGATACTTGAGAACGGCAAGCGCGTTGTCAAAAGCACCTATGCGTATCAACTCCTGTTTGCCCGACAGCAACTGGATTGCGTCTTTGGATCGAAGTGCAAGGCGGTATTCGATGTCGTTGTATTCTTCAGCGGGTGCTCCGAGGAAAACTATCCGACATCTGTGCGCCATGGCCGCATGAATGCATCATGCCCCCCGGAGAGCCGTTGGTCATGAGGCCGTCCATGTCGGCGACGAGTATCAGCTCGGGAGCCCCAACCGGCCCGACTGAGCCGCGCACGCCGGTAATTGCCAGCCCGGTTTCAACGTCGGCTCCAGCATCCTGCAGGAATTCTGCCGCAAGCGCAGCAGTCCGCAACTCCCGGAAGCCGGGTTCAGGGATGGCCCTGAAGCGCTCGCCAAGACTGATGATTGACTCTGATGTTTCGTATATGAGGCTGGCAACCGGGTATGCGTTCATCTGCATGGTATCCGTATGAATCAGTATTCGTCGGTTCCAACCAGGTCCAGTTCCATTTCATCGCAAATTTCGGCTACAAAGTACATGATGTCTTCCAGTTCATCGGGCTCCAGGTCTACCTGGAACTTGGCGGTATACAGGATCCAGACTTCTCCGTCATCTTCTTCGATTGCCCAGGCTCCCAGTTTGTTTGAGGAGTTCAGATCCATCATGTTTCGTACGATGGAATCATCCGGATACTCATCAAGTACTGCGGCTACTGACCATATTTCACGTATTTCGACGCTGGAATATGTTTCTGTCTCGGATACAACAAATACCATGTGTGAACGGTCTTCATCGTATTCCATCGTGTAGATTACTTTGTAATTTCCGGATGAATTGATGTCGTATTCTATATCCAGATAGTCGAGGGAATCCCTGACTCTTGGATCAGCCTTTCCGTCGGCAAAAGCCACGCTCGCGCCTATGATCAGAATAAAAGCGGCGAAGAACAAACTGCGAAATTTCATGGTCTACTCCTTACAGGCGCTTTGGTGGGCGTCGGAAAAATTGACGTCTGTATATTCTTCTTCGTGGCGAATATAAAATCAAGTCATGGGGCGGTCTTCGTCTCCAGAGCATGGATTTTCAGGATTACAGATGCTATAGTATATCTGTAATTGTAAAAATGGAGCGACCAAATGAAAATAGTGATCGCCGAAGATGAACGAATCATAGCTCTTGGACTCTCCTCCACCCTCAAGAAACTGGGGCATGACGTAACAAGTCTATGCCCGACGGGTGAATTGTGTATAGAAAGCGTTGAACGCGAAAAACCCGACGTCATTTTCATGGATATCAGGATGGAAGGTGGCATGGACGGCATAGAAGCCGCCCACATCGTAAAAAGCCGATTTGGCATTCCCGTTGTATTCACTACGGCTTTTGACGATATGGACACCAGGCAGAGGGCAGCTGAAACCAATCCCGTTGCCTTCCTTACCAAACCCATTACCAGTGATTCAGTACGGGATATCCTTGCGAATCTCGGCGGGGTGTACTGACCAGAAGTCGGGCCTGATCAGCACGGCTCTGCCTCAGTTTCTTTTAAATGACAGTAACGAGGCCGAATCCCTGTCCAGAAACGTGGAGCAGTCTCCGTGTTTCTGCAGGATGGATGCTGGAAATTCGTTTGAAACATCATTTGAAAGGCAATCGGCCACGGCTTTGGCTTTTCTCGAATCAGGAACGGTATTGATGATGCATCTGCTCTTCATGATCTGGCGGATGCTCATTGAAACGGCGTGTGGCGGGGTTTTTGCAATGGATTCGAACCAACCCTCGTTGACCTGCTGCTGCCTGCACTGATCATCCAGGGTAACGATCAAGTACGGCGTTTCTATATCGAAATCCGCTGGTGGGTCGTTGAAGGCCAGATGTCCATTCTCGCCTATTCCAACAAAAGCCACGTCGATGATGCAGTTTGATATATGCTTGTTGAGCTTCATTATTTCGCTGTCCAATTCCTGCGAATCACCGGGAATATAGTGGAAAGCCTTCAGTCTGCTGACCTGCAGCTGAAAATTGTCTTTCAGGTATTTTCTGAAGCTTGCTTTATGGTCAGCGGAAATACCGACATATTCATCAAGGTGGAACACCTCGACTACTGACCAGTCGATATCCGCTTTTACCAAATGCCGCATCATCTGCAGCTGGCTCAGGCCGGTAGCGAGTATAATGGCAGCATGTCCATGTTCCCGTATTGCCTGCTGAATCCGGTATATCCCAAAGGAGGCAGCCTGAAGGCTGGCTCCTTCCTTGGTATCGCTTATACAAATATTCATGAAAACCTGCCTGTTTCGCACTACTGACTGGTTTGATCTTAACAAAAAAGATACTATATGGCAATAATTCTGGAACTTGGAGAGGGTTGTAACCGTATGATCATTGTGTCGATCCTGATTGCCCTTGCAGTAGCCGCAGGTATGGAGTTTGTTGCCTGGGCCGAGCATAAATACATCATGCACGGCTTCCTGTGGGTTTTGCATGAAGACCACCATAAACCAATCCGCAAGGGTTTTCAGTTGAACGATCTCTTCGTGATACTGTTCGCCTTGCCGTCATTCCTCTTCATCTTTCTTGGGTTGCTGTTCGATGTATGGCCTCTGCCGGCGATAGGCATCGGCATGGCGCTATACGGTGTGGGATACGTGCTTTTTCACGACATCATGTTCCACAAACGCCTCAAGTGGCTCAGGATCAAGCCAAAGGGCGAGTATTTTGAGGGTATCATAACGGCCCACCGCCTACACCACAGGCAGAACGGCAAGGAAGATGGTGTGTCGTTCGGATTCCTTTTCGCGCCGCGGGCATACGCAGATCAAAGCAGGTGGCCACCCGTCAACTCTCAGCGATAGACCTGCTCCAATAGAAATTTCAGCAGCGCCGCATACTCTTGATCGGGATGAAAACACAAGCTATCATTAAGGTGCTCCCCAAAGAGGCAAATAATGGGTTCCCGGCATTACGAACAGATCATAGATGCCTCACGCGACTTCATAACGCTCATAGACCGTGATTACCGCTATGAGTTCGTCAACGAATCATACGTGCGGGAGCTGGGTATCAAGATGGACCAGATACTCGGTAAGACGGTCGAGGAACTCTGGGGTGAAGACAAGTTCATAAAACGCATAAAAAAACGGCTCGATGCATGTTTCGATGGTGAAGAAAGCCACGATATCGACGAGTTCAAGTTCGGAAAATCGGTCAAGTACATCCATGTTGCCTATTACCCATACCATGAAGATGGAGCCATAACCCACGCCGTCGTTTTTTCCCATGATGTGAGCGTCGTAAAAAAACTCGAGTCAAAACTGCTTGATTTTGAGTTCAAGGATCCTGTCACCGGGCTTTTCAACAGAAAATCCTTCAATATCGTGCTTGACATGGAACTTGAAAAAGCCAAGCGCGCTACCACAGACGGCATTCGGTCGGTCCTTTTCATCAGCCTGCGGAACATATCAAAGATTAACGAAACCTATGGTCATGATGTAGGCGATTTGCTGCTTGAATCTACGGCACTGAGAATCAAGGAGTCGCTTCGCACCAGCGACTATGTATTCCGCTTCGACGGAAATGAACTGGCGGTCATACTGACAACCATAAAGCATGGCATCGACCTGCCATCGGTAGCCGAGAACATCCGCGCCAAAGTGGATTTTCCGTACAGCCACAAAAATACCGTCATCAACATAGCCAGCAATATCGGGGCTACCATCTTTCCGGATGATGGAGAGGAACGGGACATACTGGTCAAGAATACCCTGTCAGCCCTGAACGAGGCCAAGGACAGGAACGAGCATCTGGTCATGTTTAACAAATCTTTACACGAACGCGGCCTGTACATCGCTCGACTCAGGTCCGACATACGAGTTGCCTTTGTGGAGAGACAGTTCGAGGCGTGGTTCCAGCCCATAGTCAATCCGCTCGGCTCGATAGTCGGCGCAGAGGCTCTCATACGCTGGAAACATCCTGAGCTAGGCTCAATTCCGCCGAGCGAATTCATTCCCGTGGCTGAAGAATCGCAGAGCATAACCATGATTGGCAGATGGATACTCTTCCAGGTTGTGCGGTATATAAAACAATGGGAAGGCGTGCTGGGCGATCGATATATATCCATCAACCTGTCGAGCAAGGAATTCAATTCCCCTACCCTCGTGGAAGAACTCGCAGGCATCCTGGCCACCGAGGGTGTCAGGACCAGTTCGCTCAAAGTTGAAATTACTGAAAGCCAGAGCATGGAGAACCTGGAGGCGGTAGCGCTTAAAATAAGGAGCCTGGCCAAGGTAGGCATCGATGTCCTGATTGACGACTTTGGGTCAGGGTACTCCTCTTTGGCGTATATGAAACGCCTGCCGGCTACTACCATCAAGGTGGACAAGTCATTTGTGGACAGGATAGCCGAGGACGGCGAGGACCGTGATTTCATCAAAGGCGTCATCGGTATGATAGAGTCAAAAAAGAAAAATGTGCTGGTGGAAGGCGTAGCAGATTACAAGCAGTATGTGATACTCCGTGACCTGGGAGTCAAGTTCATGCAGGGCTACTATTTCAGCAAACCCAGGCCAGCAGAGGAATTTCACCGCTTGTTGAAATATGGAATCACCCTGCCGGAACCCGTCTGACAAGTGAGCGGCCGCATACCATCCCCTGATACGCGGCCGATGCATCTGCAAACTGAAAAAGTAAATTTAATTTTACATGTTTTTCCAGAATTTATAGTACGTCCGCTCAACGTCTTCAAGCGACTGCAACGGGTAGAACCTGGTTTGTTTTGCTGAAGCAAACATGAAACCATGCCGCAGGTACTTGTACGAGATTCGGTCGATGGGACAATCAAGCGACAGCCCCTTGTTGTTTTTGCCGGGGTGCGAGCGCACTTCCAGAATCGCCTCGCGCAGCCGCGCCGGGTGGATGCCAGGGACAAAACTCCTGATAAAAGGATTGTCCTGGAACTCTTTCAGAAAATCGTCAACGTTGAATTCAAGCTGGGCGTAGAACATGACCGGAGCGCCTTTTGGCATATCAGGGTCAGTAATGAACTTGGCGTACTCGGTAAAATTGAAGCGGGTCAGCACCATCATTTTTATCGGGTTTATCTCAAGCAGGATGCGCATGTCGTCGCCACGCATCTTGGGGTCGTAATCTTTTGATTCCAGCGCGACAAAGTCCCCCAGAGAATTGCAGTAATACAGCTTTTGAAGCGCATTGAAGTCCATGTGCTCAAGGGTCCTGTAGCTGGATATGAACTTGGTCGCCTTGGGCCGGCCGTCTTCATGCGGCTTGAGCTCTGAAAAAGCCTGGTCGATATGGAAGTAAGGATCCCTGAACTTTGGATCAATCTCGACGAAAATAAGGCGCCCCTCAAAGTAACGGGTAGAACCCTGCGTGTAATGCCTGGCAAAGCGCTCCGGATCGAGCTGGCTTGCGATAAGGGCATGGTTGGGATGCATGACCAGATACAGATGCTTGTCATCGCTCATCATTTTACCCCCAGAAAGATTTAAGCATCGGCGCTATCACCAAAGAAATGATGGCCATCAGCTTTATAAGGATATTGAGAGCCGGTCCCGCGGTATCCTTGAACGGGTCACCGACAGTATCTCCAACGACAGCAGCCTTGTGGGCGTCCGATCCCTTGCCGTGCGCCTTGCCCTCGATCAGCTTCTTGGCGTTATCCCACGCGCCTCCGGCGTTTGACATGAAAATGGCCAGAAGCACGCCGGTCACGGTCACTCCACCAAGCAGTCCGCCGAGCATCTCGATGCCGCCCAGGAATCCTACCACGGGTGGCGCAAGCGCGGCTATGAGTCCGGGAAGAATCATCTTTTTAAGTGCCGCTTTGGTCGAGATGTCGATGCAGGCGCGATAGTCGGGAATTTCAGTCTCCAGCAGGATACCTGGATGCTCGCGGAACTGGCGGCGCACTTCCTCTATCATCGTGAAGGCGGAAGCGCCGATGGCATCCATAGCCAGCGAGGAAAACAGGAAGGGAATCATGCCGCCCAGAAAGAGTCCGACCAGTACCCGGGGGTCGGTGATATTAAAAACGATGGCATTGGTTCCGGCGGCGGACTGGGCAAAAGCGCTGAAAAGTATGATGGCGGTGAGTGCGGCCGAGCCAATAGCAAAGCCTTTGCCTACGGCAGCGGTGGTATTGCCGACAGCATCGAGTTCATCGGTAATATCGCGGACATGCGGGTCCATGGCGGCCATGACTGCCAGACCGCCGGCATTGTCCGCTATGGGTCCGTATGCATCGACCGACAGCTGGATGCCCAGCGTAACCAGCATGCCCAGGGCGGCTATACCGATGCCGTACAGCCCTGCCAGCGAGTAGCTCCCCAGGATAGCGCCTGAAATGACCAGGATGGGCGGCAAGGTGGAAAGCATGCCGACGCCCAGTCCGGTAATGATGGTGGTGGCGGCACCGGTGTCGCAGGCCCGCTCTATCTTGCGCACGGGTGCCGTGTCGGTACCGGTAAAAAATTCTGTCAGGATGCCGATCGCCGAACCAGCGGCCAAACCAAATATGGCAGCCAGCGCAACGCGGAGGGCTCCCTTGCCACCGTCAAACGTGCCGTCACCCAGGACTATGGCAGACAGGGGGTACAGGAGTACTGCCGCAATCGCCGCCGCGCCGAAACTGCCGCCGTTGAGGGATTTCTGGGGAGACCTTCCTGGCTTTCCGCGAACAAGAAAGGTGCCCAATATCGACGCGCCGACACCCATCGCCGCCATCAGTATCGGCAACAGCGCCAGACGCAGTTTCATGTCGTCATTGGCGGCTACTCCGACACCAAGGACAACGCAGCCAACGATCGAGCCGACGTTCAGCTATGACGGCTGGATTGCGCGGGTCGTCTTCAGGGATTCCGGCTTCCACTTTACCGACAAGATCTGCTCCTACGTCGGCTGCTTTGGTGAAGATGCCGCCTCCGACACGCGCAAAAAGAGCGACGGTAGACGCACCGAGGCTGAAGCCGGACAGTATCGGGAAAATCTGGGCGCTGAACGAGGCGAGCGAATCGCCGAACAAGGCCACGCCGCCAGCCAGTACCACCGCTATGCCGAGCAGAGCCAGTCCTACTACGGTCATCCCCATGACCGAACCGCCGGCAAATGCTACAGCCAGCGCCGGCCCTATGCCATTACGGGCTGCAGAAGCCGTCCTTGAGTTGGCTATGGTTGCTGTTTTCATGCCAAAATAACCAGCTGCGGCCGAGCATACCGCTCCAAGGGCAAAAGAAAGCGCTTGCAGTTTGAGCGCTCCAGCGTTGGCTACGCCAAGGAACAGCGCTACTATTACGATGAATGGTACGAGTACCGTGTATTCCCTGCCCAGAAAAGCCTGGGCACCTTCTGCTATATAGCCCGCGATGCGTTCAAGGGCCTGGTGGTCAACTTTTTGTTTCCTTATCCAGCCACTTTTGCTGGCCGCATACAGAACAGCCAGAAATCCACTGAGTAGAGCCGCTACAATGACCGTTGAAATCATGGACATGAAGCCCCCCGATTATTTCTACCGCTCCCGTATCAAGCCAGACTGAGGGAGTATAATCCCGGTAATCGGGATGACACAATAAAAAAATATGTTGAATGGAGTTGACTTGCGAGATAATTATTCGTATATTTTTGCAAATCATTCGCATTGCGAATGATTTGCATTCAACGGTATTCATAACCCAGGGAGTCTTTATGAAAATGAACCGTATCCTGCTCATCGGTGCGATGATGACTCTCGGTGCCAATGCCCTCTTCGCGAGGGGAAACCCGGAAACCGTTTCAGATGGAAAGCCAATTGTAGTGGTCAGTATTCTTCCGCAGGCATATTTCGTGGAGAGGATCGCCGGAACACGTGTTACTCCATTGGTGCTCGTAGGTCCCGGCCAGAGCCCGCATGCGTACGAACCAACACCCAGACAGATGGCAGAGCTGTCAAAAGCCGCTCTGTGGTTGACTATCGACTCCGAATTCGAGACAGCGCTCAAGCCAAAGGTAGCCGCCCTGTACAAGGATTTATCCGTAGTTGATACAACGGTTGGCATAGAATACCGCAGCATGGAATCGCATCAACACGAAGGTGAAGCCGAGGCTGGGCATACTGATGATGAAGAAGAAGGCAAAGATCCGCATGTATGGCTGGGCAGGCAAGCGGTCAAGGCAATGGCAGCCAACATACGCGAAGCGCTGTCGGCATTCGATCCGGCCGGAGCCGCCCTCTACAGTAAAAACCATGACGCGTTCATAGATGATGTCGATACAGTATTCGACAGCCTGAAAACCATTTTGGCACCGCTGGAAGGCAAGCCGGTTTTTGTATACCATCCCGCCTTTGGCTACTTTCTGGACGAGTTTGGCATAGGACAGGAAGCCGTGGAGACAGGCGGAAAGGAACCAACGCAGAAAACACTCGCCGTGCTCATAGAAGAAGCGCGCGCTGATGAAGCAAAGGTAATTTTCGTGCAGGCTCAGTTCCCTACCAGCGCTGCGCAGACAGTGGCAACAGCCATCGGAGGCGTGGTGGTATCGATAGATCCCCTTGCACCCGACTGGATGGAAAATATCAAGCGCATCGGTGCAGCTTTGACAAAAGCCATCAAATAATAAACGGACAGTGGAAAGCTCTTGTAGAGCCTTCCGTTTTCTTCCATGATGGGGACACGATGAACGAAGCACATTTTATGAGTGGCACGGTGGCGATACGCTTTGAGGATGTTTCTTTTTCATATCCAGACCTTACCGTGCTCGATGCCGCCCACTTCCACATACACGCAGGCGAGTTCGCGGCGATCATAGGGCCGAACGGCGCGGGCAAGACAACCGTGCTGAAGCTGATACTGGGTCTGGCACGGCCATCAAGCGGCACGGTGACGGTACTCGGACTTCCCCCTGAAGCCGCCAGAATTTCAGTCGGTTACGTTCCGCAGAATGCTTCGTACGACCCGGCTTTTCCCATATCGGTCGAGGAAGTAGTCAGGATGGGCAGGCTGACTGCTACGGGCAAACGCTTCACGAGCACCGATGCCGGCGCGGTCGCCCGGGCGCTCGGGATGGCGAGTGTAAGCGATCTGGCAAGCCGGCCCTATTCCGCCCTGTCAGGAGGGCAGCGCAAAAGGGTTCTCGTTGCAAGGGCTCTGGCAACCGAACCGCGCATCCTGATCCTCGACGAGCCAACGGCCAACATGGATGCTGAAAGCGAACAACGACTGTATGGCACCCTGGGCACTCTCAAAGGCAAGACGACAATTTTGGTGGTAACCCACGACACCGGTTTTGTCTCCGCCCTTACGGACGCTGTTTTTTGCGTTGGCGAGCGGGGTGCCGGTAGAAGCGTCATAAAGCACGAAGCCAAACCGGCTGATCACGTGGCAAGCGAACAATATGGGGGCGCTGCGCTGCAGGTGCTCCACGATACGGAATTGCCGGAAGACGCCTGCTGCGGCGGGAGCGCATAAAAATGCAGGGATACGTACAGGCTCTTCTGGATCCGGCAATGCCCTTTGTAAGGAACGCCTTGCTGGCAGGCTTGTTGTCAGCGGTACTTTTCGGGACGCTCGGAGCGGTGGTCACCGTCAAGCGTATCGCGGGGCTGGCCGGCGCCATCTCGCACGCGGTGCTTGGCGGGATAGGCATGGCCCTCTTCCTGTCGGCCGCCGGCATTGTACCTGGCTTGCCTCCGATGGTCGGTGCACTGGTTTTTGCCGTACTTGCAGCCGGGGTCATCGGGCTGGTTTCACTGAAGGCAAAACAGCGGGAGGACACCGTCATAAATGCGGTGTGGGCCATAGGCATGAGCATCGGTGTATTGTTCATAGCAAAAACTCCAGGTTATGCCGACCCGATGAGCTATCTGTTCGGCAACATCCTCCTGGTATCGGGCAAGGATCTCGCGATGTTGGCAGTACTCGACGCGGCGGTGGTATTCCTGGCCTGGCGCTTCTATCCCCAGATTGAAGCGAGCGCCTTTGACGAAGAGTTCGCACGCGTGCGCGGGGTTCGGACCGACCTTGTATTTCTTGTCATTCTGGCGGTTACCGCGATAGCCGTAGTCCTTCTGCAAACCTTTGTAGGCATAGTGATGGTTATAGCGATGCTCACATTGCCGTCAGGCACAGCCGGTTTCGTTTCAAAAAATCTGGCCGGCATGATGATAGCCGGAACACTGCTGTCAGGGCTGTTCACCGTCACCGGGCTTGCGGCCAGCTGGTCGCTTGACATGCCGGCGGGAGCCATGGTCGTTGTGCTGGCCGGAGCGGCTTTTCTGAATGTATCAGCTGTGGCCGCGATCAGGGCATCAAAAAGGCAGACGGGCAGACATGTGGCCATCCGTAAAGAACAGGCATGACAAAGGCCAGGGCAGCCATACTGGCGGAGATAGAATCATCGCCTGAGCCGTTGTCAGCAACGGGAGTGTCAGAACGCGTTGCCGGACTGTGCGATCTTGCCACCGTATACCGCGCGCTGCACTGGCTTGAAGAAAGCGGGGCCGTAGAATCGTTTGCCCTCTACTGCACGGAACACGGCATGGAAAAATACTACGCTTCGCGACGCTCGGCGCACCGTCACTGGTTCCACTGCGAGTCGTGCCACCGCTTTGTCGATCTAGGCGCCTGCAAGATCGGCGAACTGGTTGAAAACCTGGGGCGCGACCACGGGGTGCGCGTTACGCACCACACGATGTACCTGACGGGTCTATGCGCCGATTGCGTCCGGCAACAATCAAGCAAACAATAAGTTCTCTGACAGAATCACGGATGTTTTCAGGCGCTTGCTGACTTGAACCTGGAGGCTGAAGGATTCCTGAGCCTGCGTTCAAGCCATTCCAGCCTGGCTGACAGCTCCTCGGGAAACACCTCGTGGAAACTGCCGTAGAAGGCCCTGATACCCGGAATGTCAGCGAGCCATTCTTCTTCGCGCACCGCCAGCAATTCGGCCATGGCCTTCTCGCCTACATCCAGCCCGGACAAATCGAGTGCCCCCGGAGCGGGAACATTGCCGATAGCAGTCTCGACTGCTGCGCCTTCTCCTTCACAGCGCTCGAAAATCCATTTGAGCACCCGCGCATTGTCGCCAAAGCCGGGCCACAGGAATTTTCCGTCAGCACCTTTGCGGAACCAGTTGACAAAATAGAAACGCGGGTGGACTACCCCGCTCCGTTGTCCCATGCGCAGCCAGTGGTGGAAGTAGTCGCCCATGTTGTAACCGCAGAAGGGCAGCATGGCAAACGGATCGCGCCGCAGTTGTCCCACCGCGCCTGAAGCCGCCGCCGTTGTCTCGCTCGACACGATCGAACCCATGAACACGCCGTGCTCCCAGTCAAAGGCTTCGTGAACGAGCGGGACAGTGCCCGCGCGCCTGCCGCCAAAAAGCACCGCGCTTATGGGAACTCCCATGGGATCTTCCCAGGCAGGGTCTATGACCGGACATTGAGTCGCCGGTGCTGTAAAGCGGCCGTTGGGATACGCCGCCGGCTTGCCCTTCTTGGGGTCAAACAGCTCACCCTGCCAGTCGATGAGACCCTCAGGTGGCTCAGACCCTATGCCTTCCCACCAGATATCACCGTCGGGTGTCAGCGCTACATTCGTGAAAATGCTGTTCTTTTCGATTGACCGCATGGCGTTGGGATTGGACTTCAAGCTTGTACCCGGCGCCACGCCAAAGAACCCGTACTCGGGATTGATGGCGTACAGCCTGCCATCAGCCCCCCAGTGCATCCAGGCTATGTCATCACCGACTGTTTCCACCTTCCAGCCGGGGATGGCCGGCACGAGCATGGCCAGGTTGGTTTTACCGCAGGCTGAAGGGAACGCCGCCACGATATACTTCTTGACGCCTTCCGGATTGGTGATGCCCAGTATGAGCATGTGTTCGGCCAGCCATCCCTGGTCGCGCGCCATCACGCTGGCGATGCGCAGCGCAAAGCATTTCTTGCCCAGTAGAGCGTTGCCGCCATAGCCGGAACCATACGACCATATGGACCGCTCTTCGGGAAAGTGCACGATGTACTTGTTTTTAGGATCGCACGGCCAGGGAATGTCGCGACGGCCCTGGGTGAGCGGGTATCCGATGGAATTGAGGCCTTTTACAAAAGGTTTGTCCCTGCCCAGGGCTTCAAGCGCAACCGACCCCATCCTGGTCATGATGCGCATGTTGAGCACTACATAAATGCTGTCGGAAAGCTCGACGCCGATATGCGCGTGTTCGCTGCCAATAGGCCCCATCGAATACGCTATGACGTACATGGTCCGGCCACGCATCGATCCAAAGAAACGCTGGCGCAGCTCGCCCTTCATTTCCTGCGGGTCATGCCAGTTGTTGGTAGGGCCTGCTTCCTCGCGGAACCGTGAACAGATGAAGGTGCAATCCTCGACGCGCGCCACATCGGCAGGGTCGCTGTTGACGATGTACGAACCTGGACGTTTTTCCAGACGCTTGAATGAACCCGACCGGAGCTGCCGTTCAGCCAGACGGTCCGCCTCGACTTGCCCGCCATCGCATACGTACACGTCATCGGGCATGCACATCGCCACGTTTTCGTCTATCCATTCGCGCAGCTTGGGGTGTCGAATACTGTCAAGGTTCATATGGATCACTCTCCTGTTGAACGCAACGGCTGGTCTTAACAAAGCCTCAATTATTGAAACGACCGTTGTCTACAGATAGTTTTATACCCGAAATGGTTATTGCACAAGATGAAATATACCGGTCAACCATGCCGCCAGGACGCGCAGGCAAAGCCTTTTTTCTTCCGTTCCGCCATCCGGTTAAAGATTTTAAGCCTGTGTCTGGCAAATCGGTCCATGACCGACGAGGGCATGACAGCTATGTAGGAAGCCCCGGCCCTGAGCAGCCTTTCAGCCTGGTTCCAGGAATTTTCCAGGGTATCAACGCGGGGAATCACCTCTACCACTTCTACTATAAGGTCGTATGCGGAATCGGGCAGACCCGTGGCATCAGCGACTGACATGCCGTCAACCGCGTCTTTCTTACGGTTCAGGGCGATATTGCCGTAACTTGCCGCCAATTCCAGGGCATCGCGTCCGCACAGATCTATGACGGCGTCCTTTTTCCGTGAACGCACGTGACAGGCCACCCTGCCTATCCCCGGGTTTATGAAAAGCGCACGCTTGACCGATGACCCATCAAGGATTTTATCGCACAGGTCTATGGCCAGGTCTGTTTCAAAGGAAGGAGTATCAAATTCCGGCAGCCCCCAATACCCGTGCAACCGGTAGATTGCCTTGCCGCCCCGTATCAACTGTTCCGAGCGCAGGTAGACGCCCTGCGATTCTTCCGTTTCCGGTGATTCCTGTAACTCCGGCAAGGGGGAGACCGCAGCCCCACGCCTGAAAATGACCGCTACATGGCCAGTGCCCGTTTCTGTATGAAGGATGGCTGCGCCGGACGCCGCGATTGATTCAAGCGCAGCCTCTGCAATGGGCTGCACGACAACGACCGCCCCGTAACCCCGCCCGGACACTATCCCCGGCAGGTCGCGCAGGAACCTGTCGAGCACTGGCGGCCCCGCTTTGGCGGGCACATTGCACAGAACCAGGTCAAAGAGCTG
>JFJP01005817.1_pt1 | contig 14473 bp, 22 predicted proteins | sample 431651 | NCBI WGS metagenome assembly JFJP01 (sample SAMN02602958, study PRJNA72255) | Microbial mat metagenome, whole genome shotgun sequencing project. | biome: fresh water; feature: sink hole; material: water; isolation source: purple microbial (photo- and chemosynthetic) mats found in... | reverse complement strand
CAAGGTGTCCACCCGCGAAGCGCTCGTCGTGGGCGCAGTGCTCGCGCTGGCCGCGTTTGCGCTGGTGCTCACCACCAACACCCTCACCGTGCTCATGTCGTTCGCAGCGCTGGCCATCACGCTGGCCTATCCGTACGCCAAGCGATACGTGTCCATGCCGCAGGCCGTGCTGGGCGTGGCCTTCAGCTTCGGCGTGCCCATGGCGTTCGCCGCCGTGCAGGCGCAGGTGCCGCCGCTGGCGTGGGTGCTGCTGCTGGGTAACCTGTTCTGGGTGCTGGCCTATGCTGCGCATCGGCATGAAGACCTCGGCCATCACCCTGGGTGCGCACGACGTGCCCGCCGTGACCGCCTTCTACCTCGTGTTTCTCGCTATCTGGACGGCCGCGCTGTGGCCGGTGGTGAACCCCTGGGTGTGGGGCGCCATGCTGGTGGTGGCGCTGGCCCAGGTAGCGTGGCACTTCCAGCTCATCAAGGACCGCAGCCGCGAGGGGTGCTTCAAGGCCTTCCGGCTCAACCACTGGTTGGGGTTTACGGTGTTTGTGGGCGTGGTGCTCGGTTTGGTTTGACGCGTGCTTCATGCTTTGTGCAATCGTTGGCCGGCAATGGCTAAAATGGCCAAACCATCAAGGAGCGTGCCATGCGAGTCACCGCCACCGAAGCCAAGAATCGATTTGGCAGCCTCTGCGCGCAAGCGAAGCGCGAGCCGGTGTTTGTGGAAAAAGCCGGCCATATCGACACTGTGATCCTCTCGGCTGAGCAGTACCTGGCCCTGCAGGCCAGCAGCGGCAAGAGCACCCGAGCTGCGCGCAAAAAAGCGTTTGAAGCCGAGTTCGGTGACTGGATTGAAGCCCAGAACGCCCGATTCGATGCGCTCGGCATTCCGGGTGAAGATCTCCGCCCTTGGTGAACAGCCGATGCCGCAGTACGACGTCTACGCCAATCCCAGCCGCAGCGCAGCCGACGGCATTCCCTACGTGGTCGTGATCCAAAGTGATCTGCTCGATGCCCTGGCCACGCGGTTGACCATGCCGCTCGCTGTGTTCAGCTCAGGCACCATGGTGCCGACCACACTGTGTCCGGTCATCATGGTCAAAGGCAAGCGCTTGCATGCGCTGGCGCACTATGCCGCTCCCCTGCCCGCCAAAGAGTTACGCCGACCTGTGGACAACGTGGCAGCGCAGGCCAGCGCCTTGGTGTCGGCCATGGACGCAGTGCTTTCGGGCATTTGATTTGTGCCAAGGGGCAGCCACTGAGCAGGGTGTACCGCGTCCGTGGGCGGTGTAGCGAGTGAGCGCGCGCCCAATCGGGTGTGGCGCAGTAGGATGGCGGCTAACGGTCACCAGCGGACATTGAGATGACCCCACGGTTTCGCATCGATTTCAATGAGTTGGTCGAACACGACTTGGTCCTTTTATCGCAGGCTGACGTTCGCCTCGATGAGACCGGAACACCCGTTCAACTTCTTCCCGGCATGGCGATTGAAGTAATTGAAGACGATCCTGGCGTTGATGGAACACCGGGACTACTCATCGCAAGTGGTGTGGCTGAACCGAATGTCTTAGGGACAGGCTGGACAAAAGTGGCCACATGGTGCTGCCGGATAGACCCTCGTGGAATCCGACGTGAACCCCCAGACTGAGCGTCAGCACGGGGCCCCTTGCGGTCTTCGCCCGCCAACTTTGCTCGCGGATGCGGTGTGTTCTGCGCAGCGGCATCAAGGAGGAGGGGCCGCAGGCCCCGGGGGCAGCCGCGTAGCAGAGCGCACGTCGTCCGCGAGCCGAGCGCCAAGGGATTACTTCCCGAATTCCCGCCCCAATTCTTCGGCGCGTTTCTGCGCAGCAAACAGCGCCTCCTCAAACTTCGCCTTCACACCCGCCGCTTGCATCGACGTGAGCGCCGCGTAGGTCGTGCCGCCTTTGGAGGTGACCCGCTCCCGCAACGTTTGCGGCGGATCGTCCGAGCGCTGTGCCAGGGTCGACGCACCGGTGAAGGTGCCCACCGCGAGCTGGTAGGCCACCTCGGGCGGCGCGTCGCGCATGGCTTCGAGGAAATAGAACACGTAGGCCGGGCCGGAGCCGGAGAGTGCGGTCACCGCGTCCAGCTGTTGTTCGGTGCTCACCCACAACAGTTCGCCAGTGGTCTTCACCACGGCTTCCACCAACGCCCGGTCGGCCGCGCTGGCGCCGTCGCGGGCAAAGAGCCCCGTCATGCCCAGGCCGACGAGCGCCGGCGTGTTGGGCATGGCGCGCACGATGCGCTCGCTGCCCAGCCAGACGGCCATGCTGTCGCTGGTGATGCCAGCGGCCACGCTGAGGTGCAGCGCGCCTCGCACAAAGGGTGCGGTTGCCAGCGCTGCCTCTTTGAACGTCTGCGGCTTCACCGCCCAGACCACCAGCGACACGGGCTTCAGCGCGTCGCTCGCGCCAGGCAGCACCTGAAGGCCCGGGAATTGCGCCGATAGCCGGGTGCGCTGCTCGTCCCAGGGCTCGACCACGCTCAGCGCATCGGCCGGATGGCCTTGGCGCAGCAGCCCGCCGATGATGGCGCTGGCCATGTTGCCGCCGCCGATGAAGCCGATGTGGGGGTGGGTGGTGGTGGAAGTCACGTTGGTTGTCCTGTGGGGCTCGTTGGCGCAGGGCCAGCGCCGGCGTCCGGTGCACGGCTTGCGGTATCTTCGCAGAATGATGGTTTCTCGATCCCCCCACCTTGTGCTGGCGCTCGACCAGGGCACCACCAGCTCGCGCGCCATCCTGTTTGATCGCGCTGGCCAGGTGCGCGGCGTTGCGCAGCAGGCGTTTGCCCAGCACTTCCCGCAGCCCGGCTGGGTGGAGCACGATGCCCGCGACATTTGGCAGACCCAGCTGCAGGTGGCTCGTGAGGTGCTGAGCGCGCAGGGCGTGGCGCCGCAGGATGTGGCGTGTATCGGTATCACCAACCAGCGCGAAACCACCGTGTTGTGGGACCGGGCCACCGGCGAACCGGTGGGCCCCGCGATCGTCTGGCAAGACCGGCGCACCGCCGCCAACTGCGACGCGCTGCGCCAGGCGGGTCATGCTGCCAGCATCCAGCAGCGCACCGGGCTGGTGATCGATGCCTATTTCTCCGCCACCAAACTGGCCTGGCTGCTGGACAACCTGCCCGGTGTCCGAAGCCGGGCCGAGCGCGGCGAGCTGGCCTTTGGCACGGTGGACAGCTGGCTGGTCTGGCAGCTGACCGGCGGCCGCCTGCACGTCACCGATCCGAGCAACGCCAGTCGTACGCTGCTGTTCAACATCCACACCTTCCAATGGGATCCGGTGCTGCTGGCGCTGTTCAACATTCCGGCGGCGGTGCTGCCGGCGGTTGTGCCCAGCAGCGGTGTGCTGGGGGGCAGTGACCCTGCCCTGTTCGGGGCAGCGATACCGATTGCCGGCATGGCCGGCGACCAGCAGGCCGCCACCTTCGGGCAGGCCTGTCATCAGCCGGGCATGGCCAAAAACACCTATGGCACCGGCTGCTTCATGCTGCTGAATGCCGGTGAGCAGCCTGTTTCGTCAAAGCATCGCCTGCTCACCACCGTGGGCTGGACCCTCGGGGGTGCGCCCGCCTACTGTCTGGAGGGCGCCGTGTTCATGGCGGGCGCCACCGTGCAGTGGTTGCGTGACGGTTTGAACATCATTGAGCACGCGTCCGACGTGGAAGCCCTTGCCGGCAGCGTCAGCGACACCGGCGATGTGTATTTGGTCCCAGCCTTCGCCGGACTCGGCGCGCCGCACTGGGATGGCCATGCGCGCGCCGCGCTGGTGGGCATGACCCGAGGTACCGGCCGGGCCCACATCGCCCGCGCCGCGCTCGAGGCGATCGCGCTGCAGAGCGCTGAGGTGTTTTCCGCCATGGAAGCCGATGCGTATCTGCCGCTGAAGGAGCTGCGTGTGGACGGCGGCGCCTGCGCCAACAACCTGCTCATGCAGGTGCAGGCCGACGTGCTGGGCGTGCCGGTGGTGCGCCCACGGATCACCGAGACCACCGCGCTCGGCGCGGCCTACCTCGCCGGGCTGGCCACCGGTTTCTGGCAGGGCACCGATGAAATCGCCGCCCTGTGGCAGGTCGACCGGGTGTTTGAACCCGCCTGGTCGGCCGACCAGCGCCTCGCCAAGTGCGCGCGTTGGGCCCAGGCGGTGCGCCGCAGCGAGGGCTGGGCTGCGTTGGCGGATGAAGGGAGTTCCCTGTGAACACCGAAACCCCGGCCGCTCGGCCGGCGAATGCCAGGGCGCGGGCCTTTGACCGGTTGCGAAGCCCGGTCGTTTGGGATCTTGCGGTGGTCGGTGGCGGCGCAACCGGTCTGGGTGTCGCGCTCGACGCGGCCTTGCGCGGGTTTTCTGTGGTTTTGCTGGAGTCACACGATTTCGCGGGCGGCACATCCTCGCGGTCCACCAAGCTGCTGCATGGCGGCGTGCGCTACCTGGCGCAGGGCAATGTGGCGCTGGTTCGCGAGGCGCTGGCCGAGCGCGCCACCGTGCTGCGAATCGCGCCACATCTCGCGCAGCCGCTGCCGTTCGTGATGCCGTCCTATGCCTGGTGGCAAACCCCTTTTTATGGCCTGGGCCTCAAGCTGTACGACCTGATGGCGGGCCGCGCCGGTCTGGGGCGCACCGAGCTGCTGAGCCGAGCCGAGACCCTGGCCGCCTTACCTGGCCTGGAGCCCGAGCACCTGCAAGGCGGCGTGAAGTACTGGGACGGCCAGTTTGACGACGCTCGGCTCGCGCTGGCACTCGCCCGCTCCGCCGAGGCGGCTGGCGCCCTGGTGCTGAACTACGCTGAGGTCACAGCGCTTGAGCAATGCAATGACCCGTCCGAGGGCGCGCGGACCCGCCTCACGGTGACCGACCGTCTCACAGATGAAACCCTGGCCATTCAGGCCCGCCTTGTGATCAACGCCACCGGCGTCTGGGTGGATCGGCTGCGCAGCCAGGCGCAGGTCAAGCACGGCAGCCAGCCGCCCGCGCGCATGGTCAGCCCGAGCCAGGGGGTTCATCTGGTGGTCGATCGCGAATTCATGCCGGGCAGCCACGCGCTGTTGGTGCCCAAAACGCGCGACGGCCGCGTGTTGTTTGCGGTGCCGTGGCTGGGCAAGCTGATTCTGGGAACCACCGACACCCCGCGCGAGGACCTGCCGCGCGATCCCACTGCGTTTGATGAAGAGCTGGAATTCATCCTCGGCGAATCGGCGCGCGTGTTGAGCCGGCCGGTGACCACCGCGGACATACGCAGCGTGTGGGTTGGATTGCGCCCGCTGGTGGCGCCGCCCGAGAGCGCAGAAGCCGGCACCAAAACCATCTCTCGGGAGCACACCATCGTGGTCGATCCGGGCGGCCTGGTCACGGTCACCGGCGGCAAGTGGACCACCTACCGCGCGATGGCCGAGGATGTCCTGCAGCGCTGCGCTGACGCAGGCTTGCTGACGCACCGCCCGGTAGCGCACACCGAAGCGCACCGCCTGGTCGGTGCGCCGCCACCGGGTGCCCGGACCACCCCGATCCACGCTGTGCCTGGTCTGCATCTTTATGGCACCGAGGCAGCCAACGTGCAGGCCTGTCCCGGCGCAGACCGACTGCTGGCCCCCGGCTTGACCGAAGCCATGGTGCGGTTCGCAGCCCGCAGCGAGCATGCGCAGACGGTTGAAGATGTGCTGGCCCGGCGCTGGCGTTTGCTGTTCCTGGACGCACGGGCTGCTGCCGCCGCCGCGCCCGCGGTGGCCGTGATTCTGGAAGAAGAAGGTGCCAGCAAACCCGCGCTGGAAGCCTTCCTGCGGCTGTGTCAGCAGCACCTGCCAGCGGGTGTGGCGCTTTGAGCGGCAGCGGCCTTTGTGGCTGCGGCAGCAAAAACTGTTGACGCTGGTAGATTCCTCTGCAATAATCAACGGCTTCGCCCGAAACGGTGAAGATTTCTTGCCCAACAACGTGGGGGTGTCGCGGCCAGCAGCCGGGATGCACTTGCAACGACGGGCCCAAGACTGATCACTCCCGGCCGTGGTGGCTGGGCGGATTCAAGTTGGGACTACAAACAAATGATTCAAACGCAATCTCGACTCGATGTTGCCGACAACACGGGTGCGAAGTCCGTGATGTGCATCAAGGTGCTCGGCGGTTCCAAGCGCCGCTACGCCAGCGTGGGCGACGTGATCAAGGTCACGATCAAAGAGGCCGCGCCGCGTGGTCGCGTCAAAAAAGGCGAGGTCTACAGCGCTGTGGTGGTTCGCACCGCCAAGGGCATCCGTCGCCCCGATGGCGCCCTGATCAAATTCGATGGCAACGCCGCGGTGTTGCTCAATGCCAAGCTGGAGCCCATCGGCACCCGCATCTTCGGACCGGTCACGCGCGAACTGCGCACCGAGAAGTTCATGAAGATCGTGTCGCTGGCGCCCGAGGTTCTCTGAGGAATCCCCATGAACAAGATTCGTAGTGGCGATGAAGTGATTGCGATTTCCGGTCGCGACAAAGGCAAGCGCGGCAAGGTGCTGCAGCGCGTTGATGAAAGCAAGCTCCTGGTTGAGGGTATCAACCTGGTCAAGAAGCATGCCAAGCCCAACCCCATGAAGGGCGTTACGGGTGGCATCGTGGAGAAGACCATGCCGATCCAGCAGTCCAACGTCGCCATCTTCAATGGCGCCACCGGCAAGGCCGATCGCGTGGGCATCAAGGTTCTGGCTGACGGCAAGAAAGTGCGCGTCTTCAAGTCCAGCGGCGAAGAAATCAAGGCGGCATGACCATGGCACGTTTTCAAGACATCTACCGCGACACCGTGGCGCCAGAGCTGATGAAGAAGTTCGGCTACAAGTCCACCATGGAAGTGCCGCGTTTCACCAAGATCACCCTGAACATGGGCGTGAGCGAAGCTGTGGCAGACAAGAAGGTGATGGACAACGCCGTGAGCGACCTCACCAAGATTGCCGGCCAGAAGCCGGTGGTGACCAAGGCCAAGAAAGCCATTGCCGGTTTCAAGATCCGCGAACTGCAGCCCATTGGGTGCATGGTCACCCTGCGTGGTGCCCGCATGTACGAATTCCTGGATCGTTTCGTCACCGTGGCGCTGCCCCGGGTGCGTGACTTCCGTGGTATCTCGGGCAAAGCGTTCGACGGCCGCGGCAACTACAACATCGGCGTGAAAGAGCAGATCATCTTTCCCGAGATCGAGTACGACAAGATTGATGCCCTGCGTGGCCTCAATATCAGCATCACGACGACCGCCAAGAGCGATGAAGAGTGCAAGGCTCTTCTGGCTGGTTTCCGTTTCCCGTTCAAGAACTGAGGTGGCGCGTGGCTAAACAAGCACTACTCCAACGTGAACTCAAGCGCGAGAAACTCGCCGCCAAGTTCGCTAAAAAATATGCCGAGCTGCAGTCTGTCGCGAAAAGCGCCAAGCACAGCGATGAAGACCGGGACGCTGCCCGCTTGGCGCTGCAAAAGCTGCCTCGCAACGCCAACCCGACGCGCCAGCGCAACCGCTGCGAAATCACGGGTCGTCCACGCGGCACGTTCGCACAGTTCGGTCTGGCACGCGCCAAGATTCGTGAAATGGCTTTTGCTGGTGAGATCCCCGGCATCACCAAAGCCAGCTGGTAAGCAACAGGAGAACCACAAATGAGCATGAGTGATCCTATTGCCGACATGTTGACCCGCATCCGCAACGCGCAGATGGTCGACAAGACCACCGTGTCGATGCCGGCATCCAAAGTCAAAGCCGCGATTGCCCAAGTCCTGAAGGACGAGGGTTACATCGACGGGTTCCAGATCAAGAGCGCCGACGGCAAGAACGAGCTTGAAATTGCGCTCAAGTATTACGCCGGACGCCCTGTGATCGAGCGCATTGAGCGGGTTAGCCGCCCTGGCCTGCGCGTTTACCGCGGCCGCGATGCCATTCCCCAGGTCCAGAACGGACTGGGCGTGGCCATCGTCACCACGCCGCAGGGCGTGATGACCGATCGCAAGGCGCGCGCCACCGGTGTTGGTGGTGAAGTCCTGTGTTACGTCGCCTGATGCGGGCATTGAGGAGTTACTGAATGTCACGTATTGGAAAATTGCCGGTTGCCATCCCTGCCGGGGTGGATGTGGCCGTCAAAGACGAGCTCATCAATGTCAAGGGCGCCCTCGGCGCGCTGGCGCTGGCGGTGAATCCGCTGGTCAAGGTCGACAACCAGGGCGGCGCTGTGACGTTTGCTCCGGTGAACGACTCTCGCGAAGCCAATGCCATGTCTGGCACCATGCGCCAGCTGGTGAACAACATGGTCAATGGCGTGAGCAAGGGCTTCGAGAAGAAGCTGACACTGCTGGGCGTGGGCTACAAGGCCCAGGCGCAGGGCGCCAAGCTCAACCTGACCGTGGGCTATTCGCACCCGGTGGTGATCGACATGCCGGCCGGCATCAAGGTGGAAACACCAACGCCAACCGAAATTCTGATCAAGGGCGCTGACCGTCAGCGCGTGGGCCAGATTGCTTCCGAGGTGCGCGCTGTGCGCCCCCCCGAGCCCTACAAGGGCAAGGGCATCCGTTATTCGGATGAAAAGGTGGTGATCAAGGAAACCAAGAAGAAGTAAGGACAGATCATGTTGACCAAAAAAGAGCAACGTCTGCGCCGTGCCCGCCAGACTCGAATCCGGATCGCTCAGCAAGGCGCTGTGCGTCTGGCGGTAAACCGCACCAACCTGCACATCTACGCCACCGTGATTTCCGACGACGGTGCCCGTGTGCTCGCCTCGGCATCCACGAACGAAGCTGAGGTGCGCGCCCAGATCGGCGGCGCTGGCAAGGGTGGCAACACCGCCGCTGCCGTCCTGATCGGCAAGCGCATCGCTGAAAAAGCGAAGGCTGCCGGTATTGAGAAGGTGGCGTTTGACCGTTCAGGTTTTGCCTATCACGGCCGGGTCAAGGCCCTCGCAGATGCGGCGCGTGAAGCCGGTCTGCAGTTCTGATCAGACGGGAAATACAAATGGCTAAATTTACGGCAAACATCAACAAAGACGCGAACGAAGACGGTCTGCGCGAGAAGATGATCGCGATCAACCGCGTGACCAAAGTGGTCAAGGGTGGTCGCATCCTGGGCTTCGCTGCGTTGACCGTGGTCGGTGACGGCGATGGCCGCGTTGGCATGGGCAAGGGCAAGGCGCGTGAAGTGCCGGTCGCGGTGCAAAAGGCCATGGAAGCGGCGCGCCGCAACATGATCAAGGTGTCGCTAAAGGGCGGCTCGCTGCACCACAGCGTGCAGGGCGAGCACGGCGCCTCCAACGTGATGATGCTTCCGGCTGCCAAGGGTACCGGCATCATTGCTGGCGGCCCGATGCGCGCGGTGTTCGAGGTGCTTGGCATCACCGACGTGGTTGCCAAGAGCCACGGCTCCAGCAACCCCTACAACTTGGTGCGTGCCACCCTGGACGCATTGAAGAACTCGACCACGCCCGCCAGCGTTGCTGCCAAGCGCGGCAAGTCGGTTGAAGACATTCTGGGCTGATCGGAATCACCATGACCACTCAAAATACCGTCAAGGTCCAGTTGGTGCGAAGCCCCATCGGGACCAAGCAATCCCACCGCGACACCGTGCGCGGCCTGGGTTTGCGCAAGCTCAACAGCATCAGCGAATTGCAGGACACGCCTGCGGTGCGCGGCATGATCAACAAGATCAGCTATCTGGTGAAGATCGTCTGATCGGAGATACATCATGGAACTCAACACCATCAAGCCTGCTGCAGGCGCCAAACACGCCAAGCGCCGTGTCGGTCGGGGCATTGGCTCTGGCATCGGCAAAACCGCAGGCCGTGGCCACAAAGGTCAAAAGTCGCGCACCGGCGGCTACCACAAGGTGGGCTTCGAAGGCGGTCAGATGCCACTGCAGCGTCGACTGCCCAAGCGCGGCTTCAAGTCGGTCACGCTTCAGTTCAACGCCGAGGTGACCCTCACCGATGTGAACTTGCTGGACGCCGTGGAGATTGACATGCTCACGCTCAAGCAGGCCGGTCTGGTTTCGCAGCTCGCCAAGCGAGTGAAAGTGATCAAGACGGGTGACATCACCCGCGCGGTCACGCTCAAGGGCGTCAGCGTCACCGCTGGTGCCAAGCAGGCGGTCGAGGCGGCCGGCGGCTCAGTCGTCTGACCGGTCAGCTCCAAAGGCATTCTGTGGCGACAGCTTCTTCAACCCTGGCCAAAACCGGCAAGTTCGGTGACCTTCGCCGACGGCTGGTTTTCCTGCTGTTGGCGCTGGTGGTGTACCGCATTGGCACGCACATTCCCGTGCCTGGCATTGATCCGGACACGCTCACCCGGCTGTTCCAAGGTCAGGCGGGTGGCATCCTGAGCCTGTTCAACATGTTCTCGGGCGGTGCACTGTCTCGTTTCAGTGTGATGGCGCTGGGCATCATGCCGTACATCTCCGCCTCCATCATCATGCAGCTGATGACTTACGTGGTGCCCACGTTTGAGCAGTTGAAGAAAGAGGGCGAGGCAGGGCGCCGGAAGATCACCTCCTACACGCGCTACGGCACGCTGGCACTTGCCATCTTCCAGTCGGTCGGCATCGCGCTGGCCCTCGAAGGTCAGGCGGGCCTAGTCATCGAGCCTGGCATGGCGTTTCGCGTGACGGCTGTGGTGAGCCTGGTGGCTGGCACCATGTTCCTGATGTGGTTGGGCGAGCAGATCACCGAGCGTGGTTTGGGCAACGGTATTTCGTTGTTGATCTTTGCTGGCATTGCCGCGGGTCTGCCGAGTGCCATTGGTGGTTTGCTGGAGCTGGTGCGGACTGGCGCCATGAACATCCTGGTGTCGATTTTCATCATCGCCGTGGTCATTTTGGTGACCTACTTCGTGGTGTTTGTCGAACGTGGTCAGCGCAAGATTCTCGTGAACTATGCGCGTCGCCAGGTTGGCAACAAGGTGTACGGCGGTCAGTCGTCCCACCTGCCGCTTAAGCTCAACATGGCCGGTGTGATTCCGCCGATCTTTGCGTCGTCAATCATTCTGCTGCCCACCACCGTGGTGAGTTGGGTCAGCACAGGAGATTCGACGCGTTGGCTTCGCGACATCGCTTCTGCGCTGTCACCAGGACAGCCGATCTATGTGGCCCTGTACGCTGCAGCGATCGTCTTCTTCTGCTTCTTCTACACCGCGCTGGTGTTCAACAGCAGAGAAACCGCGGACAACCTGAAAAAGAGCGGTGCCTTCATTCCGGGTATTCGCCCAGGTGATCAAACTGCTAGGCACATTGACAAGATCCTGCTCCGCCTCACGTTTGCTGGCGCGATCTACATCACCGCCGTTTGCTTGCTGCCCGAATTTCTGATTCTTGAGTACAACGTGCCTTTCTACTTTGGCGGCACGTCTCTCTTGATCATTGTGGTGGTCACGATGGACTTCATGGCCCAGGTGCAGAACTACATGATGTCTCAGCAGTATGAGTCGTTGCTCAAGAAGGCCAACTTCAAGCCATCGATCGGAAATTGATGGGTGTTTCGCCGGATACCGGCGAAGCAAATGAGACACAGTGAAGATTTTCGAAAAATTTTAGGAGAAGACTATGAGAGTTTCGGCTTCGGTCAAAAAAATGTGCCGCAACTGCAAGATCATCAAGCGTCACGGCATCGTGCGGGTCATCTGTACCGATCCGCGTCACAAGCAGCGTCAAGGCTGATCGGTTCGTTCAGAGGTAACACATGGCTCGTATTGCAGGCATCAACATTCCGCCGCACAAGCACGCCGAAATCGGCTTGACGGCAATCTTCGGTATTGGTCGCACCCGCGCGCGCAAGATTTGCGAAGCGTGTGGCATTGACTACGCCAAAAAAATCAAGGACCTGAACGACGTGGAGCTTGAAAAAGTCCGCGATCAGGTGGGCGTTTACACGATCGAGGGTGACCTGCGCCGTGAAACCACGATGAACATCAAGCGACTGATGGACATCGGCTGCTACCGGGGCTTCCGCCACCGCCGTGGCTTGCCCATGCGCGGTCAGCGCACCAAGACCAACGCACGCACCCGCAAGGGCCCGCGCAAGGCAGCGCAGTCGCTGAAGAAATAATCGGATTGAAGGATTTCCATGGCTAAGTCTCCCTCCAGCAGCGCTGCTGCACGCGTTCGCAAGAAAGTCCGCAAGAACATTGCAGACGGCATTGCCCACGTGCACGCCTCGTTCAACAACACCATCATCACCATCACCGATCGCCAGGGCAACGCCTTGTCATGGGCATCGTCGGGCGGCCAAGGTTTCAAAGGCTCACGCAAGTCGACGCCTTTTGCAGCCCAGGTGGCTTCCGAGGTGGCTGGCCGTGCTGCGATCGAACAGGGCATCAAGAACCTGGACGTCGAGATCAAAGGCCCAGGTCCTGGTCGTGAGTCGTCGGTCCGCGCACTTGGTGCGTTGGGCATCCGGATCAACTCGATCGCAGACGTGACACCCGTTCCGCACAACGGCTGCCGCCCGCAGAAGCGTCGTCGCATCTGATGGTTCACCGCTGACGCGGTAGAATCCAAGGTTTTTTAGGCCACTGCGGCTTGCTGCGGTGGCATTTTTCGCTAGGCCCACTGCCCCCGTTCACCGGGTGGCTCCCGCAATGACGTCGTGGACGCCGGTTGCGGCAGACAAACAAGGAATTTTTCGTGGCACGTTACCTCGGCCCCAAGGCCAAACTCTCTCGCCGTGAAGGCTCTGACCTGTTGCTCAAGAGCGCCCGTCGCTCGATCAGCGACAAGGCCAAATTCGACTCGAAGCCAGGCCAGCACGGTCGCACATCGGGTCAGCGTACCTCCGACTTCGGTCTCCAGCTGCGCGAAAAACAAAAGGTCAAGCGGACCTACGGTGTGCTAGAACGCCAGTTTCGCCGCTACTTCGCTGAGGCCGATCGCCGCCGCGGCAATACCGGTGCCAACCTGCTGTTCCTGCTGGAAGCCCGCCTCGACAACGTCGTGTTCCGCATGGGGTTTGCATCCACCCGCGCCGAAGCCCGCCAGATCGTTTCGCACAAAGCGATCACGGTGAATGGTCAAGCGGTGAACATTCCGTCTTACTCGGTCAAGGCTGGTGATGTGATCGCGGTTCGCGAAAAGTCCAAAAAGCAGGCCCGCGTGATCGAGGCACTGGAACTGGCCAAGCAGATCGGTTTTCCGGCCTGGGTCGAGGTGTCGGTGGACAAGGCTGAAGGCGTTTTCAAGAAGTCGCCCGACCGCGACGAGTTCGCCGCCGATGTCAACGAATCGCTGATCGTCGAACTGTATTCCCGTTGAGCCCGCGCCCGGCGCGCACCCCTGCGGTGGCTGCCGGCCGTTCTCTGTCTGCCTTATCGGTGTAACGAGCCGAGGGTCCTGAAGGAATTTGAATGCTTAACAACCTGCTGAAGCCCAAGAACATTCACGTCGAGCAAGTTTCGACCAATCGCGCCAAGGTCACGCTGGAGCCTTTTGAGCGTGGCTATGGCCACACGCTGGGCAATGCCCTGCGCCGCGTTTTGCTGTCGTCCATGACCGGGCATGCGCCGACCGAGGTCACCATTGCCGGTGTGGTCCATGAGTATTCTTCGATTGACGGCGTCCAGGAAGACGTGGTCAACATGTTGCTCAACCTCAAGGGCGTGGTGTTCAAGCTCCACAACCGCGACGAGGTAACCCTCAGCCTGCGCAAGGACGGCGAAGGCGTGGTGACGGCGGCTGACATTCAGACCCCGCACGACGTCGAAATCGTCAACCCATCGCATGTGATCGCCACGCTTTCCGCGGGCGCCAAGCTCGACATGCAGATCAAGGTTGAAAAGGGCCGCGGGTATGTGCCGGGCAGCTTGCGTCGAACCGACGAGCAGTCGCGTTCGATCGGGCGCATCGTTCTCGATGCATCGTTTTCGCCAGTCAAGCGCGTGAGCTATACGGTGGAAAGTGCACGTGTCGAGCAGCGCACCGACCTCGACAAGCTGGTCATGGAAATCGAGACCAACGGTTCCATTGGCCCAGAAGAGGCCGTTCGGGCATCGGCGAAGATTCTGGTCGAACAGTTGGCCGTGTTTGCCCAGCTCGTGGGTGAAGATCTCATCGACTCCGGCAAAGAGGCACCGCGCCGCTCGCAACAGTTTGATCCAATCTTGCTGCGTCCTGTGGATGAGCTGGAGCTCACTGTGCGTTCAGCCAATTGCCTCAAAGCAGAAAACATCTACTACATCGGTGATCTGATCCAGCGCACCGAAAATGAGCTGCTCAAGACGCCCAACCTGGGCCGCAAGTCGCTCAACGAAATCAAGGAAGTGCTGGCCTCGCGCGGGCTCACCTTGGGCATGAAGCTTGAAAACTGGCCGCCTGCCGGCCTCGACAAGCACTGACACGAAAGCGGTTGGCCCACAGGGCAGACCCTGACGAACCGGCAGTACCTGATACGGCTGTCGGCAAAACACTGAAAGGATATCCAAATGCGTCACGGACACGGACTTAGAAAACTCAACCGCACCAGCTCGCACCGCCTGGCGATGCTGCG
>JFJP01002430.1_pt1 | contig 14474 bp, 18 predicted proteins | sample 431651 | NCBI WGS metagenome assembly JFJP01 (sample SAMN02602958, study PRJNA72255) | Microbial mat metagenome, whole genome shotgun sequencing project. | biome: fresh water; feature: sink hole; material: water; isolation source: purple microbial (photo- and chemosynthetic) mats found in... | reverse complement strand
CGTCGAGTCAGAAAAAGGGGCTGCTGCTCAAGAGAGTCACGTGCAAGCAGGAGAATTCGATCCTGCACTGGATCATGCTGAACAGTGATGGCAAAAAACGATCAGGCGCAAGATCGTAGCTATTGGCAGCGACATACAGATCACCTTCAGCGAGAACCTGCCCGAGCATGGCAATGTGATTCAGTTGGGCAGGGTGGGGGAGGGCAAGACGCACTGGCTATTGCGCTGATCCATGCCGATTGCCAGCAAGAGGAGAAAACGTGGTTCACCAGCGCGGTGGGTATCTTCAATGCGCTGGTGGCGGCGCGAGATGGTTCGATTAATACCGCAGACATTGCTGATCAATAATAAATCCGGCCATTTTCTGATCGACAAGTTCGACGCCGATGGCTTGTTCCAATTGATCTGCCAACGTTATGAGCGGGGCTCGAAGGCAATTACGACGAACGGGCTTTCAAGCACGGGCCAGGGATCTTCAATAACGGCTTTGCCGGCTATTGATGATCCGCTCGCCTTTTTCAGGCGGTATATTTCCGATACCACTCCGCCCAGTTGGCAATGCCCACCGCCAGTTCCGTCTTCGGTTCAAAACCAACATCGCGCTTGAGATCGTCAATGTTGGCGTAAGTGGCGACCACATCACCTGGCTGCATCGGCAGGAAGTTCTTCTTCGCTTCCTGGCCGATGGCATCTTCGATAGTTTTGATGAAGGTCATCAGCTCCACCGGCTGGTTGTTGCCGATGTTGTAGACGCGGAATGGGGCGTAACTGGTGCTGGGGTCGGGTGCGTCAGTGGTGAAGTTCGGGTTTGGTGTGGCGATCTTGTCGAGTACGCGCACCGTACCTTCGGCGATGTCATCGACATAGGTGAAGTCGCGCTGCATTTTGCCGTGGTTGAACACGTCGATGGTGCGGCCTTCCAGGATGGCGCTGGTGAATAGCCAGGGCGACATGTCCGGGCGGCCCCAGGGGCCATAAACGGTGAAGTAGCGCAGGCCGGTGGTGGGCAGGCCGTACAAGTGGCTATAGGTGTGCGCCATCAACTCGTTGGCTTTTTTGCTTGCCGCGTAAAGGCTGACCGGGTGGTCGACGTTGTCATGCACCGAGAACGGCATGTGCGTGTTGGCGCCGTAGACACTGGAACTACTGGCGTAGACGAAGTGTTCAACGCCATTGTGTCGGCAACCTTCCAGCAGGTTGCCGAAACCGACCAGGTTGGTCTGGATGTAAGCGTAGGGGTTCTTCAGCGAGTAGCGCACGCCGGGCTGGGCGGCGAGGTTGATAACACGATTGAATTTCTCGGCGGCAAACAGGTCTTCGACGGTTACCCGGTCAGCTATATCGCCGCGTACAAATTTGAAATTGGGGTAAGGCTTCAGTTGTTCCAGACGCGCCAGTTTCAAATTGGGGTCGTAATAGTCATTCAGGTTATCGATACCAACGACGGTGTCGCCGCGTTTGAGCAGAATCTGCGCGACATGCATGCCAATAAAACCCGCCGCACCAGTGACCAATACTTTCATTTCGATTTCCCCTTGTTTGAGACGTCGAATAATAGTCGTTGGCTTGGAGACATGTCACCCTGTCAGAAAGAGATGCTCTCCGCGACAAGGGTGAAGTCAGAGGTTGCTGCTGGCCCCTGAATACATCCTCAAAAGTGACGGCATCGAGGTTGTTATCTTCCCATTGTTCGAGGGTTGCGTTCTGCAAGCGGGCTCGAATCTCGCTGCTTGGAGCGCTGATCTTTCGAATGGATAAGCGCAGCGCATCACCTTTCTTGCACGTGGAATGGTGGATGCGCTGTGCTTATCCACCCTACGCATGAGCAAAGCCGAGGGTTTGTTAATGTTGCAGGTTGCTTTGCCGGACCACTGCATGCACCGGCAGGTGTAGAAGAAGACGAATCCAGCGCAGTTGATGTGAGTGCAATAACATTCGCCTCATGCGATTTTTATATTCTCTGGCTTGGCTTCTGGTCTTGCCGTTTGCCTTTCTTTATTTGCTCTGGCGGGCGCGTCGGCAGCCGGAATATCTTCGGCATTGGGAGGAACGGCTGGGCTGGGTTCGTCCCTGGGCGGGCGGGCGGCGGATATGGATTCATGCGGTTTCTGTGGGTGAAACTCGCGCGGCTGCACCGTTGATTGCGGCTTGGCGGGCGCGACATCCCGACTGCGCCATTCTGCTCACGCATGCCACGCCTACCGGGCGGGAGACCGGAGCATCGCTGTTTGGCGAGACGATTGAACAAGCCTATTTGCCCTATGATTTTCCCGTTTTTGTCTGGCTGTTTCTAAAACGTGCTCAGCCTGATCTGGGGGTGATCATGGAAACCGAGATCTGGCCGAATCTGTTCGCAGCTTGCCGACGACGCGGCATCCCGCTGTTCCTGGTCAATGCGCGACTTTCACCGCGTTCCGCGCATGGTTATGCCCGTTTTCGCCGCCTCACTGCGCCGGCATTACAGGCGCTGAGCGGGTTGCTGGCGCAAACCGCGGAAGATGCGCAGCGATTTTCAGAACTGGGTGAAAGCCGTGTTCGCGTCACCGGCAATCTTAAATTCGACGTCAGCTTACCGGCTGAAACCGCTCAACGTACGCTGGATTTGAGACAACGATTTGCCGGTCGTTTCGTCTGGCTTGCGGCAAGCACGCGTGAAGGCGAGGAGGTTTTGCTGCTGGAAGCGCTTGATCAACTTGCACTGCCGGATGTGTTACTGGTGCTGGTGCCGCGACATCCGCAACGATTTGATGAAGTTGCTCGCTTGATCTCGGGGCGAGGACAGCCCTGGATGCGTCGCAGCGTGGCGGAAAAAAAACCGGAAGCCTGTGTTTTTCTCGGTGACAGCATGGGCGAAATGGCGGCGTATTACGCGGCCTCGGATGTCGCCTACATCGGCGGCAGTTTGCTGCCTTTTGGCGGGCAAAATCTGATTGAAGCGGCGGCGGCGGGATGCCCGGCGTTGATTGGTCCGCATACCTGGAACTTCAGTCAAGCGGCGGATCAAGCAGTGGCGGCCGGCGCTGCGCTGCGGATAGCGGATAGCCAGGCGCTTGCAGCAGCCTTACGCGCATTGCATGACGATGCGACAAACCGGGAAAGCATGGCGGCAGCGGGCAGAGCCTTTGCCGAACGGAATCGAGGCGCGACTCAACGCACGATACAACTATTGGAAGAAGCCTGGCTGAAAGACTCTGCTGTTTAGCGACTGTCCATCCATCGGCAACTGAACAACTTTCACCGAATCGGCGTGCCCTACTTCAGCAGCGTGTCGACTGCTTTCAGGTCATCTTCATTCAAGATTCCAGCCGCGGCCTTGAGTTGCAAACCGGCGACCAGTGTCTGATAGCGTGCGGCAGCCAAGTCTCGCCGGGTTGAATACAACTGCTGTTGCGAGTTGAGCACATCGACGCGCGTGCGGACACCGACTTCAAGGCCGAGTTTGGTCGAGCGCAACTGCGCCTCACTGGATACCAGCGCTTGTTCCAGCGCCTTGGCCTGCGCTTCGCCAGATATCACACCGAGAAACCCCTGACGCGCATCGAGCCGGGCTTGGCGACGCGCATTGTCGAGATCACTGCGCGCTTTGTCCTGTAACGCGATGGATTCACGCACGCGCGATTCGGTGGCGCCACCCTGGTAGAGCGGCAAAGCGAATTCCAGCCCGATGTAGCCGGCCTTTGTGCTGCCTGTTAAGGTGGCATTGCGATTGCCGCCGTAACTGGCGGCAAGATCGAGGGTGGGCAGATGCCCGCCCTTCTGTTTGCTGACCTCACGCCGCGCCACTTCTTGCGCGATCTGGCTCAACGCCACCAACAAACTATCGGATTCTGCTTGTTTGACCCAGGCATCCATATTGTTTGGCTCCGGCAAGGCCAATCTGGCCGCTTCACTCAAACGCGCCAGTTCCGGGCTTTCACTATTGATGTATTTTTCCAGCGAACGACGTTTTACTTCGAGGTCATTCTGGGCCGCGATTTCTTGCGCATTGGTGAGGTCATAGCGAGCCTGAGCTTCATGCGTGTCGGTAATGGTGACGACACCGACCTCGAAACTCTTGCGCGCCTGGGCGAGCTGTTCGGCAAATGCCTGCTTCTGCGCTTGCGCGGTGGCGAGCACATCCTGCGCTTGTAAAACCGCGAAATAAGCCTGCGCCACGCGTAATTGCAGATTCTGCTCGGCAACCTTGAGGGTCTGTTCCGCTTGCTGAACTTGCAGCTTGGTCTGCTCGTAGGTTTCCAGGTTCTGCTTGCGGAAGAGTGGCTGGCTCAAAGACAAACCATATTGATGCGAACCATAGGAACCGGCGCTATCAGTATCGTTTTCACGTAGATTTGCGCTGAATCCGATGCTGGGCCGTAGCAGCGCCTTGCCCTGCGGCAGTTTTTCCATGCCCGCGCGGTAGGATGCCTGGGCAGAGGCAAACTCGGCGTCGTTGGCGCGGGCGAGTTGATAGATGTCATTCAGATTTGCGCCCAGGACGCCGCTGCTGGCGAGGGCGGTAGCACATAATGTGACAAGCAATTTCAGACGCATGATGTGGCTCGATTCAATAAGTAGGCATGGTTCGGTCAACCTCTTTTGCCCAGGCATCGACGCCACCGGTCAGGTTGATCACATTTTCAAAACCGTTGTGCTCCAGAAACCGCGCGACATGAAAACTACGCACGCCGTGATGGCAGATCACTACGGTTTCCTGGTCTGGGTCGAGTTGCGCGAACGTCGATTGAATCTGGCTCATCGGCGACAGTGTCGCGCCGGCGATATGGCAGCGCTCGAACTCCCAGGTTTCGCGAACATCCAGCAAAAAAGGCTGTTCGCGGCTGGGGTCATCGAGCCAAGCCTTCAACTCGGCGGGACGCAGTTGCCGCATCAGAAAACGAACCGCTCCGGTTGAGGTGCATGTTTCAATGGCGCCACCCGGGTTTCAAACAATCGATCGGTGCGGAAGGTGGCGGGCGCCAAACAGGTTACCAGCGTGGCTTGCATCGCATCGCCTTCGCCGACGATGGCGAACAACCGACCACCAGGACTCAAACGATTTTTGAGATACGTTTCAGGCAACATGGGCAGCGAACCGGTCAATACGATGACATCGAAGCCGCCGTCATCGACCCAGTCTCGGGCGGCATCGCCCAAACGGGTTTGAATGTTGGTCAGCCCATGCGCCTTGAACCTGCGTTCGGCCTCGTCTTTAAGATTGGCGCGCAGTTCGACACTCACCACCACTCCCGCCTGATGCGCCATCAATGCGGTGAAATAACCGCTGCCGGTGCCCACTTCCAGAACGCGCTCATGGCCGCTCAACTGCAAAGCCTGCAAAGCCCGCGCCTCGACCCGGGGTGGCCACATCAACTCGCCATCGCCGAGCGGGATTTCCATATCGACAAAGGCCAGAGAACGGTAAACCTGCGGCACGTAATCTTCGCGTTTGACCTTGTGCAGCAGGTCGAGCACCTTGGGGTCGAGAACATCCCATGGCCGAATCTGCTGTTCCACCATATTGAAGCGCGCTTGTTCGTAGTCCATCGCCTGTCTGCTCAATGAGTTTTGCAATGTCCGGCATTTTAGCCGATCTGCCCTGTACGAATATTTTTTGACCGTCGACTTTATCGCCAACCGACTTGTCTATGCCTGTCTGTTTTTTGATTTTTTACCATATGACCGAGTTGGCCGTGCTGAAGTATTCTTCGGCGCAGAAACTTCACGCAGATTTCACGTTTAACAACCCTTCAACTTGATTCCCATGAGCTTCTTTTCACGTCGCCGCAGCCCTGGCCATGCACCGGTCGAAATAAGTGAACGCAATGAGGTCCGTTTCCTGCATCTGGGCGGACCAGCGGTGCAAAGTGCCATGCGGATCAAACAACCTTATGCGCTGGAACTGGAATATACCCGCGCCATGATGGCCTTTCTGTTGTTTCAGCAAGAAGCCAGAGACATTGCCTTGATCGGTCTCGGCGGCGGCTCTATCGCCAAATACATTTACCGCCACTTGCCCGAAAGCAGGTTGACCGCGCTGGAAATCAACCCGGAAGTTGTCGCCGCCGCACGCGCTTATTTCATGTTGCCGCAAGACGATGAGCGGCTTTCTGTCATTACCGGCGACGGCGCGGCTTTCGTGCATAACAACCCGGACAGTCAGGACGTTTTGCTGGTCGATGGTTACGACGCCAAGCGTATCGTCGACGCGCTGGCCAGCCCTGATTTTTATCGCGCCTGCAAAGCCATGTTGCGGCCGGGAGGCGTGGCGGTGTTCAACCTGTGGGGTTCGGATGAATACTACCCACGCTATTTTGACCGCCTGGCACGCGCCTTTGGCGAGCATGTGCTGCAACTTCCGGCGGAGAAAAAGGGCAACATTATCGTGTTCGCTTTCCGCAAACCACTGCCCTCGGTTGCGATGGCATCGCTATTGCGAAAAGCGCTCCATCTGGAAGAACTTCTGGATCTGGAGTTTGAAGCTTTCGTCTCCCGCATGCGCAACTGGAACCCCACCTCCACCGACACCTTCATCGTCTGATCTACAGCACCGCCACAGTTCAATTGGAATGCTTTCCATCCCCCTTGAAGGATGGGAAAATTGTAATCAATCAAGTATTCATTCGAGGCGGTCATGATCGATAAAGACGGTTACCGGCCGAATGTGGGCATCATCATCTGCAATGCGCGCAACGAAGTCTTCTGGGGCAAACGGATTCGACAGAATTCATGGCAATTTCCTCAGGGCGGCATCAAGCATGGCGAAAGCCCAGAACAGGCCATGTTTCGAGAATTAATGGAAGAAGTCGGTTTGGCGCAAGAACATGTGCGCATCCTTGGACGCACCCGTAACTGGATGCGATATGACGTCCCGCGTGACTGGATGAAGCGGGAATGGCGCGGACATTATCGCGGCCAGAAGCAGATCTGGTTTTTGCTGCGCCTGGTGGGTCGAGAATGCGACGTCCGGCTGCGCGCTTCGGAACACCCGGAGTTCGATGCCTGGCGCTGGCATCAGTATTGGGCGCCAGCGGAGGATGTTGTCGAATTCAAGCGCGAGGTCTACCGTACCGCATTGAGCGAACTAGAACGCTACTTGAGCATTGGCGCAGAATCTCCGCGCGCATGCCATCCCTACATGTTGGCAATGCGCACACATGGAATTGGTCGGAATTGAATATATGAATATTTTTGATATTTGCATCATTGAATGCATCTTCCAGGTTGCTTCTTAACGCATCAGCCTGGCTCTGGATGAGTCGGCCAGGTAACCCTCTTAGCGAGTTTTAACGTGAGCAGAAACTATAACGTCATCCCCACCGCGCCCTTGCAAAAAGGCGCTACTTTTCACAAGCCGCGCCAGGTACTGCCGGCACAGGTCAACTTTGATGACCCCGCTGCCAGCGTCATGACGGATTTCACCATCGTCACCGCTTATACCGTTTTCCCGCTGGAGAACATCGAGGCCGCGCGCGAGAAGATGATTCATCGCGGGGTGCGGATGTTGCTGGTGGTCGACGACCTCAACCACATTCTGGGCCTGATCACCTCCACCGACCTGACCAGCGAAAAACCGATGCAAGTGGTGCAAACCCAGGGCATACGCCATTCCGACGTGTTGGTAAAAGATGTCATGACGCCGCGCGAAAAGCTCGAAGTGCTGTGCATGGACGAATTACAGACAGCCCGCGTTGGCGACATCATCGCCACGCTCAAAACACATGGCCGCCAACATGCTCTGGTGGTGGAACGGACAGCGGATCGCAGCCAGATCCTGCGCGGCATGTTCTCGGTGTCGCAGATCAGCCGTCAACTGGGCACTCAGGTCGAAACTACGGGGGTCGCCAGCACCTTCGCCGAACTCGGCGCAGAACTCGGCAGATAGTGTGAAACTGGTCGCCCGCCCACAAACATTGCCCGGCGACCCCGGCATGTGGGAGCACGGCGAACCGCTCTGGAAACTGGCGCCCAAACGCGATAGCGAAGGCCGCCCCTATATCGATTTCATGATGCTGGCGCCGGGGTTGAAGAAGCGCCCAGCGCATGAAATCGAATGTCTGACGCTTATCATCCAACACGTTCTGGCCCGTTTCGAGCGCTGGGTGGTGTTTGCAGACTTCAATCTGAAGTTGAATATCCTTTGGGTGTCATTGATCAACCAGCCCGGCATCATGACCCAAATTGTCACCGCACTGCGCGCGCAAGCGCCAGAACTCAAACTGGTTGCACATAATCCTGATCAACGGGGATGAAATGTCCGTGATACGAAATCTGGTCTTCGCCGTTCTGGCGCTGTTCTCCGCTTTTGCTCAGGCGCAACAACCGCAGTGGCAACAACAACCGACCTGGCCGCAACTGCCGTTCTGGCCGGCGCAGCAAATCTGGTTTATTCCAATGCCGATGCAAACACCTGGCCAGGCAATCCCGTTCCCAACCCCGTTCTGGCTCTGGCCGATGCCCCCCGGCATGATCGCGCCGGCGCCAGTCGCCGCCCCGGCGAGCCCGCCCGCAGCAGCGTCAGTGGCACCGCCAGTTGCCACACCAAGCGTTGCGGATGCCAAACCACCGGTCTTGCCAGCCGCTGAACCCGCTCCGGCTCTAGTCGTTACTCCGGCGCCCACTCCCGCGCCGGCACCAGCAGTGGAAGTAATCGCGCCGATACCGATCGTCGCAGCCCCGGTTGAAAAGATTGTCGACGAAGCACCCACTCCCACCCCCGCCCCGGTTAAAACTCCTGCTCCTGCTCCTGACCCAACTCCGGCTACAGCCGAAATTCCGATGGCTTCACCCGAACCGGCTCCTGAACCGGCCCCCGCATCCACACCCGAACCGGCACTAAGCAGCGTCGCGCCGGTGCAACCAGCCATCGCTGCCCCCGTCCCGCCCGTAATCAAACCAGTCCCCGTCAAAAAACCCCGCGTCAGCAAGAAACCGGTCAAGAAAGTACGCAAGTTATGCTGGAAAGACGGCCGACTCGATGTTTGCCCGTGACACCACAATAAGACAGGGCGCATAACCCGCCCTACTCTTGCGGGTAGGCCTCACCCGCATCTATCCCGAGTAAAATAATCAACTAATCGCCGGGCTTGAAATGATGTTGATCGGCTTCATTTAGACATCCAGTCAATTTCATCACGCGGCAGCAATTCATTCTTTTTTCAACCTAGAGGTCAGACCATGTCGGTTTCCGTCGAACAAGTGCAGGCAGCGCTCAAAGAGCTTATTGATCCCAACACCCAGAAAGATTTCATCACCACCAAGTCCGCACGCAATTTCAAGGTAGAGGGTGGCCAAGTCAGTCTCGATGTCGTGCTGCCTTACCCCGCCAAAATGGTCATGAGCCAGATCGGCAAAATGGTCGAAGACAAGATCAAGGCCGTTGCCGGAGTTGAAAGCGTTGCCGCCAACGTGTCCTGGAAAATCGTTGCCCACAGCGTACAGAAGGGCGTCAAGCTGATTCCCGGCGTGAAGAACATCATCGCCGTCGCCTCTGGAAAAGGTGGCGTCGGCAAATCAACCACCGCCGTCAATCTAGCCTTGGCTCTGGCTGCGGAAGGTGCCAATGTCGGCATGCTCGATGCCGACATCTATGGTCCGTCGCAACCCACCATGCTCGGCATTCATGGCCGACCGGAATCGCCGGATGGCCAGAATCTCGAACCAATGCTCGGCCACGGCCTGCAAGCCATGTCGATCGGCTTCCTCATCGACGTTGAAACCCCGATGGTCTGGCGCGGCCCGATGGTCACCCAGGCGTTGGAGCAACTGCTCAACAACACCAAATGGAAAGACCTCGATTACCTCGTCGTCGACCTGCCGCCCGGCACCGGCGACATTCAACTCACCCTGGCTCAACGTGTTCCGGTTACCGGCGCGGTGATTGTCACCACACCGCAGGACATCGCCCTGATCGACGCACGCAAGGGTCTGAAAATGTTCGAAAAAGTCGGCGTACCGATTCTTGGCGTGGTGGAAAACATGAGCCTGCACATCTGCTCTCAGTGCGGCCATGAAGAACGCATCTTCGGAGAAGGCGGCGGCGAACGGATGTGCAAGGATTACGGCAATGAATTCCTCGGCGCACTGCCGCTGGACATCCGCATCCGCGAAGAAACTGATTCCGGCAAACCCACCGTAGTAGCTGAACCGGAATCACGCATCGCCGAAACTCCTCGAAATTCCCCAGCATCGTCATTCAAAACACCTGATTCGACGCCCACGCAGCGCAAAAACGCCAGCAACACGCTGGCGTTTTTTTCGGACTGCACCACCCAACCTGACATGTATGTTCTACGACAGAAAGGTCGGAGAGCGGGCCCATGACGCTCGATGCATCGATGGGCCCTGACTGCCCACCGTGCGAATAAATTCGCACCTACACACCTAGCGCAACTGATTGATATTTCAAAACATTATTTCAATACATTCAATCCCAACTGAGGATTCCCTGTTTACCGGTTTGGTCTCGCCTGTTGCCGGCTCAGGATTATTCAGCGGCCACCTTCCGCCTGTGTAACTAAAGTCACAGAGTTGACAAAACCAGTCGGGTATTCTGTGGTCGTTCCCGTCGGGAGCAAAATCCTGATCAAACTAATTGGAGAAACATCATGAATGCAAACGTCGGTGGTATCGATCGTATCCTGCGCATTGTTGCAGGCGTTGCGCTTATTGCCTGGGCGGCGGCGCTGGGCGGCCCGGTCTGGGCCTGGATTGGCGTGGTTCCGTTGGCAACCGGCCTGTTCAAGTTCTGCCCGTTTTACCCGCTGCTGGGCTTGAGCACCTGCCCGACCAAATAAAGTCGAATCGCGGAGGGCGAATGCACTCGCCCCCCGCCGCTATTACACTTTCTTGAGTCGTTTCAAACCTGCTTCGATGTGCTCGCACACGGTTTGCAGGATCTTGATGCGGGCAAAGTTTTTATCATTCGCCGGAACCAGAGTCCATGGCGAAATTTCCGTACTAGTGCGGTCGACCATGTCGCAGACGGCTTGCTCGTATTGCGGCCACTTTTCCCGATTACGCCAGTCATCCGGGGTGATTTTGTAACGCTTGAAACCGGTATTTTCGCGTTCCTGAAAGCGCTTCAATTGTTCCTCCTGACTGATCGCCAGCCAGAACTTCACCAATACCACATGGTGTTCCGCCAGTTGCGTCTCGAAGTCGTTGATTTCGCTGTAGGCGCGCATCCAATCGTATTCCGCGCAATACCCTTCGACGCGTTCAACCAGCACGCGGCCATACCAGGAACGATCAAATAAAGTCAGCCGACCGCGTCTGGGCAAATGTCGCCAGAAACGCCATAGATAAGGTTGCGCCTTTTCCTCATCGGAGGGCGCGGCAATCGGAATCACCTGATACCGACGCGCATCGAGCGCACTGGTGATGCGTCGAATACTGCCGCCCTTGCCGGCCGCATCGTTCCCCTCAAATACGCAAACCACAGAAATTTCACCGAATCGGCGATGACGGGTGAGTAGATTCAAGCGGCCCTGCAATGCTTCCAACTGCGTTTGATATCGCTGTTTATCCAGACTCGAATCAAGATTGAGCGCTTTCAAGAGATCCAGATTATCAACCGCAGGTGGCAGCGGCGCAGCTGGCAAAGAATGTACCGGCGCCGAGTGTTGTTCCAGCCGTTGACGCAAACTCTGCAGCAGGATGCGACCAAAAGTCAGGCTGCGAAAACGCTCATCCTCACCTTCGATGATGTACCACGGCGCTTGCGCGGTACTGCTGACGCGCAAGATCTTTGAACTGGTTTGCAGGAAATCGTCGTAGTGACGGAAATGCTCCCAGTCCCGATCGGTCACCCGCCAGCGCGTGCGGGGATCTTTTTGCAGCGTCTTCAGACGTTTTTCCTGCCGGTCCTTGGATAAATGAAACCAGAACTTGAGCACCAGCGCGCCTTCATCGACCAGCATGCGTTCGAACCGCACATTGCGCGCAATCGCTCGGTCCAGCCCCGCATTCTTGATGCGATCGTAAACCCGGTCGAGCAGCGGCAAGCTGTACCAGGACCCCTGAAACACCGCCGTCTTGCCTTTCGGCGGCAGCGCGCGCCAGAAACGCCACATCGGCGGCCGATCGCGTTCTTCGTCGGAAGGCTCGCCCATGCCGTGCGTTTCAATATGGCGCGGGTCCAGCCACTGGTTGAGCAGGCCGACTGTTTCACTACGGCCCGCGCCATCAACCCCGCCGATCAAAATAACCAGCGGAAATGCGCGTGAGCTGACCAGATCGTATTGCGCGTCGAGCAAAGCCTCACGCAATGGCGGTATCTGTTTCTCATAGCTGGCCTTGTCGACTTTATGGCCAATTTCTGCGGATTCGAACATCGCTACTCCTTCAGCCGCCCGGAAATGGGCTTTCGACCAGGGCGTTGGTTCAGGGCGTTGGGTCAGGCTGGTCGGGCTTGCCGCCGTCAAAAGGGCGTCATTGTGCCAATATCAAAGTGACGCCAGATATGCAGAAATAGATGCGATTTCCGTATCGGTCAAGGCTTTGGCGAAGGGCATCATCGTGCTGCTTTGCGTGCCAACCACCTTGCCCGCCCGGTAATCGTTCAGCTTTGCCGTCAATTCCGCCGCCGGCTTGCCAGCCAGTTTCGGGAATGCCCCTTGGCCGCCGCCCGTGTCGCCATGGCAGCCCTGACAAACTGCGACATATTTGCGCTTGCCCGGGTCTGCCACAGGCGCTGCATCATAAGTTACCGGTTTGGGGGCGCTGACCTGCTGCGCCGGCGGCGTAACTTCAGCCTTGTCGCCGCAAGCAGCCAAAGTGGTCATGGCCAAGAGTGCCAATAGAATTGATCGCATGGTGTTTTCCTGTATCACTTCGAATAGTAAAGAAAGTTGGTGTAAGACGCCTCAGCCACTTTGAACCATTGATTTTCCATGTCGCGGAAGGCTTTCCACTCTTTGTAAATCTTCGCAAAGCTGGGGTTTTTCTTCGCCTCTTCCTCATATAAAGCAAAGGCGGCTTTCCTTGCGGCCAGCATGACATCTTTGGGAAACGCGTGCAGTTTTGCGCCCTGCTTGATCAAGCGCATCAACGCCTGTGGATTCTTGAAGTCGTAATCCGCCAGCATTTTGACGTTGGCTTCTGTGCACGCGCATTCAAAAGCAGCTTTGTACGCATCCGGCAACGTATTCCATTTTTTGATGTTGACGTAGAACGAGAGTTGCGGACCGCCTTCCCACCAGCCTGGGTAGTAATAATGCTGGGCGATTTTATGGAAGCCGAGCTTTTCATCGTCATACGGCCCCACCCACTCCGCCGCATCGATTGCGCCGCGTTCCAGCGACGGGTAAATATCACCGCCGGCCAGGGTCTGCGGCACCACACCCAATTTAGCCATGATCTGCCCGCCGACACCCGGGATACGCATTTTCAAGCCTTTCAGATCGGCCAGCGACTTGATCTCTTTGCGGAACCAGCCGCCCATCTGACCACCGGTATTGCCGCCCGGAAACTGAATGATGTTGTACTGCTTGAACAACTCGCGCATCAGCTTGAGGCCGCCGCCGCTATACATCCACGCGTTCTGCTGACGCGCTGTCAAACCAAACGGCAACGCGCAATCGAAGGCAAACGCCATATTCTTGCCAACGTAGTAATAGCTCGCCGAATGGCCGCAATCCACCGTACCGTTCTGCACCGCATCCAGCACTTGCAACCCCGGCACCAGCTCACCGCCGGCATGCACGCGCAACTGAAACTTGCCATCAGTGAGGCTGGATAGCCGGTTGGCAAGAACTTCAGCCGCGCCGTAAATAATGTCCAGACTCTTGGGAAAACTCGAAGCCAGATGCCACTTGATAGCCGGGCCATCGGCAAAAACGTTGGGTGCCAGCGCAGCGGCGGAAACGCCCAAACCAGCACCGGCAGATTTCAGAAAAGTGCGTCGTTGCATGGAAGTCCTTGAAAGTTATGGAACCGCAGCCTATGGAGCTTGGCACGGCGCACGAAAAAATTGGGTTTGCTATTTTGCAAAATCTGGAGCCAAGCAGGGTTGCTCATGGACGGTTTCGTCTCAGCATCAACGTCATCGGATGTAACGACGACGACTGAAACCCGTAGCGTTCGTAGAACGCCTGAGCGCGGTCGTGGAGTGCATGCACCAGCAGTGCCCAGACGCCGGCTTTCAGAGAAACGACCACGGCACGCTTGACTGCGTCCCGCAACAACGAGGAACCCACCGGTTGCAAACTCATGCCTGGTCAGATGCCCAAGGAGCCATCACGGCCATGAGACGCTCAAACCCAGGATTGTGGCTGGGCGGGGCATCGAGTAAATGCGTTGAACTGGCGGAACTTCTCGGCATCCTGACTGAAAAAATCTGATCAAGCACAACCGCCTGCGCGGCGGAGCAGGCCGCCTCAAGCATGAAATCGGAACGGTTTTTGCTTAGCAGTTTTGCAGCGTGATCAATCAAGTCACGTTGCTCGGGAAATGCCCGTAAATTGATGGCGGCGTCGCGCATGCTGCGCCTACCT
>JFJP01022046.1_pt1 | contig 14475 bp, 10 predicted proteins | sample 431651 | NCBI WGS metagenome assembly JFJP01 (sample SAMN02602958, study PRJNA72255) | Microbial mat metagenome, whole genome shotgun sequencing project. | biome: fresh water; feature: sink hole; material: water; isolation source: purple microbial (photo- and chemosynthetic) mats found in... | reverse complement strand
GCAGAACTGTCGGCGCCGGCGTGGTCAGCGATATTATCGAATAAGTAACGGCAGATAAACGATTTGAAAAATCGTTTTACAGATAAACGATTGAAATAAACGATTGAAATAAACGATTTGAAAAATCGTTTTACAGATAACGATACGGATAAACGATTTGAAAAATCGTTTTACAGAAATTCAGACTTAAATTGCAGCAATGACAGGAATATATGAGAATTATTATCACACTTGCGTGTACGGAATGTAAGGAAAGAAACTACACGACAACAAAGAACAAACGCACAACTCCGGATAAGCTGGAATTTAAAAAGTATTGCAGCACTTGCAGAAAACATACCCCTCATAAGGAAACAAAGTAGTTTTTCGAATCTGAAAATCCGGGGAAAATACGGGAGCAAAGCTTTTGAATACTGTCAGTTAATCAGATCAGGCGGCTGATGTTGCAATACCCGGAAGATACACACAAAAGCGGTTACACAGGCCAGTAGCTCTAATGGCAGAGCGCCGGACTCCAAATCCGGGTGCTGGGGGTTCGAGTCCCTCCTGGCCTGCCATTTTTTTTGCGGGAAACGCAATTTGACTGTTTCCTATCCGAAGCTCAAAGCATAAACGGACTGGAGGAGATGGCGGAAATTTTTTATCTCCTTAAACAGTCTGTTTTCAACTTTGGGCTTTCGATATTTTAGGAGCTTTAATGGGACGGTTACTGAAAAAGAAAATTCCGACCGGAAAAAAGAAAAAACCGGACGATGAGAAAAACAGCAGTTTATCCCCCGTAAAATCTTCCGGCGCGGGCAGATCGGCAACGGGTATGCAGCAGAAAAAATCCCCGAGCGGGACCGCTCTCCCCAAAACAGGCGTCCGTGCATATATCGGCAAAGCCTCGCAGTTTTTGAGAGAGGTAAAAGCGGAACTGAAAAAGGTGACATGGCCCTCCCGCAAACAGACAGTCGGTTCCACAGTGGTCGTCATCATTGTGGTGATGGTCATCGCCTTTTTTCTCGGCATAGTTGATATCGGACTGTCAACCGTGGTACGGACTGTTCTTCAATAGAATCATACAGAATAAGATTTGACACCTTATCGGGAGAAGATCATGGCGCTTAAATGGTATGTCGTCCATGTTTATTCAGGATTTGAAAGCAAGGTCAAAAAATCCCTTGAAGAGCGGGTTGCAATATCCCGGAGTCAGGAAAAATTCGGTGAAATCCTGGTGCCGACCGAACAGGTTGTCGAACTTGTCAAAGGGAAAAGAAAAACCTCCTCCCGCAAATTCTATCCGGGATATATAATGATTCAGATGGAACTGAATGAAGAAACATGGCATATTGTAAACGATACGGATAAAGTCAGCGGATTTCTCGGGGGAAGAGAAAAGCCGGTTCCTCTTTCTGACAAAGAAGCCGAAGAAATTTTAGCCCGCATGAAGATGGGAGAGGCAAAGCCCCAGCCCAAACACTTTTTCGAAGCCGGAGATGACATTCGTGTGACAGACGGGCCTTTTACAAATTTCAACGGCACGGTGGAAGAAGTGAATGCCGAAAAAGGCAAAATAAAGGTTCTGGTCAGCATATTCGGCAGGGCAACGCCGGTGGAATTAGATTTTGTACAGGTTACAAAAATATAGTGACAATTGACAATTCTCAATTCTCAATTTCAAAGAGGTAATATGGCAAAAAAAGTGATCGCTCAGATAAAACTGCAGGTGGCGGCGGGCAAAGCAAATCCCTCTCCGCCGATAGGACCCGCCCTGGGCCAGCACGGCGTAAACATAATGGATTTCTGCAAAACCTTCAATGCGAGGACCGCAAACGATGAAGGAATGATTATTCCGGTTGTTATCACCGTCTATCAGGATAAGTCATTTACATTTATCACCAAAACGCCCCCGGCATCCGTACTTCTGAAAAAAACGGCGGAAATTGCCAAAGGCGCAAGCAATCCCAAACGCGATACCGCAGGCAGGATCACCCGGGCGCAGTTGGACGCGATTGCCAGGCAGAAAATGGTTGATCTCAATGCCTATACGCCGGAGGCGGCCTGCAAAATCATTGCAGGCACGGCGCGCAGTATGGGAATCGAAATCGTTGAAAATTAAGGCATAAAAACGATTCAGAGGAAAAAAATGGCAAAGCACGGTAAAAAATATAAGAACGCCAAAGAAAAAATAAATCCGGAAAAACGCTACGAGCTTGGCGAAGCAGTGAAAACAGTCACAGAGCTGGCCTGCGCCAAATTCGACGAGACCGTTGAAGCCGCGCTGCGGCTCGGTGTGGATCCCAGACATGCGGATCAGATGGTTAGGGGAACAGTTGTGCTGCCCCACGGTATCGGAAAAACTGTCAGAGTTCTGGTGTTTGCAAAGGGAGAAAAAGAAAAAGAGGCGCGGGATGCCGGTGCCGATTTTGTCGGAAATGACGAACTCATCGAACAGATAAAAGGCGGCTGGACCGAGTTTGACAAAGCCGTTGCCACGCCGGATATGATGGGTACTGTGGGAAAAATCGGAAAAATTCTCGGACCCCGGGGACTGATGCCCAACGCCAAAACCGGAACCGTCACTTTTGATATTGCAAGAGCCGTTACGGAACTCAAAGCCGGCAAAATAGATTTCAGGGTTGAAAAAGCCGGTATTGTTCAGGCGCCGATGGGCAAAATTTCTTTCGGACCGGAAAAACTGATGCAGAACATCTCTGCTTTTTTAGAAATGATTATGCGCCTGAAACCCTCGTCAAGCAAAGGCATCTATATGAAAACCCTTGCGATTTCGTCAACCATGGGTCCGGGCGTCAGAGTTGAGGTGGCTTCTTTGAAAGAATCTTCGAAGTAGAGGAAACAGTAAAACGGGTTTATCTATTTTAGCCTTGGCCGTTTTACAGAGCAGTTTCAAAAAAGTATCGGACAGACGGTTTTAAGCCGGAAAAAAAACAATTCCCTCCGTGCGGAAAAAGCGTGAAACCGATCAGAGAAGCAGGTAAGCATCGCCGTTTTAATCGGGCGTCGGCAAAATTGCCGAGGACAGTTGTCCCGGCCTGCGGAGAAAGGAGAGTAACAGACTGTCAGGTTATGAATCTTGATAAAAAAAAAGAAATCGCCACGGAACTCCATGAAAAGTTCCTGAAATCCGAAATTGTCATTGTCACCGACTATAAAGGACTGAAAGTCTCGGAACTTACGGATTTGCGCCGGAAGCTCAGAGACGGAAAATCAGAATACCGGGTGGTGAAAAATTCGCTGCTGACGAGAGCCTCGGAAGGCACACAGGCTGCTGTTGCCAAAGGGCATTTCAAAGGCACCACCGCGGTTGCTTTCGCAGAAAGAAATCCTGTGGCGCCGGCAAAAATTCTCAGCGATTTTGCAAAGACAAACGACAAATTCAAAATCAGAGCCGCGGCCTTAAACGGCAAACTTCTTGACACAAACGGCGTCAAAGCGCTGGCAGCACTTCCCCCGCGTGAAATACTGCTGGCGCAGTTGCTGGCTGTCATGAACGCTGTGCCGACAGCTTTTGTCCGTGTGCTCAACGGCGTACCGCAGAAGCTGATGAATCTGCTGAATGCGGTAAAAGAGAACAGAGAAAAAGAAGCGGCCTGAACAAAAACCTGAACAAAAACATGCAGTGTCAAAGATGCGGATTTGACAACTTTTATCATTTTTTATAATTTTTATAAATTGATATAAATTGATAAGAACGGGGTTGTCATATCTGTTTTTTCAAACGGAGGAAAAATAGGAAATGGCGGATATTACAAAAGCGGATGTGGTAGAATTTATTGCGAAAATGTCAGTGCTTGAGCTGTCGGAGCTTATCAGAGAGATGGAGGCGAAATTCGGTGTTTCCGCAGCCGCGCCGGTTGCGGCTGCCGTTGCGGCGCCTGCCGGAGACGGTGCGGGTGCTGCTGTTGCGGAGGAGAAAACCGAGTTTGATATTATCCTGACAACGGCAGGAGACAAAAAGATTCAGGTTATCAAAGAAATACGCGCCATCACAGGTCTGGGCCTCAAAGATGCCAAAGCCCTGGTTGACGGTGCGCCGGCAACGGTAAAAGAAGGCGTTCCCAAAGACGAAGCGCAGAAAATCAAGGCGCAGTTGGAAGAAGCAGGGGGACAGGTTGATTTGAAATAAGCGATGCGGGAATTGAGAATTGAGAATTGAGAATTGAACAGGTCTTATTAAAAACGATTTCTCATTTCTCAATTCTCAATTCTCAATTCTCACCCCCTAACCCCTTAACATACAACTCCCGGTATTCATGAAAAGAATAAGAAAAAATTTCGGAAAAATACGGAAAATAGTGGAGATTCCCGACCTGATCGGTATGCAGCGGGAATCTTACCGGCGTTTTCTGCAACTGAATGTTGTCGCGGATCATCGCGAGGAAACAGGCTTGCAGGCAGTATTCCGGTCTGTGTTTCCCATCAAAGATTTCACGGGAAACGCTTCTTTGGAATTTGTCTCCTACAAATTCGGAGAAATCAAACACGGCGTGCCGGAGTGCATTCATCGGGGAATGACCTACGAAGTGCCGGTCCGTATCACGGTGCGGCTGGTGGTTTACGATACGGACAAAGAAAGCGGCGTTTCCAACATCCGGGACATCAAAGAACAGGAAATTTATTTCGGCACCATCCCCCTGATGACAGACAAAGGGACATTTATTATCAACGGTACCGAGCGGGTCGTGGTGAGCCAGCTTCACCGTTCTTCAGGCGTCTTTTTCAACCACGACCGGGGAAAAACACATTCCAGCGGAAAAGTCATTTATTCCTCCAGAATCATTCCGGTCCGAGGCTCCTGGATAGACATGGAAGTCGATCCCAAAGATGCGGTTTATATCAAAATAGACAAACGCCGGAAATTTCCTGTCACCCTTCTTTTCAAGGCTTTCGGCTACTCCACCGAGGATATTCTTTCTTATTTCTATAAAATACAGACGCTTTTCTTTGAAAAAAAACCGGAAATCAGCACCTCCCCCTCTCCTTCGGAGAGGGGGCAGGGGGGTGAGGTCTCAACTCCTTCGGAGAGGGGCCCGGGGGGTGAGGTCACCGCGGGTCTGCCTGAAAGCAGTTATGCACGGGTTGAACGGCTGTCTTTTTTTGAAGAATTTTCCGAAGAATTTCAGAAAGGCAGGCGGGCGACACGCGACGTTGCAGACCCGCAAAGCGGTGAAATCACCGTAAAAAAGAGCCGTATTTTCACCCAGCGGGCCGTGCGTCAGCTCAAAGCCTCAGGCATGAAACGCATCCCCGTAGGTCCCGAAGATGTGATCGGCAGAACTTTCGCCTTCACCCTCACAGACCCGGAAACCGGCACCGTCATTGTGCGGGCAAACGAGCGGGTCACCGAAGAGTCAATGCTGCGGGTCGCGGAAGCGGCCGAAAAAAAGAAAATCCCTTATGAATTCAAGGTGATTTTCACAGAAGAAATGGCAGGGGCAGACGCCATCCACAAGACCCTGATCTTAGACCGTTTAGACTCCAAAGAAGACGCACTGCTGGAAATTTACCGGCGCCTGCGGCCCGGGAACCCGGCAACGCCGGAAGTGGCACAGGAAGCCCTTGACCAGATGTTTTTCAAGGCAGCCTATTACGATCTGTCCGTCGTGGGCAGAATGAAACTCAATCACCGGCTGTCGCTTTCCACGCCCGAACATGTCAGAACCCTGCGCAAAGAAGACATTCTTCAGACCGCAAAAATTCTCATCGAACTGCGGGACTCGCAGGGAATCGTGGATGACATAGATCACCTCGGAAATCGCCGCGTGAGAGCCGTGGGCGAGCTTCTGGAAAATCAGTACCGTATCGGGCTGGTCAGAATGGAACGTGCCATAAGAGAGCGTATGAGCCTTCAGGAAGTGGATGCGCTCATGCCCAACGATCTGATAAATCCCAAACCGGTGTCTGCGGTGATCAAGGAATTTTTCGGGACCAGCCAGCTTTCGCAGTTTATGGATCAGACCAATCCGCTGTCGGAGACCACGCACAAACGCCGGCTTTCAGCGCTGGGGCCGGGGGGACTGACGCGGGAAAGAGCCGGATTCGAGGTCAGAGACGTTCATCCTTCGCATTACGGACGCATCTGCCCTATAGAAACGCCCGAAGGTCCCAATATCGGACTGATAGTCTCGCTTTCGACGTATGCGCGTGTCAACGATTACGGATTTATAGAAACGCCGTACAGGGTGGTTGAAAACACATATATTACAGAGCAGGTGAAATTTTTAAGCGCGTTTGAAGAAAAGGACCTGCCCATAGCGCAGGCGAATGCGCCGACGGAAGAAGTGAGAAATGAGAAATCAGCACTTCTCACTTCTCTGCGCTTCCGTGACGAGCTGGTGACGTCCCGGGTGCTGGGCGAATTTATGATGGTGCCGCGGGAACAGATACGGCTTATGGATATTTCGCCCAACCAGCTGGTGAGCGTTTCCGCGTCGCTGATTCCTTTTCTGGAAAACGACGACGCCAACCGTGCGCTCATGGGTTCCAACATGCAGCGTCAGGCAGTGCCGCTGATGCAGAGCAGCGCGCCGCTGGTGGGAACGGGCATTGAAGGCGTGGTGGCAAAAGATTCGGGAGTGACACAGGTCGCGCCTTTTGATGCGGTTGTCTCGGATGCCGACGCCTCGCGTATTGTGCTGAAAGCACTGCCGCACAGGAGGGGTTTGCAACCCGTTTCACAGCCGTCGTTAAGTAAAACGGGTTTGCAACCCGTTTCACAGCAAAATGACACGGGTTTGCAACCCGAGCAATCCGAAACGGAGCATATCGCCCCTGCACAAACCCTGCCGTTGAGCGGAGCCGAAACTCTGGTCTCTGTCCATAACCTTGCAAAATTTGCGCGCTCGAACCAGAACACCTGTTTCAACCAGCGCCCTCTTGTTTCCAAAGGGCAAATCGTGCGCGCCGGCGACATCATTGCCGACGGACCCGCCACAGAAATGGGCGAACTTGCCCTGGGCAAAAACATCATGGTCGCGTTTATGCCCTGGGGCGGGTATAATTTCGAGGACTCGATTCTTGTCAGCGAAAATCTTGTAAAAAAAGGGGTTTACACTTCCGTACATATAGAAGAATTTGAAGTCGTGGCAAGAGACACCAAGCTCGGCAAAGAGGAAATCACAAGGGATATCCCCAATGTGGGCGAGGATGCGCTCAAAGACCTGGACGCCAGCGGCATTATCCGGCTGGGCGCGGAGGTGCGCGCCGGCTCCGTGCTTGCCGGCAAAGTAACGCCCAAAGGGGAAACACAGCTTTCTCCGGAAGAAAAACTGCTGCGTGCGATTTTCGGCGAAAAAGCCGGAGAAGTGAAAGACACTTCGCTGCGGGTGCCCCCCGGCATAGAAGGCATCGTGATCGACGCACGAGTTTTTTCCCGCAGAGGCATTGACAAAGACGACCGTACGCGCCTGATTGAGGACCGTGAAATTGCCGCGATAGAAAAAGACAGAGATGACGAGCTGTTCATCATACGGGAAGTGGTGAAAGACCGGCTCAAAGAGCTTTTCTCCCCCTCTCCTTCGGAGAGGGGGCCGGGGGGGGAGGTGGGAGCGGGGGGTGAGGTGAAACTGAAAAAACCCTTCAGCTTCACCAGCGTAGTAACCCGTGAAAAGACGGTTCTGCCCAAAGGGACACAAATCACCCCTGAAATATTGGAAACGATTCCGGTGCGCCAGCTGGAAAAAATCGCTCTGGAAGATGAGCGTCTTGAGGAGCGGGTGCAGCAGATTGAGCTTCTTTACAAAGAGCAGAGAAAGAAGTGTCAGGAAAATTTCCGCCAGAAAGCCGACCGTTATGAAAAAGGCGACGATCTGGCACCGGGTATCAACAAGATGGTCAAAGTGTATGTTGCCATGAAGCGCAAGCTGTCCGTGGGGGACAAAATGGCGGGCAGACACGGCAACAAAGGGGTGGTATCGCGCATTGTGCCGCAGGAAGACATGCCCTATTTCGAAGACGGCAAGCCCGTGGAAATGGTTCTCAATCCGCTGGGCGTGCCTTCGCGTATGAACGTGGGACAGATTCTGGAAATACATCTGGGACGAGCGGCCCGGGCATTGGGAGATCAGTTGCAGGCAATGGCAGAGAAAAACCGCATCGGCGATCTGAGGAATTCACTGCGGCGTATTTTCGGAAATGCCGTGCAGCCGGATCGCTGGCCGGACGCACAGGTGCTGACATTTGCAAACCTTTACAAAGACGGGGTTCATACCGCAACGCCGGTGTTTGACGGCGCCAAGGAATACGAGATCAAAGCATTGCTCACCGAAGCAGGGGTGGAGCCTTCGGGACAGGCAGCGCTGTATGACGGCAGAACCGGCGAGCCGTTCCGTGAAAAGATCACGGTGGGCATTATGTATATGCTCAAACTGCATCATCTGGTGGATGACAAGATACACGCCCGCTCCATCGGTCCCTATTCGTTAGTGACGCAGCAGCCGCTGGGCGGCAAGGCCCAGTTCGGGGGACAGCGTCTGGGAGAAATGGAAGTCTGGGCAATGGAGGCTTACGGCTCTTCCTATTCATTGCAGGAATTTCTGACGGTGAAATCGGACGACATGGCAGGCAGAACCCGGATGTACGAGAAGATCGTGAAAGGTCAGAACGTGCTTGAGCCGGGGATTCCCGAATCTTTCAAGGTACTGACCAAAGAACTTCAGAGTCTGGGATTGGACGTTGCGCTTTTGGAAAATGAAAAATGAAAGGGGGGCAGGGGGCAGGGGGCAGGGGTCGAGTTTTCAACTCGTTTTCACCTCTCACCCCTGACCTCTCACCTTTGAAATCTATGGAAGCACTATACGATTTTTTTGCCAGACCCAAGGATCCGCAGCAATATATGTGCGTTCAGATCACACTGGCTTCATCGGAACAGATACGGCAATGGTCCCACGGCGAGATCCGCAAACCCGAAACCATCAACTACCGGACATTCAAACCGGAACGCGACGGCCTGTTCTGCGCCAAAATCTTCGGACCCACCAGGGATTACGAATGCAACTGCGGCAAATACCGCCGCATGAAACACCGCGGCGTTATATGCGAAAAATGCGGCGTGGAAGTCATACAGTCACGGGTCCGCCGGGAACGCATGGGACACATAGACCTTGCCGCGTCCTGCGCCCATATCTGGTTTCTCAAAAGTCTGCCATCCAAGATCGGCAATCTCTTGGACATGACCCTCAAGAATCTGGAACGGGTCCTGTATTTTGATTCCTACATTGTCACTGACCCCAAAGACACCGAACTGACACGGGGGCAACTGCTGTCTGAGGAAAAATACAGGGAGGCTTTCGACAAATACGGCTCCGGCGGTTTTGAAGCCGGCATCGGCGCGGAAGCCGTGCGCGTGCTTCTGGACCAGACAGACCCCGTACCGCTTTATGCCGAACTGCGCCGCGCCATCAGAGAAACCGCCTCCGTTGCCAAACGCCAGAAGCTTTCAAAACGTCTCCGCATCACAGACGCTTTCCGCAACTCCGGAGTGGAGCCTTCATGGATGGTATTGGACGTGATACCCGTACTGCCGCCGGACCTGCGCCCGCTCGTGCCGCTGGAAGGCGGACGCTTTGCCACTTCGGACCTCAATGATCTCTACCGCCGGGTCATCAACCGCAACAACAGGCTCCGCCGTCTCATTGACCTCCATGCCCCTGATATTATTGTCCGAAATGAAAAACGGATGCTTCAGGAAGCCGTTGACGTGCTGTTTGACAACGGACGCCACGGACGGGTCATCACCGGCTCCAACAAGCGCCCCCTCAAATCCCTTTCAGACACCCTCAAAGGCAAACAGGGGCGTTTCCGCCAGAACCTTCTCGGAAAACGCGTGGACTATTCGGGCAGAACCGTCATCACCACAGGGCCCGATCTGCGTCTGCACCAGTGCGGTCTGCCCAAAAAAATGGCGCTGGAGCTTTTCAAGCCTTTTGTCTATTACCGGCTCGAAAACCGGGGCGCTGTTTCCACGGTCAAAAGCGCAAGGCGCATGACAGAGCGGGAAACCCCCGAAGTCTGGGACACTCTTGAGGAAGTGGTGAAAGAATATCCCATTCTCCTGAACCGGGCGCCCACGCTGCACCGGCTCGGATTTCAGGCTTTCGAACCCATTCTCATCGAAGGCAAGGCAATTCAGCTGCATCCGTTAGTCTGCACCGCGTTCAACGCTGATTTTGACGGCGATCAGATGGCAGTTCATATTCCGCTGTCCGTGGAGGCGCAGATCGAAGCCCGCGTTCTGATGCTGGCATCCAACAATATTCTGTCTCCGGCAAACGGAGCGCCCATTATTGTTCCCTCCCAGGATATTGTTCTGGGTATTTATTATATCACGCAGGAATTTAAAGGCGTCAAAGGAGAACACGGGGACAATGCCGTTCCCTTTGCCTCTTTTGAGGAAGTCCGCACCGCTTACGACTCGGGCGAGGTTGATCTTCATGCCCGCATCAGCCTGCGGATGCCGGACCGTTCCCGGATACGCACCACTGTCGGCAGAGTGCTGCTGTGGGAAATTATCCCCAAAGACTCTGTGATCAAAGCGCGCTTTGTCCGCTGCGGCTCCCGTGAAGAAGCCCGGTCCGTGCTTGAACGGGTGAAAGCCGGCGAGGCTTTCGGCGACATTGCCGCTGCTTTCTCCCAGACCCGGAACCGGATTCTGTCTGCCCTTTCCGGCTCAGGCACTTTTTCAGAACATGCCGTGACAAGCCTTTACAAAGATGAGGAATTCAAACGCATTTTCGAGCTTTCAGACGCCGATGTCCGCACGGTTTTCTCCCTCAGACCCGGGCAGATCAGCGAGATTGTTGCCTCCGGGAAGTTCTTTTATCTGTTTGAGGCCGTGGACATTTATCCCCAACTGCCTTTTGATATTGTCAATGCGCTCATGGACAAAAAAGCCCTCAGAGACCTGATTGACTATGTGTATCGGAATCTGGGACCCAAAGCCACGGTTATCCTGTCTGACCGGCTCAAAGATTTGGGATATGAATATTCCACAAAGGGCGGCATTTCCATTTCCATTGATGCCATGATCGTTCCCGAATCCAAGCAGGAGATCATTGAGCGCGCTGAGTCCGAGGTGGTCAAGATCAGCAGGCAGTATAACGAGGGTCTGATCACTCAGGGCGAGAAATACAACAAGGTCGTTGATATATGGGCAAAAGCCACCGACGACGTGGCAAACGAGATGATGGATGCCATGAAGCAGGGGCTTGGGGCAGATGAGACCGGCACGCGCTCCCCCCTCGTCAATCCCGTTTTCATGATGGCGCATTCCGGCGCACGGGGTTCCAAAGACCAGATGCGCCAATTGGCAGGAATGCGCGGACTCATGGCGAAGCCTTCCGGCGAGATCATCGAGACCCCGATTACCGCGAATTTCCGGGAAGGGCTGTCCGTGCTGCAATATTTTATTTCCACCCACGGCGCCAGAAAAGGTCTGGCAGATACCGCTCTCAAAACCGCCAACTCCGGCTATCTCACCCGCAGACTCGCGGATGTGGCCCAGGACTGCACCGTTTCCGAGGCAGACTGCGGCACCATGATCGGCGTGGAAGTAGAGGCACTGATGGAAGGCGGCGAGGTTATTCAGCGGATCGGAGAGCGGATTCTGGGCAGACTTGCCGCAGAAGAAGACATCCGGGATCCCTTCAATGATGAAGTGATTGTGCGGCTGGGCGAGGAAATAGACGAAGCTGCTGTAAAGAAAATCGAAGCCGCAGGTCTGACCTCGGTCAAAATCCGTTCCGTGATGACCTGTCGCACCCCCTACGGCGTCTGTGCCGCCTGTTACGGCAGAGATCTGGCGCACGGGCATCGCGTGGAAATCGGTCAGGCTGTGGGCATTCTGGCTGCCCAAAGCATCGGCGAACCCGGGACACAGCTCACCATGCGCACCTTTCATATCGGCGGAACAGCCTCCCGCCGCGTGGAACAGGCAGACATACGGGCAAGAACCGACGGCATCGTGCGTTACGGCGATCTTGCCGTCAGGCGCAACAGCGAAGGCAGGCTCGTGGTCATGAACCGCAGAGGCGGCGAATTTGCCATTGTGGGCGAATCCGGCAGGGAAATGGAAAAATTCTTTGTCATTTTCGGCGCGGCAATGCTGGTGGAGGACGGACAGAAGGTTGCCGGGCCCAGTCCTGCGGAAAACAGGCCCGCAGGGGATCTGCTGGCAACATGGGATCCTTTTACCACACCCATTATTTCTGAGGCTGACGGTGTTGTGAAATTCGGGGATATTGTTCTGGGCAAAACTTTGCAGGAAAAAGTGGACCCCGTGACCGGCAAATCCAGCCGCATGGTCATTGAGTCCAAAAGCCCGGATGTGAGGCCCAGGATTTCCATCAAAGATGAGACCGGCAAAACTGCCAAAGTATTGATTTCCGATGCGGAACCGGTTCCGGAACTCCCTGATCTTCAGAAAATCGGCGCTTCGGGTCCCAAAATCAAACCCGCACGCTATCCCCTGCCGGTGGACGCGGTGCTGCGCGTGGAAGAAGGCGATATTGTCAGAGCCGGAGACGTGATTGCCAAGCTGCCTCGGGCCACCACAAAAACCAAAGACATTACCGGCGGTCTGCCCCGAGTGGCGGAGCTTTTTGAGGTCCGAAAACCCAAAGAAACTGCCATTCTCAGCGAGATCAACGGTTTTGTTTCCATTTCCAAAGGTGCCAAAGGCAAAACCAAAGTTACGGTCACGCCGGTGGATGTGGGCGAGAAAAAAGAATATCTCATTCCGCGGGGCAAGCACATCAATGTGTATGAAGGCGATTATGTGCGGGCAGGAGACCCGCTGATCAGCGGGTCGGAAATTCCGCAGGATATTCTCAAAATCAAAGGCGAAGTGCCGCTGGCAAGGTATCTGGTGGATGAGGTTCAGGAAGTTTACCGGCTTCAGGGCGTCCGCATCAATGACAAACACATCGAGGTCATTGTGCGTCAGATGATGCGAAGGGTTAAAATCCTTGATCCCGGTGACACGAAATTTATCGGTGAGGAGCAGATTGACAAAATCCGCTTTGAGGAAGAAAACAGAAAGGTGAGGGAACAGGGCGGAAAACCCGCCACTGCCGAACCCCTGATACTGGGGATTACCAAGGCTTCTCTCAGCACCGACAGCTTTATCTCGGCTGCCTCTTTTCAGGAAACCACAAAGGTACTGACAGAAGCCAGTATCGCCGGCGCAAAAGATTATCTGCGGGGACTCAAGGAAAATGTCATTATGGGCAGACTTGTTCCTGCCGGCACCGGGTTCCCGGCTTACCGGCATGTGGGGGTGGATCTCGGCGGATAAAAGCGGAAAAACGGCATGATGTATTTTTTTAAATAAATTGCTTGACAGGTTTTTTATAAAAAGGTATAAAAACGAGTTTTAGTAAATCATTAAAGAAAAAGAATGGTATTAAGAATAATGAGGAGAGTATGCCCACCATTAACCAGTTGGTCAGAAAGAGCCGGAAAAAAATACGGAAAAAAAACACCACCCCTGCGTTGAAAAGTGCGCCGCAGAAAAGAGGTGTCTGTACACGAGTCTATACATCAACACCCAAGAAACCGAACTCAGCCTTGAGAAAAGTCGCCCGTGTCCGTCTCACGACAGGGATAGAAGTCACCGCATACATCCCCGGTATCGGGCATAATCTGCAGGAGCATTCCGTGGTGCTGGTGCGCGGGGGTCGTGTCAAAGATTTGCCCGGCGTCAGATATCATATCGTCAGAGGAACATTGGATACCCTCGGAGTGGAAGATCGCAAAAAAAGCAGATCCAAATACGGGGCAAAAAAGCCCAAATAATCATGTAAATCATGTATAATCATGTAAATCATGTATAATCATGTAAATCATGTATAATCCTGTAAGGGGGGTGCTATGCCCAGAAGAAGAGAAGTTTCAGAACGTGCCGTTATACCGGATCCCAAGTATAACAGTGATCTGGTTACCAAATTTATCAATTCGATGATACGCGACGGCAAAAAAAGCATTGCAGAGTCTTTGTTCTATGATGCTTTTGATATTATTGAAAAAAAGACAAACGAGCCGCCCCTCAAAATCTTCAGGCAGGCTATTGACAACGTAAAACCGGCAATTGAGGTGAAATCCCGGCGCGTCGGCGGCTCAACCTATCAGGTGCCGACAGATATCCGCCCCTCGCGGCGCAAAGCACTGGCAATCCGCTGGATGATCGCTTATGCCCGCAAGCGCTCGGAAAAAACCATGGCCCAGAAATTGGCTGCCGAAATGCTGGATGCTGCAAACAAAAGAGGCGCATCTGTCAAAAAGAGAGAAGACACGCACAAAATGGCGGACGCCAACAAGGCATTTGCACATTTCCGCTGGTAGTCGTGTTTTTTTTAAGGTACCGCAGTCGCTAGCACAGCAAATACATCACGGCTTTCTTTTTGTGCATCGGCGCGTGAAAACCCGGGAGAAAATCGGTCGGTGAGCGAAGTCTGACCGAAAGGAAAATGAAATGGC
>JFJP01027313.1_pt1 | contig 14478 bp, 14 predicted proteins | sample 431651 | NCBI WGS metagenome assembly JFJP01 (sample SAMN02602958, study PRJNA72255) | Microbial mat metagenome, whole genome shotgun sequencing project. | biome: fresh water; feature: sink hole; material: water; isolation source: purple microbial (photo- and chemosynthetic) mats found in... | reverse complement strand
CAGTTGTAAATGACTTTCATACTCATAGAGAAGTTCAGCACAAAAAGGTTCTTTCCTTTATAATGTTTATAATAAGCAAAAAATTTAATCACCATCTATATTAAATTAAATAAAAAACCTAACTCTTCACCCATTTTCATTCATTATTTTTCTGAAAAAACCTCATATATAGATCAATTGGTTGATTTAGAGGGAAAAGAGAAAAAAACAAAACAATAGAGAAACAAAGTGATCAAAAAAAAAGTGGTCAAAACAATGGTAAAAAAATATTTTTTATGAATTATTAATTATTTTTTTTTAAATTTAATTTAAATTTTAGTTTTAATTTATTAAATAAATAAAAATTAGTCAACTTTCAACGGGACTCAATCCTAAAAAATAGCAAAAAAGCAAAAAAGCAAAGATTATTTCAATCTGCCTATCTTCAATTATGATGATGTATTTTTACTCCAAACTCCAAACATTGGAAGAAGGTGCTTTGGTAAAGTACAAAAGGCTATCATAAGAGAGAAAAAAACTATGTTGCCATCAAAACATTCAAAAAACTATAAAAGGAATGAATAAAACAGATCACATCAGAGGACCATATTAGCTCCCAATCTCAATCTACGATAAGCTATTTCTCAAATACTATGGTGCTTTCAAAGATCCGAAGGCAAATTATCAAGATGCATTTTATTTGGAAAGCGGCATTTGCACTTTAAGAGGATATTTGATTTTCTGAATTTCTTCACATTATTCGAGGATTGGTCAAAGATTTTGCACTTTTGCAAAGGGACGGCATCACTAACAGAGACATCAAACCACAAATATCATTCTCGTTGAGGACAAACCTCGAGAGGGTCAATTCCTCTTTAAAGTTTCAGATTTATGAATTATGGCTCGAAAAAGAAAGAGATTAAAGCAGGAGAAACAATGGAAGGTTTGCAGGAATTGTATGAAGAGCACAAGAAACTATACAAGCTTATGATAATAATGTGAGTAGGCTCAAACAAGCATTTAAGCATTTAAATAAAGCTTGGGATTAGGTGTTCTAGCTGAAAAAAAAGAAGATTATAGGAAGAAATCTGTTCACATTTGACAGATGATTTTCTACATAAAGGTTGAAGAAAATTTCATAAGTTGTGGTCGTCTGAAAATCTATTTGATTTTTGGGAGAAAAGCATTCATCAAGCCACTTCATAAAACATTCTTCAACTGAATAGATTTATGAAATTTTTCTCAATCTTTATGGAGAAAATCACAAAAATTAATATAAGTTTATTGAAAAAAAATATAAATTAAAAACAAAACAAAATTTAAAAATTTAAATTAAAAAAATTCCTTTCAAACTCAATAAAGAAAAACTGATAATTTAAGATTAGGAAATGAAAGAACTGATTAATCTTTATTAGGAAATACTCGGGCATAGGGTTCTTTAACAAATTATCAATTGAAGATTTTGTGAATGTGAGTGAATAGGAAAATGATTTTAAACTTTTAAATTGAAAAAAAAATATAATCAGAGCCGAAAAACAATGGTTTTTTATTAATATATATGATTTAAGTAATTTTCATTGAGAAAACAAAATAATCTTCCAATAAATGGTAAAAAATCCGTTTATCGTCAAAATCAATTACTTTTTTTCAATTATCTTCCTTCTTCTTCATAGTATTCGTTTTTTTCTTCTTGCAACAGAAGATCGCACCAGAGACCTTCTTTATTCCTTGTTTCATCGGATAAACGATATATCTCAACACTCCAAGAAACTTCATATCCTCGAATTCATCATTATAATGCAAGACCTTCTCTTCTTCAGAGTTATGAAAAGTTGATTTTTCCTTTATAAACCAAAAAATTCTATAAAATTTATCAAAAAAAACCGACATTTAATTCATTATCTTCTTCACTGATTACTTTATTCATCGAATTCACTTCAATAACAATCCTATTTTCTTTAAAAAGCTGGTTGTTTTCTTGGTAATTATTGTTTTCAACTGCTTTTTTTAAAGAAAGGCAAATATACTCATTTTCTTCAGTATTATCAATTTCCAGAACCTTTTTTACAAAAGAAAATTTCCCATTCCAAGCAAATTCAATAAAAAAAAACCTTTTCAGAAACTTCTAAAGCTTCTTGATAAGTCCTATTATTGATAAAAAGACTTCTCAATTTCTTCAAAGCTGGCAATTCAATTTCTTCAAGGATCCTTTCTTTCATTCTAAAAGAAAATTCATTAGTTTCCCATGTTTTCGAGTCGATTCCTTGTATAATCTCCTTTAAAAACTCAATAACTTCTTCATATTTCTTCTTCTTCAGAAACCTATTCACTTTCAAAAGCTTTAAATGACCCCATTCATAGATCTCCATGTCATCTAATTCCTTGAGAAGACTGTTGTTTTTATGAGAATGTGATGGATTTCTATCGAAGTCCTTTGATAGTTTTGATTTGTATCTGTTTATTTTTTCTTCTGACATTTTTTCAAAGAAAAAAGAATGGTTTTCTTGATTAAACAAAGCCAATAAGTGGTTTTTTTAATGGAAATTAATAGGGATTTCGAGAAAATGCGAAAAATTAGAAGTTTTAATGTTAATTATTTTTTATTAAAAATAAGTGAAACGCGAAAAATTTAATAAAATTACAAAAGAAAGCAATTTTTCTAAAGAAATACAAATGAAAGGACCGAGATATATTGAAAAAAACCCTTTGCATCTATATTGGCAAGAGAAGTCCTTTTGATTTTCTGATTTAATGAATATTCATGTTTACTTATTATATAAAGAGAACAAAACAGACATTCCCAAAGAATTCATCAAATAATCAAAGAAAATCATAGGGCAAAAGTCGAACAATTCGCTAAAAAAGAGGATTTTCTTATAGAAAGTGTCTTTAAAAATAGACTTTATTCATCTTTATTTACAAGACATGGTAAATCTCTTTATAAAATAGAGAGAAATTGGATATTTTATTAGAAAAACTGATGAAAATCGATAAAGATAATCAGGTTCTTCTGAATAAAATTATGGATATAAAGACCTGTCCTCTTGCAAAAACGCAACAAAAGAAAGAAAGAGTTTTTAAAAACTCGAAGACTTTGCATCAGACTGAAAGGAAATTAAATGCGGAGAAAATAGATAAAGAGAACTTTTCCTTTGCAAAAAGATTAGCTCAACCGTAATTTTAAGAATTTCCTTTGAAATTTATATTTAATTGATTTTTTTCATTTTTTTCATTTTTTTCATTTTTTCATGAAGATATGCGACTTTCAATCAATCGCAAGTGAAAAAGGATATTGATAAATATTTGAAGCTGAGGAAACATACGACAAAGATGAGTTATTTCCCTGATGTGAAAAAGTAATTTGCTAAAATTATTATCGAATAAAATCTATAAATTGTGTTAAACTCAAAGAAATTCAGCAGATTCCTTGTGTTTCCCCACCCAACAATCAAATCCATGTGATAAAACTCTTGAAACTTCAATAAAATGAGCTCTAAATCAAAATATTATCAATAAATATAAATAAATCACAATAGGTTTTGATATAGGCTGAACCTAAAGATAAAATAAAATAAAATAAAATAAAAAATAAATCACAATAATGAATAATATATATAAGATCATTAATAAAAAATTATCAATATATATTTAAAATCACTATATAAAAAATGCATAAAACATCTAAAAAATTTGAATTAAAATTTTGATTTTTCAATTAAAATTTATTGAAATGGACAAAAAACCAAAAAATGCAGCTCTCCAACTATCCAACCAAATCACAATAAAAGACTTCCTAAAACGTCACAATATCCCCAATGATCCCAATAATCCCAACATCTCTTACTTCCTCAAAAAGATCCGTAAAACTCCTGATCTTCTCCAAAAAGAAGACAACATACTAACCCAATTCATTCAGGACCTCGACCAATGTAAATATTTCGATTTACTCCAAATAGAAAACCTGAAAATCTTTACAATAATCCCTAGTCTTGATAAAAAGAAGCAAATAGTGCTATTTTTCGCCTATCGTTTTCCTTCTGATAAAAAATTGCAAGAGAAAACCTATTTGTATTTCATAGAATCCCTTGCAAAACACACAGAGAATCAGCCATGTATAATCTACGATTTCCATCAGAAAGCACCGAAATTTTCAATGAGTTTCTTGAAGAATTGCTATAAGCGTCTGCCTTTGAAATTCATGTTTAATTTAGAAAAAGTCTTTATAATACATGCAGGAATTATGGCGAAATCCACTTTTTTAATACAGAGTGGTTTTCATGCGAAATTGCTCAAAAAAAGGATAAAATATGTAAAGGACATCAATAAATTAAAGAAACAAGAAGGTTTTCACACAGAAGCTTTAGAATATTTACCTGAGGAACTGCTCAAAAGAACTGAGGAAAGTATGATGATTTCACATCAATTGCCTATGAGACATACAGAGATCATAGGCGTGGATTTCACAGATCTTTCTTTATCTGAAGCAGGAATACCAGAGATTATCGCATTATTAGTAAATTATTTCGAAACGGATTCGAAATTTATCAAAACAAAAGGAATTTTCCGGAATGCTTCATCAGAAAAAGATATTAAAAGACTAGAAAAGGCTTTGATAGAGCATGATTTCGACTATATATTTGAAATAGAAAACCCACATATTGTTTCTTCTTTACTAAAAAGGATTTTTAATAAAACGCTGGATCCTTTGTTTCTTTATGAAAATTACGAAGAAATTATTGCGATTGGAAAAACCAATGAAAAAAACATAGAAGAATTTTCGAAGAAAATCATCAATTTGTTAAAAAAATTGCCGAAATTGAACTTAAAAGTGCTTTCGTTTATAATCGCGTTTATCAGGAAGGTCATCACGAAAAAAGATGATAATATGATGGACAGTTTCAATATGGCAATGGTTTTCGCACCTTGTTTCATTCGTCCGAAGATCTATACACCAGAAGATATCGCGAAAACTTCTTACATTATTGTGTGTTTGAAGTTTATAATAGAAAATTATAAGACTTTATTTGAAGAAAAATTCGAAGATGATTCTGAGGAAGAATGCATTGTGAATAATGAGGAATATGGAGTTGGAGATCAATTAATAAAGGTGATGGTTTATAAAGAAAATGAGATTCAAATGAATGAAGAAACAAAGGAAAATGAAGGGAAAAATAAAAGCAAAAGCCATTATGTGAAAATTATGAACACAAAGTGCTTTCAAAGCGATTATGAAGGGAAAAATACACAAAGGATTTATTCAGAGTATTTAAACAAGAAATTTCAGAAAAAAAATGAACGAAAAAATGAGAAGAAAGAGGAGGAAGAGGAAAAAAAAATGGAAGTTTTTGATTATCACATTTAATGAATTTTTCTCTTGTTTTTTTAAGATGAATTAGAGTTTTCTTTATGTTTTCTAAAGAGAATATTTTCAATTTAATTTAAAAATTTAACTTTTTTGATATTTTTTTTATTTTATTTTAAAAAATTTCTTTCATTGAAATAGTGTTTGAAGAGAAACAAATTCATCATTTTTCATAAATTTCTCCTTGAAAAATGGATTTTCATCAATACCTGCCACAAACCTCAAAATCCTATCAGGGAGTAGAAAATCCCCATCTCCCATCACAACCACATCGAATTTCTCCAAATAATCATTCAAAAATTCCTTATTTTCTTCCTGCAAAAATGCAATCGCGATCAAATTCTTGCTTGAAAAATGTGAAGCCACATCATAATCTGTTAATAAATCGCCAAAAAGCAAGGTATTTCTTTTAAAACTGAGTTTCTTCTTAGCGAAAAAATCATTTTTCGATATTGAGGAGACTTTCATGTGTATATCCACTAAATTTTCTTCTTTATCAAATATCATATCATTAGAAAACGTGAAGAAATTCGGATAATTGTTTATATCCACAACTTTCGCAATCATTGTCTGGATCATTTCTGTGAAACCACCTGAAATCATATAAAAAGGGATACTGAATACCTTGCATATATTCAAAAACTCACGATACCCATATCTCATTCCAAAATTTCCATCATTTAATGCTCCAAGGCATTTTTTTTTACTCAGTCTCTCCTGAAGAAAAACCGATTTTAAAGCAGAATACCACTGCTTTACAAGCAATCTTCTAAGATTTATTTCGATTTTAGGATCGGATTCTAGTGGATGGTAGAAATGGCAAAGATTTAGTGTCGTGTTTTTAAAGCTTTGTGATGTGAGATTAGTTTGGCGAAAACAGGAGAATAAAGAATTGCAAGCTTTTCCGTTTATGTGAAAACAAGTGGTAGTTTGATCAAAATCTGACACGATCTGTAATTCCTGAATACCATCCTCTTTCATAGCTGATAATTTGTTCTTTAAAACTGCTGAATCCTTCAAATGAATCGTGTAATTACCATCATATTCTTTTTCCTGACAATTGATATAATCACCCAAAAGCTCAATTTTATCTTTGATTTTCTGATTGAATTCTATGTTGGAAAGCTGAAGAGAGAAAGGATTTTCTATTGAAGTTGGTGTGATGAGAGGAAGGGGGGAACTGACTGTGGAAGCTGATTCTTCACGTTCTTCTTTGTATAAATGATCAATGGCCTTTATAATTTCTATTTGTTGGGAGGTGAGGATTTTTTTGATTTGCTGATCCTGATCGGTGGTCTTTTTGGAGCGGGGGATTAGAAGTTTGTAGAGGAGGTAGAATGAAAGGAAGACTGCTGATGTCAAGATTAAAGGTTTGGAACCAGAATTGGAGGAGGCTGGTAACATTTTATGAGGTGAAGAAAAATGTATTTGTATTTTTTTTTGAAAAATATGGTTTTACTTAAATAAATTTTGTGTAAATTTTAATGAAATTTAGGAAATTTATTAAAAATATTTTTTATGTATTTAAGCTCATTTTATTAACAATAATATTGCAAAGTTTTAAAAGTTTTCATCAAATTTTAATTTTAATTAAATAACACCGAAAAAGTACACAGATCCAAAAATATTTCATTTTTTGAATACTTAAAAAAAAGAACAGTCGAAGAAATAAATGACTTCTTTGTCCATACTCTTTAATTTAGAAAAAAGTTCAAATTGTAATTTCAATTTTCCTTCAAAGAAAAATGCTGATTAATGATTGAGATATTTTTTTCCTTCCTATTTTAACAATTAATGATTTATTTATTTTTAAATATTTGAAAATATAAATTATTTATTTTCAGTTTTTAATTTTTCCCCTTCAAATATATGTACAACGCCATTGGTTTCAGATATAAAGAACCTCTTCAACTTTGGGTCCCCAGCGATCCAATCCCCATCCCAATCCAATTCCTCATTATTCTCCCAAACCTTTATGCCATCCACCACATTATAAACTCTTAGAAACTTATCTTTCCCACAAGTTATAATATGTTCTTGATCCAAGAAACACACTCCATATGAATAATTCGACTGAATAAATGTATGTAATATTTGCATTCCATCATCCTTATAAGAACTGACTTTCACAGTGCCATCACAACTTCCTGATATAACAATTTGATACAAAGCACTATAAATCAATTGCCAAATCGGTAATTTATGTGTTTTATAAGAATTTATCACATTATTTTCAGCTATATTGAACACAATTATGCTTAAACTGCCTCCAATCAATAGAATTGATGCTGAAACCTGTTCAAAACAAACCAAATATTCTTCAAAAAACATTTCTTTCACAATTTTTTTCTCATTAGGGTTCCATATTGTTAATTTCTTATCATAACCTCCTGTTAATAAAAAATTGTCAATAAGCTTTAAACTGGCAACTCCTGGCATCGAATGGTTATTTAATTCATAAAGCTTCTCGAATTTTTTGTTTTGTTTCTCGTATTTATAAGCTTCAACAAAGGTCATATTCATGCAACAAATAAACAAAATCCTCTGAACTGGCTCGTATTGAAATAAAACTGGCAATTTGCCCGCAGCCAAAGGAATTTCTGCTACTTTTTCCAAAGAAAACGAGTCCAAAGCCAATATTTTCCCTGGACCTCCAAAAACTATGAGACTCTCGCTTTCAATGTATTCGATTACTGAGGTTATAGCATTATTTGTATTGATCTTTTTGACTGATTTGATGTACTTATAATCCACATTCAAGACTTTATCAGTAATTGGCATTGTATTGCTTTTAATCTTTAGTTCTTTTATCAGATTTGTGAAGGTTTCTTCTATTTTTTCATTTGATATCTTCATGAAATAACGAATTTGCTTGGAAGAAATGGGGGTGGATTTTTCAGAAAATAGATTTATTTTCTCTAATTCACCTTTCATTTCTTGAAATCTTTGCTCGATGTTTGTGTGGAGTTTATTGAACTCTTCTTCTATCGTTTGGGAACGGATTTCATCGCTTTCAAAATCAAATTTTTCATTTGATTTTTCTTTACAAGAGGAAGTTTTTCCATTATTTTTGTTTTAAATTTTTTATTAATGGCAATTTTTTAAAAAGTATAAATTAAAAAGAGAAAAATAATTAATCATTTTATCGTTTTTTTATTAATTATAGATTTCAAATACAATAAAAGCATTTTTTGCTTGAAGGAGATTCTTTTTTCTCATTCAACTTTTTTTTACAAGGAAAATTAAAGAAAAATTATTCAAAACAATAAAATAAACAAAACCTTCTTATTTTCATTGTTTGGCTCTTTATTCACCAATGGAATTTTCTTAGCAATTGTCAGAAAAACCTCCTGCACATTGATGTTTTTCTTAGCAGAAACTTCGAAATGAAACAGTCCATTTTTTTCACAAAATTCTTTTGCTTCCTTTATTAAAAGTCCTTAATAAGAATAAATTAAATTTATTTTTACATAAGTTGGAACTTGTTTATTATCTTCCATATCAATTTTATTCCCAACAAGAGCAATAACGGTATCAGGGCTTGTATTTTCATGCAATTCTTTTATCCTTTAGTAAATAGAATTTATTTATATTCAAAGTATTTTCATTTTTCTTTTAAAAACAAACCAATCTTTTGCACTTTTGAAAGTTTCCTAATATAAATAAAGAATAAATGTATCAAAATATCTATATTTTCTACATAGACTGTGATATCATATACCACAACAGCTGCCTTTGATCCTTTATAATACATAGGCGCAAGAGACCTAAATCTTTCTTGCCCTTTTTATTAAAAAAAAGAATGAAATTCTATCAGATAAGTCAATAAAGAACCAGCAGTATCCCATATATCGAATTTTACAATCGCATCATTTAATTCTATTGAATGTGGCAAAAACACGGCCCCTTTTTATGTTTTTTTACTTATTTTAACAGTCACTTTATTGGGAATTAATTACCAACTGTGCTTTCCTGTAGATCAGAAAATTCATCTTTGACGAATCTTTTTTTAAAAATTGTGAAGGAAAATTTAAAAATAAAGGGCAAACCTTAAAGAAATGCTCGTTTTTCCAACGAAAACATCTCCCAAAAGAACCAATTTATTCACATAGACTTTTTTCTGTGTAGAAACTTCTTCTTTTGAATTGAGAGGAATCTCATTAGTAAGGACTTTTTCTGACATTTCAAATTAAATAAAATTACAATTTTTAAAAAAAAATAATAAAAACATTTTCAAAGAAAAAAAAAAAACTTTCTAATTTTTTTAAAAACTATAAAAAATAATTTTTTCTTTCATTGAACCAGCTTAATATCCTTCAATTCTCTTTCCACAAATTCATAAGCCTTTTCCGATCCATATTTTGATTTAGCTTCTTCAGTTGCGAATTTCCCCAAAGGCTCCAAATCAACATCATATCTAATATGTGAAAACAGTGTGCTTGAGACTCTCCATGGTATTTTACCTTCATTTTTCGCCTTATCACAAGTATTCTTCACTTCCTCTGTATAAATAACCTCATGGAACCCATTATTAACCTCCCCCCCTTCGCAAACTTTTTACTAATTAAAAAAATCCATTAAAAACCTGTAAGAATCTCTAATTGTTTTCCAGCTTGTAACAATAAACATCCTTCTGGAACTGAAACCGATATTTTTTCTCCTGTTCTCAGCCAAACAAACAGTCCTGGATATCTGCTTTTTCCATGAATTGTCAAGAAATTGAAATCTAAACAAAATAAAAATTAAACAATCCCTTCAAAAAAAACTTGGAATATACCATAATGAAGTGCTGCAAATATTGTGTCCACTTTATATTTCTCAAGATCTGAGCCTGTAGGGGCTAATAAATGAGGTCCTCCTTGCAAAAGACTCGTGTAACTGTTCTTGGGCATTTGATGGCCCAAAGCCAACATTTCTGATACAGTGAACACAGAATCAACCATTAAAGTTCCCCATCTATTCTTTAAAGCAGAAAATTAATTAGCTTTCATATATAATCTAATATATTTATCAATTATACCATATTTAACTCAAATTTAGGGAAATCTTTCGGAATATATCTCGGGGGATCTAAAGATCTATCTCCAGCTGGTCTTTCTCCAATTCTCCAGAAATATCTCCATTTAGCATCATAAGGTGGAATCTCAGGAGTAACCGGTTTATTTTTCCCTTGAGTTGATGCTATAACCTCAGGATGTCGCTTTGCCAATTCCTTATATTCAGGAGTAGCTCCTGTTTGAAAACCGTATTGTGGGAAAATATCTTCAACAGTTTGGTTTTTGTAGTATTTTTGAGCTCTTGAATAGAAATATTGCTCCATCATATCAAGAAACTCTTCATTATAGTTTTTTTTAACTCTAGGATCTTTGATGATTATGGCGCCGTATTTATGGAAGGATGAGGCTATTTCTTTGCAGGCGGAAATGTTGGAAGATGAATTTGGGCTGGAAAGATAGTCAGAAACGTCGATGAGAGGCACGACGCTTTGAGAGGAGAAAAAACGACGAAAGCTATGCTTTGAAAGCATGAAATTTATCGGAGAGATTATTTTGTTTTTTTAAGAAAGAAAGTTTAATTTTATTAAAGAATCAGAAAAGTTGGATTATTTTTATTTTTTTTTAAATTAAAATTTTTACACAAAAAAAATAATTTTTGTTATTTATTCAAAATATTAAAATATCAAATTTATTAAATTAATTTCTTTCAAAATAAATTTTTATCATTAATTATTTAATTTAAATAAAAAAAAAGAAAAATTATTTTTTTAAAAAACTTATTGTGAAAAAATTAAAACTAAACAAAACAAAAATCATTAAATTCAACAACAACAAAAAATCACTTATTTATATGAAAAATTTACAATTTTTAATGGAAATTTTTATTTTCTCTAAATGATTAGTCTTTAAAATATTAATGTTGATTACTATCCTTTCCAACTCAAATTCTTGATGATTTTTTCTCCAAATCAGAAAGATTAAATGAGTCGTCATTAAAAATTGTCAGATTATCATCTTTCCAAAATCTTCTTCTTCTAATTTTAAAACTAATTCATCTAATTTTTTTATTTTCATTAATGCTAGAAATTTTATAAGTCATCATCAATTTTTTTTTAAAAATTTCAGAATTATTTCCCTTATTTGAAAATTTGAAATAAAAAATTTTTATATTTTAAATTTTCTTTATAGCAATTATTTAAAACAAATCAGTTTTAACCGTTCATTTTTAATTAAAAAAAATCCTTATAATAACTCTCAAACTCTTAGATAACGATCCACTTTTTTCGTTTCAACTTTCACTTTAACTTCAATCAACATGATTTCCTCTGTGATCCTTTCAATAAACTCATTCAATTTTTGCCATATCTTACCTTTTTGAAAAAAATTCTCAGTTTTTCTGACCCATTTCAACTCATCTCTCACAATTTCTACATTATTTTTATCTTCTAAAAATATTTGGAATCCTTTGAAATTCTGATAAAGTGCAAATGTTCTGTTCAAAACCTCAAACACCTCTTGATATTCACTGGGAATAGCTCTTAAAACAATACCATATCTATATCCATATCCCACAAGTGGGAAAAGTTCATTAATAAGAAAATTTATCCTATCAGCAATATTGAATAAATTTCTTCTGAATGAAGAGGCATTTGTCATGTTCTTCTCGATAAATTCCAACTCTGATAAAATACCTCTAACATCGAAGTTCTTTGAGTTAATTCGAGCCAAAATAGTGGAGTTCCATGTGTGATTAATTGAATTATTCATTAATCCATAGAAGAATTCTCGTGCATTTTGATCTAAAAATAACAATAAATTAATTTAATATATTTTTCAAAATATATTGGAATTAACCGTTTTGTGAGCTATTTGAATTATTTGATCCGACTATAAGGACCTTCACACTTTCACCCCATATTCTCCCTGCTAAAAAGAACTCAGAATGGTATTGAGCTTTTTCATATGCTGTTTGGAAATAATATCTAATATCAATGTTTTTCTCAAATAATCTCCTGATTTTCTCTAACAATTCACTATGTTCATTGAACAAAACAAATGATTTATTCAATTCTTGGACCAATTCTTCTTTCTGTCTTGATTCAAAAGACAACATCAGCACATTTCTCAGATTTAAACTCAAAACCCCAACACTTTCAGTATATCTTTCTTCATCAGTATGATTCCTTGAGAAATTATACCCATTAAAAGCCAAATCTTTGAATCCATTAACAATTTGTTTATAATTAAATATCGAAGAATTGACCATATTTAAGAATTCAGAAGGAACTGTTTGATTCGATGTGGTTTCTAAGAACCCTTGCAATAGTTCTCTTGAATATCTATCCTCTGTTGTGTTTCTATTTCCAGGAGCAGGAGTAGAGGTTTCTACGCTGATGTTCGCAATGAAGAAATTAATATAACTGTTGAACAAATCAACATTGGTAAGATTAACATCTAAAAATCCCCAAAGCATACCAGCACGATGCATATCTTTGGCATGCACCCATTTGATTTCTAAGAAAAGTGAACTTAGATTGTCTTGATAAGAAGAAGCAAGATATTTGGTTGCATTCGCGAAGGCATAGAAATTATAATTCTTTCTGCTCTTAATCAATTGTCTATAGATTCTTTCGTAGTCTTTTGTGAGTCTTAGAGAGTTGTTGAATGTGTTATTCAGAAGTAAATCCAGAGCTGAAGCAATTTTTTTTGTTGCATTCTAATATTTAAAAAAAATTAAAAAAATTGAAATTTTAAAAAAATAAATACAAAGATCTTATAGAAATTTGAGGGAGATGAATTAGTGAAATCAATGCCAATTAATGATTCAAAGCTTTCAATGATCAAATCATATGGGAAAAAAGAATAGTCCACGAGGTTCAAGAAGGTTTTGTTCCAATCTCCTTGCATGGTTTGATCCAAAAATCCTACAAAAAAATTTAATTTTTTTAATAAAATTTCTAAAAAATTACCTGAAAGTAACAATCGAGACTCAATGTTTAAGTCATAATCTTTACTAATAATATGAGAAGAATTCCGTTTGATTTCTTTGTAAATTTGTTTGAAGAATTTTAAAACAGTTCTTAATTCCTTGATTTTTTGATTGGTGAGGGAGTTTTTGTGGTGTGGATGTTTGTGTGTGATACAAAGTCCAAGAAGACTGAGCAATAATAGTGAAATTAAGCAGATATTAAGAAGTTTCATTGCGGGAAGGATGATTAAATGTATATTTTTGTGTTTTGAATTGAAATTTAATTAAACAAAGAGAACTCCTTTTTTTTGAAAAACACGAAGTATCTTTTTTAAAAAATCTGAATAACGAAATTTTTAAAAAACTCATTAAAAATTCTGAATTTTACAAACAAAAATTTAAAAGAAACCCAAATAAATAAATATACCACTATAAGAAATAAAATATATGAATAAACAAAAAATTTTTTATTGGAAAGTTTTCCTTTTTAACATCAAACTTGGGAACTTCTCCTCTATTTCTGGATCCTCCTTTTCATTATTTGAGCTTTCTGAGAACTCATCATCCTTGAAAATATTCCCATATTCTTTAAATAATAGATTCGGAGATTGAATTTCCTTCAAATCGAAGATTTTATTCTCAAAACCGTGTTTTGCATCAGGACTTTTCAAAGGGTTCTCCCTTTGGGAGTCTTTTGCTGGCGAAGGTGTCAGAAAAGGAGAATTAGCAGTTTTTTTTGAAAATATGAGGGATCTAGAGGGTTTATATGAAGAACTAATGGGGTTTTTTTTGTTTTCTTCAATAATTTCAGCTGTGAAAAACTGGTTTGTAATTTCTTCTTGTGTAGTTTCTTCTTGTCGGTTCTCTTCTTGTGAGTTTTCTTTGATTTCTTGAGAAGATAAAAGGTATTTTTCTTTGAAGACTTTGAGATGGCTTACATTTCTATTGATTTTTTTGGTTTCTTCGTTAAAAATACAAAAAAAATTTAACCATTAAAATACTAATTCTTAAAAAACCACATCTTTCCCCTATTTTCTCAAGACTTTTTACCATGTTTAACTCAGGAACCTGGAAATTCAAATTGAAAAAAAGATTTTTCGTGGGTTTATCCTCTGAATTTAAGCTATCTTCTTCTTTTTCTGGAGATTTTTCGCTGATTCCTGAAATGGTCC
>JFJP01011350.1_pt1 | contig 14479 bp, 8 predicted proteins | sample 431651 | NCBI WGS metagenome assembly JFJP01 (sample SAMN02602958, study PRJNA72255) | Microbial mat metagenome, whole genome shotgun sequencing project. | biome: fresh water; feature: sink hole; material: water; isolation source: purple microbial (photo- and chemosynthetic) mats found in... | reverse complement strand
ATAGCAAGTGTAGAAGCAATAGATGACCATACTATTAAGGTCAATTTTAAGGAGGCCACCCCGATTTGGGCAATACCTTTTGTCGGTGTTGGCGGGATGATTCTGCCTAAACATCTGTTTGAGAAATACAATGGAGCTAACGCGGCTAAAGCCCCCGCAAATTTAGAGCCTGTCGGCACAGGACCTTATCGGGTATTACCCCCTGGTATCAAGCCGCAAGAAATTGTCTTTTTAGGCACCCAACTGATAAAAACCATCAAAATAAAGTTAGAACCCAATCCTTTTTTTAGAGAAAAATCTGATAGTCGTTTTAGCTCCATTGAAATTAGAGGGGGTGGGACAGCTAATGAAGTCGCCCGTTTAGTGTTGGAAGCAGCCGAGACAGATTATGCCTGGAACTTAACCCCCGCCGATAATTTAACCACTTTATCCAAAAAACAAGGGCAAATCGTGGCTAATTTGGGCAATGATGTGGAACAGTTAGAACTCAATTGGACGGACCCAAATAAAGAAACAGCTGACGGAGAACGCTCTAGTATTAAATTCCCTCATCCCTTCTTTAAAGACTCAAAAGTTCGCCAGGCATTTGCCTACGCGATTAATCGGGAAGCAATTGCTAAAGTGTATGGTTTTACGGCTGAAAAAACCAACTTTATTTTAGTAACCCCCCCACAATATAAATCTGACCGCGTATTTTATACGTTTGATTTAACTAAAGCGGCGGCCTTGTTGGATGACGCTGGCTGGAAAGATAGTAATAACGACGGGATTCGGGATAAGAACGGGGTGAAGTTGGTAGTATTATATCAAACCTACCGTAGCCAAGCTACGCAAGAAACACAAAAAATTGTCCAAAAAGATTTGACTTCTATTGGGGTTGATGTGGAGTTAAAGGTAACAGATGGGGCTATTTTCTTTGGGGATATGTCTAACCCTGACCATAATGGTCGATTTTTAGCAGACATGCAAGATGCTGATTGGATTAGTCCTAGCCCTGACCCAGGTCCATTTTTCCAATATTGGACCTGCTCCCAAATCCCCCAAAAGGCAAATAATTATTCGGGTTTTAACTTTCGGCGGTGGTGTGACCCGCGCTATGATGCCTTATATGCTCAGTCTCAACAAGAGTTAGACCCTGAAAAACGGCAGCAAATTTTTATTCAAATGAATGATCTGCTGACGGAAGAAGTGGTTACGATACCTTTAGTACGCTTAGGGCAACTCTCAGGAATGAGCAACAGCATTGAGGGCTTTGACCCGACCCCGTGGGACTCAGAAACCTGGAATATTAAGGATTGGAGGCGAAAATAATGACCTCACCCCTGCTACCAACCCAGACCCCGCCACCCAAAATGGCTTTTCTGGCGCGGATACCCATTTTGCATAACCTTAAACTAGGCCAAAAATTAACCATTGGTTTTGGGATTTTAGTTTTGTTGGCTTTAACGATTATTGCCTTTAGTTACATGGGTAGTTTAAGCGCGACCGCTAAAATCAATACCACCAATGATTTGCGCGTGCCAGCCACCTTGATTTCCGCCCAAGCCCAGGCCAATTTATTACGGATGTTATCGGATGTGCGGGGCTATTTGGCTTTGGGCGACCCGATCTACCGCGAGAGTTATACCAATAACCAGGCCGCTTTTGCTGCAAATTTGGCTGACTTAAATAACCTAACGACCCAGTTAGATGCCGCAGACCAAGCCAATTTACAGGAGTTGGAGCGTAATTTTACCGCCTGGTCTACTTTACCTGACGAACTGTTTGCTTTGCGAGATGACCAACTTGACCGTGAACCCGCCTATTTTTTATTAGCCACCCAGGGTTCAGAGTTGGCGGGGAATGTCTTAATTGATATTAATACCATGATTGAGTCACAAGGTGAAAATGAAGCAACCGCCGACAATCTCAAACGGCTCGAAGATATGGCTAAATTTCAGGGCAGTTTTGCCTCCATGTTCTCGGCTTTACGCGGTTATATTACGACCCGTAACCGTATTTTTAGGTTGGAATATGAAGGTAATTTTACCGTTAATCAAAATAACTGGGACAGATTGCTGCAAAATAAGCGCAACTTTAATACCAATCAGCAAAACTTATTGAATAAAATTGACCAAAATCGCATCGCTTTTTTGAAACTTCCTGCGGAACTCTTTAAGCAACTAGAAAGTGAGGAATGGCGCAAAGATTTGTATTTATTTCGTACCAAAGCCGTACCTCTAGCTGACAAAATGCAAACGGCTCTGAGTAATTTAACCACCCACCAGCAAACGTTGCTCAAAACCGACCTGAATCAAGGGCGCGACGATTTGGTTATTGCCAATGGACGGACGGCCACCAGTGGTTTAATCGCCTTAATCTTGGGCTTGGGTTTATCTTTCGTTTTCTATCAAACCATTGCGGGGCCAGTGGGTCGTTTAACTGCTGTTGCTGAACAGATTCGTAAGGGTGATTTAGAAGCGCAAGCAATTGCCGAATCGAAAGATGAAATTGGCACGTTAGCCCATACCTTTAACAATATGACGGCCAAGTTACGCGACACTTTATTTCAGGTGCGAACGGAAAAAGAGCGCGCCGATAGCTTGTTAGATGTCGTTATCCCCATTGGGGTACAACTTTCTTCGGAAAAAGATTTTAACCGTTTACTCGAAACCATGTTGGTGGAAGCGCAAGAATTTTGTCATGCCGATGGCGGAACGTTATATTTACGCACCCCTGAAGATGTACTCGAAGCAGTTATTATTCGCAACACAAGTCTCAATATTACAATGGGGGGCAAAAGTGGTCATGCCGTCACCATGAGTAAACTCCCCATGAAAGAAAAAGAATTGGGGCAATCCCTTGACCATCAAATTGCCAGGCAAACTGTTTTACAGGGGACAACCCTTAATATTCCTGACCGTTATCAAGATGAGCGATTTAAGGCCACCGAAAATACCCTTTTTGGACACCAAGACAGCTATCGCACCATCTCGTATCTCAGTGTTCCCTTAAAAAATAACCAATTGAAAGTCATCGGAGCCATGCAATTAGTGAATGCTCAAGACCCTGACACCCAGCAAATTATTCCATTTGATGACAATATTCAAGAATTGATGGAATCCTATTCCACCTTAGCCGTTGCCGCCCTTGAAGCCTATCAACGTGAACAAACCTTACGCCAAGAAATTACTCAACTGCGAATCCAAATTGATGAAGCTAAACGTGAACAATCTGTCAAAGCCATTGTCGAAGCTGAAGGGTTTGCGGAGTTACAAGCTAAGGCGCAGCAAATGCGTGAGCGACGACACCGCCGCCCTTCAACCTCAGAACCAGGTCACGAATAAAGGTAAAATACGTCCATGGCTAAAATTATTTCAATTCACTCATTTCGTCGCGGTACAGGCAAATCAACGTTAGTGGCTAATTTAGCCACCCTGCTGGCGCAACAAGGTAAACGAGTGGCAGTGGTTGATACCAATTTTCAATCACCCACTTTAAATGCTTTATTTGGCTTGGCAAACCCAACGGCCACCTTAAATGACTATTTGTGGGGTGACTGCCCGATTGAAACTGCCACTCATACGCTGCTCGTGCCAAGCCATCATCCCTCCCTGTATCTTGTCCCCGCCAAGCCCGATGTCTTGGGTAATATCAACAAAATATTACGCAAAGGGTATGCGGATAATTTATTAGCCATCGCCTTTGAAAAACTGATTGAGACCCTCAATTTAGACGTGCTACTGATTGACCTCTATGCGGGCCTGCAAGAAGAAACCTTATTCACCATTAATATTTCTGACATGTTAGTGATAGTTTTACGCCCCGATGCCCAAGATTATCAAGGCTCTAGCGTCACCGTTGAAGTCACTCGCCATTTTCAGCCGCCGCCCCAAATCATGTTGGTTTTAAATGAACTGCCGTCCGGCTTCAATGATAGTGAGGTGCAACAAGAAGTGAAACGGATTTATCATTGTGACACCGTTTTTACCTTGCCCCATGCCGATGAAATTATGAATTTGAATAATAACGCTATTTTTGTCCAGCATTATCCCCTTCACCCCATCACCACAACCTTAATAAATATGACCACCCATTTAGGGTAACTTTTTTAGTCATCTGATGACTAACGATACAGCCTCATGAAACCAACTCTGGTTGTTATGGCCGCAGGCATGGGCAGTCGCTACGGTGGCCTCAAACAAATTGACCCCATCGGCCCGCATGGCGAGGCCATGCTTGATTATTCCATTTATGACGCAATTCGCGCCGACTTTGGCAAAATCGTCTTCGTTATTCGCCATGATATTGAGGCCGCCTTTCGCCAAGCCATTGGGCATAAATTTGCGACCCATATTACGGTTGAATACGCCTTTCAAGAATTAACCAACCTCCCCATCGGCTTCACTGTTCCGCCTGACCGCCAAAAACCCTGGGGGACAGGTCACGCCATTTTAATGACGGCTGACCTGGTGCATGAACCCTTCGCGGTAATTAATGCAGACGATTATTACGGGACAAGTTCCTATCAAATTATTCGTGACCATTTTCAAAACCTCCCCCCCAAAGCCTGGTCAACCTCCACCGATTACGCCCTCGTGGGCTTTACCTTGCGTAACACTCTCTCCGATTTCGGCACGGTGGCGCGTGGTTTATGCCAGGCTGATTCAAACAATTTGATTCAAACCGTGACGGAAATTACTAATATTGAAAAAGTCGGTCAACAAGCGAAATATACCGACGCGCAAGGCCAACCCCGCACTCTCAGCGGTGATGAAATGGTTTCCATGAACATGTGGGGCTTTACTCCCGCCATTTTCCCGCAACTGCAACAGCTTTTCATTGAATTTCTGCAAACGCAAGTCCAGCAACCGAAAGCTGAATTTTACATTCCCGCCGCCGTTACCACCTTAATCAATCGTCAGCAAGCCCGCGCCCAAATCCTCCCTAGCCGTGATGCTTGGTTCGGCATGACCTACCAACAAGATAAACCCCAAGTCATCCAAAATATTCGCACCTTAATTGCTCAAGGTGTCTACCCTGAAAAACTGTTCGCGAAATAAGGCGAAGTGTGGCGCGAAAGGCGCGAAATTAGTACACTGTTCATTTAGTTTTTGTAGTATCCGAACAGACAAGAATGTCTGTTCTACCATTCGTAGGTCAGACATTCTTGTCTGACCATGTACAAAAAATTAAATGAACACTCCACTGGAAATAAAAGGACATTTACATGCTGACTGATTTCGCCAACAAAGTGATTGAGAACGTCGAAAAGGTAATTATTGGCAAACGAGAACAAATTGAGTTGCTCCTCGTCGCCATGCTATGTCAGGGGCATGTATTGTTAGAGGATGTGCCAGGCACGGGCAAAACCATGTTAGCCCGTAGCCTTGCCGTAAGTTTGGGCATCAATTTTAAGCGGCTACAATGCACTCCCGATTTACTGCCGAGTGACATTACGGGCGTGTCCATTTTTTTGCAACATGAAGGCCGCTTTGAATTTAGAAATGGCCCCATTTTTGTCAATATTCTATTAACTGACGAAATCAACCGCGCCACGCCGCGCACCCAATCGGCTTTATTAGAGGCCATGCAAGAACGCCAAGTCACCGTTGATGGCCTCGCCCGCCCACTGCCCGCGCCCTTTTTGGTTCTAGCCACGCAAAACCCGATTGAGTTTCAAGGCACCTTTCCCCTACCCGAAGCCCAACTAGACCGCTTTTTGATGCGCCTTGAATTGGGCTATCCTGCTACTGACGATGAGCGACATATTTTGCAACAACAACGACATGCTCATCCTATTGACACGCTAACCTCGGTGGTAGATGGACAAGAATTATTGCATTGGAGTCAGCAAGTCACTCAAGTGCATGTCGAGGAGTCGCTAGAAAGTTATATTTTGCAATTAGTCCACGCCACCCGCACCCACCCCGATTTAGCCTTAGGCGCAAGTCCACGCGGCAGCCTCGCCCTCTACAAAACCAGCCAAGCCCTCGCCGCCTTACGCCAGCGTGATTACGTCATCCCCGACGACCTCAAAAAATTAGCCCCCCTCACCCTCGCCCACCGTCTCATATTAAGACCCGAAAGCCAACTACGTGGCCGCACCGCCCAACGGATATTAGCTGATATTATTGACCAAATCAATTTATCGTTATGAACCCATTTTTTGCCTTTATTTTAGCCCTCTTTGTCATCGCCGCCATCTTTCAAATTGATTTCTTTTTCACTATCTTCTACCTCTTTGCAAGCATTTACATTGTATCGCGGCTATGGGCGCAACGAATTTTTCAAAATTTACACCTCAGCCGCACCCTCACCCCGCGCGCCTTTTTAGGTGACGAAATTACCGTAACAGTTACGTTATCCAACCATGGACTCCTCCCCATCCCCTGGCTGTCCATCAATGAGACTTTACCCCTCGCCTTATCCAGCCCACCTTTTTATCGCCAAGTAATCAGCATGGGCGGCCAAAGCACCCTTACATTACAATATCAACTCCAGGCCCGCGAGCGTGGCTATTACAAAATTGGCCCACTCCACCTAGAAACAGGTGATTTATTGGGGCTGAAACGGCAATTAACCTCTCAATTTGCCGCCGACACTCTGATCGTTTATCCGCAAATTGTCCCCATCGTGCAGCTAGGCTTACCCACCCACAGCCCCAACCCCGTTTTATCAACCACCGTCCCCCTTTTTCATGACCCCAGCCGTTTGATAGGCTTGCGTCAATATCAGCCTGGCGATACCCCTCGCCATATCCATTGGGCGGCCACCGCCGCCACTGGGACCCTGTGGGTCAAGCAATTTCAACCCGCTATTTCCCGCGAAAACGCTATCTTTCTTAATTTAGACCGTGAGGATTATGCGGAGCGCGGCTACCCTGAACCCGCCATTGAACTCGCCATCACGACTGCTGCTTCGCTCGCCAACCACACCTTGACGGTGGAAAATTTACCGCTTGGCTTGGTCACAGTGGGCTTTGACCCCCTCAGCGAACAACAACAAACCTTCAACCTCACGCCTCATAGTGGGCGCGGCCACCTCATGCAGATTTTAGAGGTTTTGGCACGGGTACAACGACTCGAACATGGGCATCATTTCACCGAAACTATTCGTCAGATTGCCCTCCACTTATCATGGGGAACAACCATCATCATCATCACCAGCCATGCCTCAAACACTTTGTTAGAGACCGCGTTATTATTGCAACGCTCTGGTTTCGCCGTCACCTTAATAGGCGTAAATCCGATTGAACGCCGTAACACCACGCAATCAACCCACGCCGCCGCCGCGCTCGGCATTACCATGTTAGAAGTTCGCCGTGAACATGACCTAGAGCGACTGGGTTAATGAAGGTTCGAGAATTATTTCGGCAATGAAAGCAGTCCGCAATTATTTGCGGGCTGTCCGCAAAGGATTGCGGACTCCTAATGGTCATCATAAACATGTAAGTCTCAAACGAAATGCAGTATAATATTATGAAACTCATTCAACTAGACCGTCAACAATGGGTCAGCCAATGGCTGCGCCCACTTATTGTCATCACCATGATAATGTGTCTTAATCTATCATTGGTAAGTTTGGTGCGCGCCTTCAACCCCGCATGGTCAGGCAACACGCTGCTGGCGGGGATGCTCCTCACCACCCTCGAAGCCCTTTATTCTCGCCGCATTTTAATCAGCCAACATCACCACCAAGACCTCTTTTACCTCGCCCGTTACCATTTGGTCGAGTGGGGCATGTTAATCATGGCCTTAAAACTCATTCAATTGCTCAGTTACCCCACGCAATTACTCCGCGAATTACAACTCGTCTGGCAGGAGCCAGCTGAGGCGATAAACTTTGAATTTTCCATGATGCTCACGCTAGGGCTACTGGCTTGGGTTATCACCCGCCAAACCCTGAGCAATTTTGATAACTTACAAGACCCTAACGAAAGTGGCTTGGCCATGGAGGAATTAAGCCAAAATTTCTTTTTAGGCGGCGCGTTAATTTTGCTTATTTCGGGGCTGACGCAATTGTTATTGGTATGGCAACTTAATTATGCCACAATTCAAGCCCAAATTTTCAACCTTAAACGCCCCCATGTTGAGGGGATTATCCTAAATGTTCTGGTTTATTTCATACTTGGCCTCGTCTTACTCAGCCAAGTCAACCTAACCCGTTTGTTAATACGTTGGCAACGACAAGAAATTGAGGTCGCGCCGCAGTTAATCAGCCAATGGATTAAATATAGTTTCGCTTTTCTCAGCGTCCTAGCCTTATTCGCCTTCATGCTGCCCACCAATTACACGCTCGGTTTTTTAGCCAGCGCGGGCAGGGTGATTGCCTTCATCTTAGCTATTATCAATTTTATTTTAGAATTACTGTTATTTTTGATAACCTTACCCATCCTCTGGCTACTGCATCAATTGTTAGGAACAGCCCTGAATGCTGACACGCCCATGCCAACCCCGCCGCCATCGCCCATCGACTCCACTGCCATGCAAACCCCGTCATTTTGGCTAGAGTTATTGCAATCGGTTGGCTTTTGGCTAGTCATGCTCATCATTATTTTCTATTTAGTGAAAACCTACCTCAATGACCACCCTGAATTAATGCAACTGCTCAAATCTATTCGCCTGTTCAATTTATTACAAAACATCATCAGCCGACTGCGTCAACTTTTGCGTCAGGTCTGGGGCTATGGGGCCTCATGGCGACCTAAGAAACTTAATCTGTCGCCGTTATTTCAGGCACATGATGTCTCTACACACAAACGAAATTGGCTAGGGCATGGCGATTCTCCCCGTGACCAAATATTGCATTATTACCGTGATTTATTGCAACAATTAGAGCATTTCAGCTACCGCCGCCGCCAAGACCACACCCCGTATGAATATGAGCCGCAGCTACGCCAAGCCATGCCCGAAGTGGAAACCGAAGTTCATGCCCTGACCGCCGCTTTTGTCCAAGCCCGCTACAGCCAAGCCGACTTCACTCCTGACCAAGCGGCCTCCGCCAAACAACAATGGCAACGCATCCGTTCCTCTGCCGAACATGAGGAAGTTACAACAAATGAGGAAAAAAACGAATGAGTCCCTTTTTTGGAGTCCAAAGCCTACGGCTTTGGACTCCAAAAAATGTCATTTAAACCTTTGCGCCTCTGCGTCTTTGCGTTAGAGTTTTAACGCAACTGTAATTTTAGGCTATCCACCTCGGCCTTGAGTTGGTAAAAGGTTGGTGTAAGAGAGTTCCCACCTCTGCCCTAAGTTGCGTCCCCCTCACTTTAGAGTACAATAATCAACGAGACCTTTGAGACCACGCCTGGCTCAAAGGTCTTTTATCATCAAAATAAAGTGGTGTCCGCGAAGTCACGCGAAGAAAAGCGGAAGATGCGCTTTTTCTTACCTTTCCTTCGCGTTGCTTCGCGGATTCTCAGTTATTATAATGGAGTAACCCATGACTCAGTTAGGTACAAAAGAAAATCCTCTACGAGTAGCCATCATTGGGGCAGGGCCAACGGGTTTTTATGCCGCCGATTTTCTACTCAAACATAAGAATTATGTCATTCAAGTGGACATGTATGACCGTCTACCGACCCCTTTTGGCTTGGTGCGTGGCGGTGTTGCCCCTGACCACCAAAAAATTAAGACGGTGACAAAGGCATTTGATAAAACCGCCAAGCATCCTAATTTCCGATTCTTTGGCTATGTTGAGTTAGGCAAAGATGTGGTGGTGGCCGATTTGCGCCAACATTATCACCAAATTCTCTACACGGTGGGCGCGTCCACTGACCGTAAACTCGGTATCCCAGGCGAGGATTTAATTGGCAGCCGCACCGCGACGGAATTTGTGGCTTGGTATAACGGTCATCCCGATTATCGCGATTATGAATTTAATCTGGACTCCCATGAAAATGTCGCCATTGTGGGCGTGGGCAATGTGGCGGTGGATGTGGCGCGGATTTTGTGCCGCACACAAGGGGAACTCAATGAAACCGACATTGCTGACCATGCTCAAGCGGCTCTGGCTCGTAGCAGTATTAAGAATATCTACATGTTAGGGCGGCGCGGCCCTGCCCAAGCCGCTTTCACCAATACCGAAGTGCGCGAGTTGGGTGAATTGCTCGGCGCGGATACAGTTGTTTTGGCGGATGAGGCCAAGCTAGACCCGCTGAGTCAGCAAGAATTAACGGTGAGTAATGACCGTTTGCTGAACCAAAAAGTGGAAATTATTCAAGAATTTACCCATAAACCGCGCACCGACAAGCCTCGTACTTTAACCTTACGTTTCTTAGTGTCACCTGTAGAGTTAATCGGCGATGAGAACGGACATATTAAGGCCATGCGCTTGGTTAAGAATGAGTTATATCAAGCCGAGCGCGGCGGGCTAGGGGCGCGGGCCACTGACCAATTTGAGGAATTGCCCGTTACGTTAGCCTTTCGCTCGGTGGGCTACCAGGGCGTGCCATTGGCCGATGTGCCATTTGATGCCAAGCGCGGCGTGATTGCCAACCAGGGCGGGCGGGTGATAGATTTGGAAAGCAAGCAACCGATTTTAGGCGAATATACGGCGGGTTGGATTAAGCGGGGCGCGAATGGCATTATCGGCACGAATAAGCCCGATGCGGTGGAAACGGCTAACGCCATGTTAGCGGATATGGCGGAGGGCAAAGTGTTAAATCCCACTGCGCCCACTGCGGCGGCGATAACCGCTTTCATTGCGGCGCGCCAACCGTGTTATTTTACGTATGACGATTGGTCAACCTTGGATAAATTGGAAGTAAGTAAAGGAGAGGCGGAGGGTCGCCCCCGTTATAAATTTACCCAAATTGCCGACATGTTAGCCGCTGTAGGGAAACTGTAATTTTACAAATGCTAAACCTACCCCCCTTAATCCCCCTTTATGCCCGTATGGGTACGACATCAAGGGGAGATTTTTACTCCCTCTCCTATACTGCGTTTTATTTGAGATTTACACTTTCATAGTAAGTACCCAAGCAAAAGTTTTGCGGCATTTCGTAGGAGCAATGTGTGCTTGCCCCGTTTTGGGCAGGGACAAGCCCTGCCCCTACGAAAATCATTAAAAAGGTCTGCCGCAGAATTTTTGCTCACTTACTTAACAATCAGGAGTCCGCAATTCTTTGCGGGCTGTCCGCAAATGATTGCGGACTCCTATGCCAAAAGTGTAGTTTTCATTTGAAACGTAGTGTAAATAGGAGAAGGTTGGGGTGAGGTTGTTATAAACCAACTGAATGCCACGAAGCCGACACCGTTTTATCGGCCCAAATTATCTGGGCGAGTGTCGGCTTTTTGTTTATAACGGAGTGCAAACCTTTAGGTTTGCTTAATATGGCGCAAACCTAAAGGTTTGCACTCCACATTGGATTTACCATGAAAACGATTGAAGCTGATGCCAAAAATAGCAATAAACGTTTAGGCAAAAATATCAAATTACTCATTGGCTTGCTCGGCGAAGCCATCCAACTGTATGACGGGCCAGAGGTGTTTGAGGCAGTGGAGCAACTCCGTAAGCTAACGAAATCATGGCGCGCCTCCAACCCAGAGGCGCAAGTTGGCACGATTAACACCTTTTGCCAAAATTTAGAGATGAAGCTGCGCCGCCCTATTTTGAAAGCCTTCACCACCTATTTTCACCTCGTCAATTTGGCGGAAGAGCATGAACGTATCCTGATATTACGGGGACGGGAAGCCGCTGCCAAAGTCAATCAGCCCATTTCTGATTCGATTGCCGCCGCCGTGCAATCGCTGCATGAGCAGGGCTATCAGGTGGAGGAGGTGCAAAAATTACTCAGCCAACTCATGGTGGATTTGGTTTTTACGGCGCATCCAACCGAGTCGAAACGGCGCAAGGTTTTGGAAAAGTTACGTAAAATTGGCGATACCTTAACGGCGTTAGAGGATAGCCATTTATTGCCGCGCGAGCATCAACGGGTGGCCGAGGAACTGAAAAACCAAATTGATTTGTTATGGCTGACAGATGAGGTGCGGAATTTCAAGCCAAGTGTATTAGATGAAGTAAAAATTGGTTTATGGTATTTCTCGGAGAGCCTGTTTGAGGTGGTGCCTCGCTTATATGAATCGTTAGAACGGTCATTGGCGGTGCATTATCCTAACCACACCTTTGAGCTACCCATCTTACTTAAGTTTGGTTCATGGATGGGCGGCGACCGCGACGGCAACCCCCATGTGACGGCGGAGGTAACGCGGGAAACCTTACGGGAACATCAAGAATTAGCTCGCCAATATTTTAGTAAACATATTGCTGATTTGGCTGAAGAAATGACCATCAGCATCCCCCGTCATCAACTCCCGCCTGAGATGCAAAAGTTTTTGAATCATCAGGCCGAACAATACCCTGAATTTACCCGCGACTCTCCCTTACATCATCCGAATGAATCATACCGCCAAATTTTGGGTTATATTCATCACCATCTCAGTCAACCGCCATTGCAGATTATTAACGGTATTACTTACGAAGCCCAAGCCATTTATGCCTCAAATTACAATTTATTAAGTGATTTAAGGTCAATTGCCGCTAGTTTGAAACAAATCTCCCCCTCTTTAGTTCGCACCCGTTTTACCCCTCTCATTCGGCAATTTCAAACCTTTGGCCTGCGTACCGCCCAATTAGACATTCGGCAACATAGTGACGAACATCAAGTGGTGGTGACGGAACTGTTGGCGAAAGCCAATATTACGTCTAATTACGCATCTCTTTCGGAGCAAGAAAAAACAGCTTTATTGGGCAGCCTGTTCAACCAATTTAACTTCCCGTCTATTGACTTAAGCACTTTGTCAGACAAAACCATTGAAATGCTCAATTTATTCCGTCTCTTGCGCCGCACCTATAACCGCAATCCTAACGCCATTGGCTGCTATATGATTAGCATGGCGCACCAACCGAGTGACGTATTAGAAGTGTTATGGTTAGCCGAGTGGGTGGGGCTATATCAGCCGCAAGCGGGGAAGAGTAGCATGGATATTGGGCCACTCTTAGAAACTATTTCTGACCTGAACGCAGCACAGGAATTTTTAGAGCAACTCATGGCTGTGCCAGCTTATCAAACCCATTTGAAATTACGTAATAATCGTCAGGTGGTGCAATTGGGTTACTCTGATGGTACGAAAGATGGTGGTTATCTGACCGCCAACTGGATGCTCTATCGGGCGCAGGAGGCCATGGCCCGTTTTGCCAAACAATATGACGTTGAACTCATTGTTTTTCATGGGCGCGGCGGAACGGTTGGGCGCGGCGGCGGCCCGACTGACCGCGTGATTCGGGGCTTACCGTCAGAAATTATTAGTAATGGTAAAATTCGTTTGACTGAGCAAGGCGAGATGATTTTTGACCGTTTTGCTAACCCGACACTGGCCTTACGTTATCTGGAGCAGGTGGTTGGGGCCGTATTACGAGTGAGTGCGGAGCGAGGTGACGGTGTGAACCCTCAGTGGCTACAGCTTTTAGATGGGCTGTCACAAATCGCGCACCGCACCTATCGCAGTTTGGTGTATGAAACACCTGATTTCATTGAATATTTCCAATACGCCACCCCGATAGATATTGTAACAGAGCTAACGCTAGGGTCACGCCCCGCCCGCCGCACTCAAGCCGATGCGGGTCAACCCTTAATTACCAATTTGGAAGATTTACGAGCCATTCCCTGGGTGTTTGCCTGGATGCAAAGCCGCCATGCCATTCCTGGTTGGTATGGTCTGGGAACGGCCTTGACGCAACACATTGAAACTCATGGTGTGGAAAAGTTACGAGCCATGTTAGCAGAATGGGCGTTCTTTCAAGCGGTGATTAGCAACGCGCAAATGGCTTTAGCCAAAGCCGACATGCGAATTGCTCAATGTTACGCTAATTTAGTTCCCAATGAAGAGCTACGCGACCGCATTTTTGGGCAAATTTTGGCCGAATATAATCGCACCGTCGAGGCTATTTTAGCCATCACCCAACAGGAACGCCTCCTAGATAATGAACCACACCTCCAGCGCGCCATTGACCAACGCAATCCGTATGTTGACCCGCTCAACTTCATCCAAGTCAGTTTATTACGAGAACTCCGCAGCCCTAATGTTACAGAAATTGAGCGTAATAATCTCATTGCGGCCTTGCGCCTCAGCATTGTCGGCGTGGCGGCGGGCTTGAAGAATATGGGATAGAGTGAGAAATGAGAAATGAGAAATGAGAAATGAGTCCGCAAAGAATTGCGGACTCATTTTTTTCCTTGGGGTAGGTCAGACATTCCTGTCTGACCATAAAGTTTTGAGATAGTTAATTAATCCTCATTCCTAAAGCGGTCAGGCAACCGCTTAAACGTGCAGACTATACTCAGTATATCAAGATTTTGGTTCAACAACTAAATTCCCCTCACCCCCGCCCCTCTCCCAAAGGGCGAGGGGAGACAAGAGACTCCCTCTCCCTTTGGGAGAGGGCTGGGGTGAGGGTGACAAATCTTGATATACTGATACTGCGCGAGGGCATAAAC
>JFJP01002111.1_pt1 | contig 14480 bp, 16 predicted proteins | sample 431651 | NCBI WGS metagenome assembly JFJP01 (sample SAMN02602958, study PRJNA72255) | Microbial mat metagenome, whole genome shotgun sequencing project. | biome: fresh water; feature: sink hole; material: water; isolation source: purple microbial (photo- and chemosynthetic) mats found in... | reverse complement strand
CAAACAGGGTGTGGCACGTTTCGCCGAGTGATCGGAAACTGACTGGTATTACTTCCGGCAAGATTGAAAGCGTGTGGCCGCAGGATTGGGCGTTGAGTCAGGAAAGCGTTCCAAGCGAGTCAGGCGTATTGACTCAGGTCAGACTTAACAACGTTTTATGCGCTGAGTTCAAAGTTGCTCCGTTGCTGATAAAAGAGGCCAGTCTGATACGAGATTATCGACGCCTGTTGGCGGCGAATCAGGCCGCTACATGGCAGAAAACGGCTGTTGATATGCGTGCGCCTTGTTCGTTGGCGCTCGATGTACATCTGGCTGGTATTGAATACGTCCAAGGATTGCCGTTAGCGATTCGTTATTGGGATGCGAGAAGCCGAATTTACCAAGGGCATGATAAACGCCTGGCTCAACCTGATTTGTTCGAGCTGCCGGCGGGATATTTACGCGTGATGATTGGCGTTTCTGATCACGAAAAATCGGCAAGCCGGCAACCGCCTGCATCGCAAACCAAGTAGCCTCCGCTGGTATACCAATCCGGCAAGACCCAGCGTTCCCCAGTCAGACCATTGAGTTGATATGCATGGCGAGCGGGGCGGTGCGTGTGGCCATGAATGATGCGTTGTATGGGCTTGGTGTACACAGCCAGGGTAGCGGCTATTGCGTCACTGTTCACATCCATGATTTCCGGTTTTTTGTCCGACTTTGCGTGCTCACTGCGTTCTCGTAGGGATTTGGCAAGGGCATGCCGCTGTACTAGTGGTTGTGCGAGAAAATCTTGCTGCCATGCCGGGGTGCGTACGAGCCTGCGGAAATCTTGGTAGGCTGTGTCGTCGGTGCAAAAACAATCACCATGCGTGAGTAAAGTCGGAACGCCAAGTACGTCGATACAGGTTGGATCAGCCAAAATCGTCAATCCGGCTGCTTGCGCAAAAGCGGGGCCAACAAGAAAGTCGCGATTTCCGGGCATGAAGAAGACTGCTACTCCCCGCTCTGAAAGCGATTTCAGAGCTTTGGTCATGCTTACATTGAAGGGCAGGGAGAGGTCATCATCGCCGACCCAGGCTTCAAAAAAGTCCCCCAAAATATAGAGAGCTTGAGTTTCTGGGGCGTGCTCTTTGATGAAGCGGTGAAACAAGTTTGCCGGGACAGGGCGTTCCGGCGTCAGATGAAGGTCGGAAATAAAAAGAAGATGAGGTGGTTGCATCAGGTTGAACACGGCAGCGGATGCTGACGCTGATTCAGCTCCGCTGGCGTGGTTTTCAAGACTCAGTCTTCGAGGATTTCAGCGCGCTCGATGACGACATTTTCAACCGGTACGTCTTGGTGGCCATTCCGCATGCCGGTGCGAACTTTGCGGATGCGGTCGACCACGTCCTGGCCTTCACTTACTTTGCCGAATACGCAATAGCCAAAGCTTTGCGCATTGGCAGCGCGAAAATCGAGAAATGCGTTGTCGCCGACGTTAATAAAAAACTGACTGCTGGCCGAATGCGGGTCGGGGGTACGCGCCATCGCAACGCTGTAGGCGACATTCTTGAGCCCATTCTGTGCCTCATTCTGGATCGGCGCGCGAGTTGGTTTCTGATCCATTTCGGCGTTGAAGCCGCCGCCCTGAATCATGAAGCCATCGATAACGCGATGAAAAATGGTGCCGTCATAGTGACCATCTTTTGCGTATTGGAGAAAGTTTGCTACGGTTTCCGGTGCGGCTTTGGCGTCAAGTTCCAATGTGATTGGACCGAAGTTGGTGTGCAGTTTGACCATTTTGACCTTTCGTTTAGCGGTTGCGGCGGGTTTGTTGGAGGCGGCGCTGACCAGGCTTGCCCAAGGAGCGGCGAGTGCCAGCAATAAAATGCTGCGTCGATTCGAATTCATCGTTTTCCTCAACGTTGTGCGAGATTGCCGGAGGTGGGGGCGGCTTGTGAATTTTCCAGCGCAATGCGCCATTTTCCTTCTTCCATACGCCAATAAATGCGTTTTCTGGACAGGCTGGAAAGGGTGTCGCTGCTGTAGTTCTGGGTGAATTCGGTATAGGCCATCTCGCCACCTGGGTACAGGAAAAGACTGAAATCGCTCAGACTTAATCGAATCCAGTTCTTGTTCAGGATGTTCCGGCGCTTGCTAAGGGCCCATGCGGAGTTGCCACCCGCTGTTATGGCGTCATTGTAATGTCGCATGAATTGATCTGGATTGCGGGATTCCCAATCGCTTGCCCAGGCATGCAGTTGCGACAGTAATTCGTCGCGACTCTGTTGCCATTCTTCACGCGTTACCCAATCTGTTCGGTCAGTGATGATCACCGGGGTGGAGCCCACCGTGATCCAGCGGGAGAGTTCCTTCAGATCCGGGTTAGCCACAACAACGCAGCCATCGCTTGAACGTGGCGGCCGGCTGTAAGTGTTGGAGGGGACGCCATGCAACCAGATGCCGTGGCCACCGCGTTTTTGCACTTGATCCCATTCATTCGGGTAATCCAGGGGAAAGGCGCCATCGCCATAGAGATCGGCCAGTCCTGCCCGGGGAAGTTGCTGGACGATTCGATAAACACCCATCGGTGTGCGTTTGTCACCTTCTTTGCGCTTGTCCGTGCCATTTTTGCCTATGGTCATGTAGAAGTCGGCTTTGAGTCGCGGTTCGCCATCGACGTTTTCAAACAAATAGAGCCGGGCGCGCGAGGTGTCCGCGAGGAGGGCAAATTTCTGTTTCGGCGCGAGTTGCAGAATCTGCCGTGGCAAAGCCTCCGGACCGGGTTGGTCGATATATCGCATGAGGCGAACTCGTGCTTCGTCGCGGAGGTCGTCGAGCGAGTTGTTCGGCGCTTTGGCGACAGCGCCAAGTCCGGCCAATGGCCGGGCGCGCGCCATCAAAAGGTCACCACGAATCAGGTGCGCCAATTTGAAATCAGGACGCAGTGCGATGGCTCGATTGACTTCCTTGAGTGCGTCGTCCAATCGACTGGAGCGGATGTCTTGCAGGGCTTTGGAGATCAGCGAGTCAGGCGATGCCAGGCTTGGTAAAGCGAGGAATCGACCTGTCTCTGCGGAGGCAAGCAGGATCGTCGGTGCTTTCGCGATTTCACTCGCCAGCACAGGATTTATGCCCATCCAGCCAAGTAAGCTGGCCGCCAGGAGTGTGTTCAGTAAGGTGTGAACAAAGCTTTTAAGGGATTGGCTCATCGTTCTTCGATGATTTTCCAGTTCGATCCTTCACGCTTCAAAGTCATGTTTTTATTAGAAGAATCTTTGAGGGTGTTGGACTCGTAGTGCTGTAAAAAGCGGATTTTCGCTGAATTGCCTTTGATCGTTACTTTTAATTGGTCGATTGAAATCTTGATGTATTCGGGGCGGGTGATGCGCATTCGGCGTTCTTCGGACCAAGCGGTGAAATCTGTGTCGCCGGGCGTTTTGAATTGAGCGCTATAGAAATCAAGATAGGCATCGGCATTGCGCGCTCCCCAAGCTTCCGCCCAAGCGCGAACAACACGTTCGACTTGAGCTTTGGGCTCAACAACGTCTTGTTTTGCTGTGGCGGGTTTTTTGCCTGGATTTTTCGCTTTCGTGTCTTGTTGCGGCGTGGCATCCTGCGCCAGCTTGGCTGGTTTGCTGAGGGCCGCGTCGGCGACTTTGATCGGTTCTTGCGGGCGTGGCGTCGGGCTGAAAAGATCGCGAATCAGTGCAAGCTTGGTCTGTGCGGAGGTGTTGGATTTGTCGAGTTCCAGTGCTTTGTCATAGGCTTGGGAAGCCATTTTGGCGTAAATGTCACCCAGGTTTTCGTGTGCAGTGGCGTAGCTGGGATGGGTGCGGATTGCCATTTCAAGGCTCTGTTTTGCGCGCTCATAGTCTGCTTGTGCCGCATAAAGCACAGCAAGATTGTTGTAGGGCTCGGGTAATTCCGGGTAATCCTCTGTCAGTCCGGTAAATACCTTGATCGCATCGGCATAGCGATTCAATTCGGTCAGCACCAGTCCCTTGAGAAACCGCCCTTGAGCGTCCTTGGGATTGGAATTCAGAAAGCTGTTCACTTTTTCAAGCGCGGCCTGATTGTTGCCTTGCCGAAAAGCTTGATTGGCATCTTGAACAGTAGGTGTGACAGCAAAAGCCAGGCTGGGAATGAGTGCAAAGAGGAAAGCGAGGGAGAAACGGGAGAGAGTCATGTGTGCTATTCTTTTCGGCGGTTTTGCGTTGGTTCATGGCAGATGTGCCGGGGCCCGCGAATTCTAGCCTTCGTGCGGCGCATCTCAAAGTAATCGCGTGCTGTGCCGCGCATGGCGCGTTTTTAACTGTCGCATTTTCCGCCGGTTTTTTTTCTTTGAGTTTTCCTTCGATTGTTGTCGTAACTTTCAAGCGCCATGAGCCAGCACGCCCCTGTTATAAATACCAATACGCCCGTTCAGCATTTCATCCGCTCAATCATTGAAGCCGATCTTAAAAGCGGCAAGCATCGCTGCATTGCTACCCGTTTTCCGCCGGAACCAAATGGTTACCTGCATGTGGGCCATGCCAAGTCGATCTGTCTTAATTTTGGTTTGGCGGAGGATTATCAGGGGGGGTGCAACCTTCGCTTCGACGATACCAATCCGGAGAAAGAAAGCGAGGAATACGCGCTAGCTATTCAGGAGGATGTCCGTTGGCTGGGCTTCCAGTGGAATGGTGCGGTGCGCTGGGCTTCCGATTATTTTCAGGCTTTGTATGATTTTGCCGAAGCCTTGATCGAAAAAGGCTTGGCTTATGTCGATGATCTGACGCCGGAGGCGATGCGTGAATATCGCGGAACCTTGACTCAGGCGGGCCGCGACAGCCCTTATCGGGAACGTTCCGTGGCAGAAAACCTGGATTTGTTCCGGCGCATGAAAGCGGGTGAGTACCCGGATGGGGCGAAAACCTTGCGCGTCAAGATCGATATGGCTTCTCCCAATATCAATATGCGCGACCCGGTGATTTATCGGATCAAGCGCGCCCACCATATTCGCACTGGCGATACCTGGGTGATCTACCCGATGTATGACTACACTCATTGCATTTCCGATGCATTGGAAAACATCACCCACTCGCTCTGCACACTCGAGTTCGAAGACCATCGTCCGCTCTACGATTGGGTGCTGGACCAGTTGCCGGTGCCTTCTCATCCGCAGCAAATCGAATTTTCCCGACTTGAATTGCATTACACCGTCACCAGCAAGCGCAAGCTTAACCAACTCGTCACGCAAGGTCTGGTTTCGGGTTGGGATGACCCCCGCATGCCCACCATTCATGGCATGCGTCGGCGTGGATATACGCCGGAAGGAATTCGTGAATTTACCCGCCGTATCGGGATTTCAAAGTCAGAAAACGTCATCGACATGGCGGTGCTGGAAGGCTGCATTCGTGAAGATCTGGAAGCTAAAGCGCCACGCGTGATGGCGGTCGTGCATCCGCTCAAGGTGGTGCTGACGAATTATCAGGATGGCGTTACTGCAAGCCGAAGCGCGGGTTTTCATCCGAATCATCCGGAATTCGGCGAACGTGATGTGCCTATTGGCAGAGAGATCTGGGTTGAACAAGACGATTTTTCCGCTGACCCGCCTGTAGGTTGGCAGCGTTTGACTCCCGGTGGTGAAGTCCGTTTGCGCTATTCCTATGTCATCAAGTGCGATGAGGTGGTGAAAGATGCCGCCGGCAAGGTGGTTGAGCTCCGTTGCAGCATCGATCACGACACGCTCGGCAAAAATCCACAAGGTCGCAAAGTGAAGGGGGTTATTCACTGGGTTTCAGCCGAACACGCCAAACCCGTCGAAACGCGTCTATATGAACGCTTGTTTACTGACCCTGAACCCGATGGCCACAAGGATCGCGATTTCCTGACCTTCCTGAATCCGGATTCTCTACAAATTGCGCAAGGCTGGATCGAGTCTTGTATTCAGGATGCGGCCCCGGAGACACGCTATCAATTTGAGCGCCTGGGCTATTTTTGCGCCGATCGTTTCGATCATAAACCGGGCGAAAGATTGGTCTTCAACCGCGCGGTTGGGCTAAAGGATGTCTGGTCAAGCGGGCCGGGAAACAAGGGGCAAGTCTGATGCTCACGCTGCATAACTCGCTGAGTCGCAAAAAAGAAGTCTTTACCCCGATTATCCCCGGTCAGGTGGGCATGTACGTTTGCGGCATGACTGTTTACGACTACTGTCATTTAGGCCACGCGCGCGTGCTGGTGGTGTTCGATGTAGTGACGCGGTGGTTGCGTGCATCTGGTTATCAAGTCACATATGTGCGCAACATCACTGATATCGATGACAAGATCATCAAACGGGCACAGGACAATGGTGAACCTTTTACCGCATTGACCGACCGTTTCATTCGCGCGATGCATGAAGATAGCGCCGCGTTGGGGGTGTTACCGCCAGATCATGAGCCGCGCGCGACCGAGTACGTCGGCAACATGCTGAACATGATTCAAGGGTTGATCGAACGCGGTCATGCCTACCCGGCAGCAAATGGCGATGTTTACTACGCGGTGCAAAGCTTTGCCAATTACGGTCAGCTTTCCGGAAAATCACTGGAGGACTTGCGCGCGGGTGAACGTGTCGAGGTTGATCCAAACAAGCGCGACCCGATGGATTTTGTCCTTTGGAAAGCGGTCAAGCCTGGCGAGCCATCCTGGCCCTCGCCATGGGGCGCGGGCCGGCCGGGGTGGCATATCGAATGCTCCGCGATGGGGTCCGATTTGCTCGGTAAGCATTTCGATATTCACGGCGGTGGTCAGGATCTGCAGTTTCCGCACCATGAAAACGAGATCGCACAATCCGAAGGCGCGCACGACTGCAAATTCGTCAATTACTGGTTGCACAACGGTTTTGTGCGCGTCGATGAAGAGAAGATGTCGAAGAGTCTGGGCAACTTCTTCACGATTCGCGAAGTGCTGCAAAAATATGACGCCGAAGTGGTGCGCTTTTTTATTTTGCGCGCGCATTACCGCAGCCCGTTGAACTATTCGGACCAGCATCTGGATGACGCGCGAGCTGCGTTGACACGTCTTTACACCGCGTTGCGTGGTTTCGATGCGGTGGCAGCGGCGCCGGATTGGAATAATGCCTATGCAACGCGTTTCAAATCGGCAATGGATGATGACTTCAATACGCCAGAAGCATTAGCGGTGTTGTTCGATGTGGCTTCAGAAGTAAATAGACTGCGTCATGCCGAGCCGGAGAAGGCGGCGCTAATGGCCGGATTGCTGAAATCGCTGGCGAGCGTATTGGGTTTGCTGGAGCGGGATCCGGAACAATTCATGCAGGCAGGAGTGATCTCTGAAGTCGGTAATGGTTTTGATGCCGAGCATATCGAGATGCTGATTGCAGAGCGCCTGGCTGCGCGCAAGATGAAAGATTTCAAGCGTTCTGATGCTATTCGCGATGAACTCAAGGCGGCTGGCGTGATTCTGGAGGACGGTCCGCAAGGAACACTTTGGCGGCGCGAGTAATCTTTGCGGATGATCTGCGTAACAATAGGGGCGAAAAAAAACGGCTGCATCCGCAGCCGTTTTTTATTGATACGAACCTGATTACTGAGCAGCCGGGGCCGGAACAGTAGGCATCGGGAACGGGAAGGCGAAGGGTTGACCAGCGGCGGGAACTTGGAACATCTGGGTCAAAGCGTTCAGATCGAACGGGTTGACGACAGGCGCACCAGGAGCGCCCCACGGTGTGGCGGCGGCGGCGGTCGGAACGGCCACCGGAGCAGCATAGCCGGTAGCGGGGTTCAAAAAGCCTTTCCACGTTTCGCCATAGGAACCAGGATTCATGGAGGTGCCCAACCAGCCCATGTACAGGTTGGGGTTGACCGGCGCGGTCATCAACTGCAGTGCGCGGGGGTCAAGGGGGGACATCATCCACTTCACGTACAAATTGGGGTTAACCGTATTCAACAGCATGGACATAACTTTCGGGTCCAGCGGCGACATCGCCCAACGCATCAGCTTGCCCGGGTCAGACAGTTGGGTCAGCAGCGCGGTGTAGAAGTTGGGGTCCAGCGTAGCGGCCAGCCATTTCGTGTAAACATTGGGGTCAGCAAAAGCGGCCAGATTGGAATAAACGCCAGGTTGAGTCATGGAGTTTGCCATGTTCAGCCAGTTACCCGGGTCCATCATGTTGTTGCCCATGGCGGTGTAAAAACTGGGTTCGGTAACAGCGTTCATGAAAGGAACGAAAACTTTCGGGTCTTTGTAGGCAGACAAGTTTTGCGTCATGTCGGTCATACGGGCCAGCCAAGCTTCAGGGGTCTGGGGGACTTGCTTGACGGCGGGAGCAGCAGCATCCTGGGCGAAAGCGGCAGGGGCGGCACATACCAACAGGGCGGCAACGAGGGACTTCAATTTCATTTTTGATCTCCTTGGGGGTTGGATGGAACTGGACTTGGTAAGCACTGATTCAGTGAAAACAGAATATAGGGGTATGCTTATTTAGGCAAAAGCACATGTAACATCCGCGTATGTGCCTTCAGACTGCGTTGCGATTTCGCTACTTCTTGCGTCCATGACTTCCGATACTTCAACTTCACAAAATGGCGGCATCCGCCTTGGCGCGCTGGGCTGGTCCAACCCGGCATGGCTTGATTTTTTTTACCCTGCGGATATGCCGGAAGAGTGGCGGCTGACTTACTTCAATACCCAGTTCGGCTGCGTCTTTCTGGATGCCGTGACCTGGCAACAGGCCAGTTCTGAGCAGAGAACGCAGTGGAATACCGATACGCATCAGGAATTTGTTTTTTTGCTGGAGGACGATTCGTTATCGCCGCCGCCGCTTGAATTGGCTGGCAAGGCTTTAACACTGCGTTCGGACGATGCCCGTCTGGTGTGGTTTACACGCGATACGTCGCTTAAGGACTTGGCAGCGGTGCTGTCGACCCATGTCGATTTGACGCCGCGATTTCTGATCAGCCAAGATGGCGACCTCGGACAGTTGGATCGTGTTGCGACCCTGCTCGAAGTCATGGGAATGTGATGTCGGCAAGCCCTGATAGAATCCCTGTGGCATGATCAAACCAAACAACAACCGAATATCTTCTTTATCCAGTGTCTGACAATCTGATTGAAATCCGCGATCTTTCTTTTGCTTATGGGCGGAAGCTCGTGCTCAAAGGGATCAACCTGACCGCGCATCGCGGTCAGGTGATTGCCATCATGGGTAATTCAGGTTGCGGAAAGACGACGTTGTTGCGTCTTATCGGCGGTGCGCTTAAACCGACCAGCGGCAGTCTGCTGGTTGATGGTGTCGATATCGGGCGGCTTGATCAGGATGCGTTGTATCGACTGCGTCGGCGCATGGGGATGCTGTTTCAGTTTGGCGCGTTGTTTACCGACATGTCGGTGTTCGAGAATGTGGCGTTTCAACTGCGCGAACATACCGACTTGCCAGAAGAGATGATTCGCGATCTGGTGTTCATGAAGTTGAACGCGGTCGGTTTGCGCGGCGCCCACGAATTGATGCCCTCTGAATTATCCGGTGGCATGGCGCGGCGGGTGGCATTGGCGAGATCCATTGCGTTGGATCCGATGTTGATTATCTATGACGAACCATTTGCCGGCCTCGACCCTATTTCTCTCGGGGTTACCGGAAATCTGATTCGTCGGCTTACCGATACGCTCGGAATGACCTCGATCGTGGTGACGCATGATGTACAGGAATCGTTGAAGATGGTTGACTATGTCTACTTTGTCTCCGAGGGTGTGATCGTGGCGCAGGGAACGCCCGCCGAGATCAAAGCCTCGGATTTGCCTTACGTGCATCAATTTGTGCATGGAGAAGAAAATGGTCCGGTGCCATTTCACTATCCAGCACCCGATTACGCACTCGACCTGGGGTTGGCGGCATGATCGAAGCTTTGATTGAAAATGTGCGTGGCATCGGTCGCCGCACCATTGACCGGGTCTGGCGGATGGGGGTGGCGGCGCATTTCTTTGTGCTGGTTTTCTTGCATTCCGGGCCGAGTTTCAGGCGCTTTCACTTGATAATTCGCGAGATTTTCAGCGCCGGCGTGCTGTCGCTGATCATCATTCTGGTGTCTGGTTTGTTTGTGGGCATGGTGCTGGGTTTGCAGGGCTACGAGACATTGCAGACTTATGGCGCCGAGGAATCTTTGGGGGTGCTGGTTTCGCTCTCGTTGGTACGCGAGCTCGGGCCGGTAGTGGCGGCTTTGCTGTTTGCCAGTCGCGCGGGCTCAGCGATTACGGCTGAAATCGGATTGATGAAGGCGACCGAGCAGATTGCCGCGATGGAGATGATGGCGGTGGATCCAATCGCGCGGGTAGTAGCGCCGCGTTTCTGGGGCGCGGTTATTTCCATGCCTTTGCTGGCCGCCTTGTTTTCCGCGATGGGCGTATTGGGTGGCTACCTGGTCGGGGTTGTATTGATCGGTGTCGATGCCGGTTCTTTCTGGTCACAAATGCAAGCGGCTGTCGACTTCAAAGAGGATGTTCTGAATGGTGTCATCAAGAGCGTTGTATTCGGTGTCGCCATCACCATCATCGCGTTGTTCGAGGGCTATGACGCCCCGCCCACCGCCGAGGGTGTCTCTCGCGCCACCACGCGTACCGTAGTGACTTCGTCCCTGGCCATCTTGGGCCTGGATTTTGTTCTGACCGCATTCATGTTCCGTGGAGTCTGATCCATGCAGCGCGCAACACTTGATCTCTGGGTAGGTATTTTCGTCGTGGCGGGTATTGTCGCCGTTCTTTTTCTGGCTTTGAAAGTCGGCAATCTGGGCGGATTCGACAACAGCGAGACTTATGAAATAAGGGCCTCTTTTCAAAATATTGGCGGCCTGAAAGCCCGCGCGCCTGTTAAAAGCGCGGGCGTGGTCGTTGGCCGGGTCGCAGAAATCGGTTTTGACTCCAAATCTTATGAAGCCAGCGTGACGCTCAAATTGGATGCACGTTATCCTTTTCCCAGAGACTCCAGTGCTTCCATCATGACGTCTGGCCTGTTGGGCGAGCAGTACATCTCGCTGGATGCCGGAGGCGAGGAAAAAATGCTGGTCAACGGCGATACGTTGAAGATTACCCAGGGTGCGGTGGTATTGGAGAACCTGATTGGACAGTTTCTTTATAACAAGAACGATAGCCAAACCGATTCAGCTGAGCCGGTGCAATGAACGATTGCTCAAGCTGATTGACTAATTCAACAAATATTTATCATGAGGTAACAGCAATGAATCGAATCCTGCAATTAGTATCCGCCTGTCTGTTGGCGGTAAGTTTTAGCGCGGTGGCAGAAATCGTTCCGCCCGATGTTTTGGCCAAGAACACCACCAATGATGTGCTGCGTATCGTCAAGCAGGACAAGGAAATCAAGAGTGGAAACAACCAGAAGATTCTTGGTCTGGTGGAACAGGTCATTCTGCCGAATTTTGATTTTCAACAGATGACCCGGCTTGCGGTTGGGCAGAATTGGCGAAAAGCGACACCGGAGCAACAAGCCGGTTTGGTCAATGAGTTCCGTACCATGCTGGTGCGGACTTACTCCGCTTCATTGAGCAGCGTGACCGATTATCAAATTGAGTTCAAACCATTGAAAGCGGCTGCGTCTGCAACCGATGTCACCGTCAACACCCAGGTCAGCAAGCCCGGTGCGCCGCCGATACCGATCGATTACCGAATGGAAAAGCAAGCTGACGGATGGAAGGTCTACGATGTGTTGGTCGATAACGTCAGCATGGTTACCGTGTATCGCAACTCCTTCAATTCAGAAGTCCGCAAGGGGGGCGTTGAAGGCTTGTTGGCGGCCTTGTCGCGGCGGAATAGTCCGGTTTCGACCAAAGAGGCGAAAAAATAATGCGTGTCGAAGCGGGGGTAGGGATATTGGAGGGTGACATGGTCCTCGATAGCGCCACCCGTTTGCTTGCCGAGGGTGAAGCAGCAATCGACGCTGGCGCCAAGGCTTTCGACCTGAGCGGAGTCGGTCGGCTCGATTCTTCCGCGCTCAGTTTGCTGCTGGCTTTCAAGCGCCGTGCAGCTGCAAATGCCTTGCAGTTTCGTAATGTCCCGGAAAGCCTGAGCAGTTTGGCTCGGCTTTACGGTATCGACGATCAGTTCTGATTTTTCCCGTTTAGTCGTTTCCCATTCATGAGTCCCGCTGTCCGCCTGCGCGGTCTGGAGAAGCGTTTTCCACGGGTGCATGCCTTGCGCGGTATCGATCTCGATATCGAACAAGGCGAGTTTTTCGGCCTGCTCGGTCCGAATGGCGCGGGCAAGACCACACTGATCAGCATCCTCGCCGGGTTGACTCGTGCATCGGCGGGTTCGGCTTCGATCATGGGCTTCGATGTCACCGCGCAATACCGCGAAGCGCGTCGCGCGCTCGGTGTGGTGCCGCAGGAACTCGTTTACGACCCGTTCTTCACCGTGCGTGAAACCTTGCGACTGCAATCCGGGTACTTCGGTCTGCGACGCAACGACGATTGGATCGACGAACTACTGACCCACCTTGGTCTCACCGACAAAGCTGACGTTTACACCCGTCTGCTCTCCGGTGGCATGAAGCGGCGGGTGCTGGTGGCGCAAGCACTGGTGCACAAACCGCCGGTGATCGTGCTTGATGAACCGACCGCTGGCGTCGATGTGGAGTTGCGCCAATCGCTATGGAACTTCATTCGCCGCTTCAATCGTGACGGCCACACTATCGTCCTGACCACCCATTATCTGGAAGAGGCCGAGATGCTGTGCGAGCGCGTGGCGATGCTGCGCGATGGCCGCATTGTCGCGCTCGATAGCACTGCAAATCTGCTCCATGCCGGCGCTGAACGACGTTTGTTGCTGGACCTCGATGCGCCTGAATTGCCCGAGTTTCTGCGCCCGCGTCTGAAGGGCCGCGAAGGTGATCGCTACGTCCTTGACCTGCCCGATTTCGGTGATCTGGAAGGTATCTTGGCGAAGTTGCGCGAGGCGGGGGTGGTCATTCGCGATCTGGCTTTGCGCCAGGCCGATCTGGAAGAGGTGTTCCTCAACGTCATGCACGACACCGGCAAGGGGCGGGCGTCATGAGGAGTCCGCCATGAGCGGTTTTCGCACCCTGCTGTACAAGGAAATTCTGCGTTTCTGGAAGGTGATGGTGCAAACCGTCGGCGCGCCGGTGCTGACCGCGTTACTGTATTTGCTGATTTTCTCGCATGTGCTGGAAGACCATGTCCAGGTTTATCCAGGGGTGTCCTACACCGCTTTTTTGATGCCTGGTCTGATCATGATGTCGGTGTTGCAGAACACATTTGCCAACTCCTCGTCATCGCTGATTCAATCGAAAATCACCGGCAACATCGTCTTCGTATTGCTGCCGCCGCTTTCCTATCTGGAGTTTTTTCTGGCCTATTTGTTTGCGGCGCTGATCCGCGGCTTCACTGTCGGTCTTGGCGTGTTGCTGGTTGGCCTGTTTTTCGCGGATATCGAAATGCGCCATCCGTTCTGGATTCTGGCATTTGCCCTGACTTCGGGCGCGGTGTTTGCCTGTATGGGCATCATTGCCGGCATCTGGGCAACGCAGTACGACAACCTGGCCGCCGTGCAGAACTTCATCATCATGCCACTGACTTTTTTGTCCGGCGTGTTCTATTCCATTCATTCGCTGCCGCCGTTCTGGCAAAGCGTGTCGCACTTCAACCCGGTTTTCTACATGATTGACGGTTTTCGCTACGGTTTCTTCGGCCATGGCGATGTCAATCCGTGGCTCGGGTTGGGGGTGGTGATGCCGTTTGTCATATTGCTGGCCGGTGTTACTTTGAAGCTGCTGAAGTCGGGCTATAAACTCCGCCACTAATTTTTTCAGGATATTTCACATGATCAGTTCACAACAGTTGCAGGGCTGGATACAAGCCGGTCTGGCTTGCGAGCACATCGAGGTTCGCGGCGATGACGGCCAGCATTTTGAAGCGCTGGTGGTCAGCCCCGCGTTTCTCGGCAAGTCGCCGGTGGCGCGCCAACAGATGGTTTACAAGACCCTGGGTGACAAGATGCATGCCGAAATTCATGCTTTGTCGATGAAAACGCTGACCCCGGAAGAATGGGCGGCCAAGCATGGATAAGCTCGTTGTAGTCGGCGGTGGCCGGCTGACCGGGGAGGTCGTGATTTCCGGCGCAAAAAATGCCGCGTTGCCGATTTTGTGCGCCAGCCTGCTCAGCGCCGAGCCGCTCAGATTGACCAACGTGCCCAAGTTGAATGACATCGGCACGATGTTGAAGCTGCTCATCCAGATGGGCGTCAAGGTCGAGCGTGACGATGACGGGATCAACAGCAGCCTTACCCTGGATGCCAGTGGGCTGAACAATCCGCTCGCGCCCTACGAAATGGTCAAGACCATGCGCGCCTCGATCCTGGTGCTGGGGCCGTTGGTCGCGCGTTGCGGCGAAGCCCGCGTCTCGCTGCCCGGCGGTTGTGCCATCGGCGCGCGACCGGTCGATCAGCACATCAAGGGGTTGCAGTCGATGGGCGCGGAAATTGGCGTCGATCATGGCTATGTTGTCGCCAA
>JFJP01043403.1_pt1 | contig 14482 bp, 11 predicted proteins | sample 431651 | NCBI WGS metagenome assembly JFJP01 (sample SAMN02602958, study PRJNA72255) | Microbial mat metagenome, whole genome shotgun sequencing project. | biome: fresh water; feature: sink hole; material: water; isolation source: purple microbial (photo- and chemosynthetic) mats found in... | reverse complement strand
TATTATTGTTTTAGAAATAATAAACGATGAAAATAAAATACTCATAGGCGCAATGGTAGATGCAGTAAACGATGTAATCGAATTAGAACCTACAAAAATTACCGATTTGCCACAGTTTGGCTTTACCTATCAAATAGATTATGTACTAGGAATGTACAACACAGGCAGCGGCTTTATGATGTTTCTTGATGTAAACAGACTTTTTGCCGATGAGGAGATTCCCAATTTATAACAGAAGTTAAATGAAGAATGAAAAACTACGCATTTTTTTCTTAAATTCTAATAACAAATTGTTACATTGTTAAATTGTTCTATTGTTATTTTATTATTAAAAATTGAAAAATTTACAATCTTAGCAACTTTTTCAAAAAGTTACCATTTTTTTACACGATTATTTGGAGCTTACAAACAGACCTTACTAAAAAGGTACTTCACTATCAATTTTTTCGTATGGGAAGCGTAAATTTAAAATCACTTCCTCTTCCTGCTTGGCTTTCAACCCAAATTGTTCCGCCGTGTTTTTCTACAAATTCTTTGCAAAGTAATAAGCCTAAGCCTGTTCCTGTTTCGTTTTCGGTGCCCTCGGTTGTTATTTTTTGTGTAATATCAAATAGTTTTGCTACCGTTTGGGGTTCCATTCCTATGCCGTTGTCAGAAACGGTAATGGTTATATTGTGTTCATTCGCTTCGGCATAAATATCAATCTGTCCGTTTTTGTTGGTGAATTTTATTGAATTGGAAATAAGGTTTCTTAAAATTGTATTTAACATATTTTTATCGGCAAAAAGATTGATTTTGTCTGCTTCAAAATAATTGATTTTTATATTTTTTGTATCTGCAGTTAATTTTAAATTTTCAATCAATTCGTTACAAATTGTTTCAAAATTCAATTTTTTGGGTTGGAAAGGAATTTTTCCCGAGTTTGCTTTTACCCAAAACAAAATATCGTCCAATAGTTTCAATGTATTTTTAGCCGAGTTATGAACTATATTGATTAGTTTTTCAATTTTGTCGGTATCGTATTTCCGAATATTTTTGGTCATTAACGACAAAAAGCCAAGTATCGAATTGAACGGACTTTTCAAATCATGTGCAAGAATTTGCATAAAACGGTCTTTATCAGCATTTAGTTTTTGTAAATCTAAATTTTGATTGCTAATTTGTTTTTCAATTTCCTTGCGTTGGGTTATGTCGGTCGAAATATTGGCGGTTCCAATTAGCGTGTCGGTATTGTCATAAATAGGAAATTTTGCTGTCATAAATACGCGTTCCGATTTATCGGGATAAATTACCAGTTCTTCGCGTTCAATTTTCCCACCTTTTTTAAGCTTTTGGGCAGCACGCTCGTCGTTCATGTACGATTTTATGGGTTCGTCTTGTGGCGAAACTCCAAAAATTTCGGCATCATTTTTTCCTAATAATTCATTTATCGAAGTTTTGCCGGCAGCTTTTACAAAACTCATATTTGTGGCTACTACTTTTAAGTCCAAATTTTTCACTACACAAATATTTTCGGTATTTTCGATAATCGACGATAAATAATTTGTCTGCATTTCGGCTTGCTTGCGTTCGGTAATATCTCTTATACAGGCTACCCTAAAATATTGTCCGTTGTAAAATATATTTTCGGCTTCAATTTCGGCATCAAAGGTAGAGCCATTTTTTCGTACCCCAATTATTTGGTAGGTTTTTGCAACTTGTTTTACAATATTTTCTTTCACTATGGCGTGCGAACTGTGATGTATTATGTCGAATAGATTCATGCCTATCATCTCATCTCGTTCGTAGCCAAGTATTTTCACTGTGCTTTGGTTTACATCAATGGCAATACCATTGTTGTGTATAATAATTCCTTCAAAGGTAAACGACGATAGTTTTTTGAATCTATCTTCGCTTTCCAGAAGTGCTTTTTCGGCTTGTTTTCGTTCGGTAATATCCCTGAGAATATTCATCAAAGCGGGTTGGTTTTTGTAATTGATAGCAATCACTTTAACCTCTGCGTTTATTTCGTGTCCGTCTTTGTGCCTAATGAGGGTTTCAAAGTGCGTAAATCCTTGGGCTTGTATGTCTTCAATGCGTTTTTGAATGTTTTCGGGGGTATAATTTACTTCAAAATCGTTTGCCGTCATTGTTTGCATTTCCTGTTTTGTGTAGCCAACCAATTTCAAAGCGTTATCATTGGTTTCTAATATTTTAGAAGGCAATCCATTGGGGCTGATGCGGAAAATAGTTATACTGTCGGTATTTGCTTCAAAAAGTTCTTTGTATTTTGTTTCGCTTTCTTCGGCTCGTTCTTTGGCAAGTGTTAATTGGTGGTTTGCTCGCTGAAGTTCTTCATTTAATTGCTGATATTCTTCATTTTGGCTTAAAATTTCTTCTGAATGTTCTTTTAAAATCTCTTCATTTTCTTTGCGTAAGGTAATGTCATTCACGGTCGAAATAATTCCAATAACTTCAGCTTTTGTATTTCGCAAGGGTGCGCTTGTTTCCGAAGCCCAACCTTTTAGTTGAGTATTGGGTATAAAATATTGAAAATCATTGGCAGTAATAATTTCTCCGGCTAATGCTTTTTTATAATTGTCAATCATTCCAATGTCGCGCAAAAAAGGAAATAATTCTAGCGGAAATTTTCCTATAACTTGCGATGCCGGCAAACCGGTTATTTTTTCCATAAACGGATTCCAAACCTTAAAACGTAAATTTTTGTCATAAACAACAATTCCTTCTTGTGCACTTTGTATAATTTGCGAGATAAATTGATTTGATTCAGCCAGTTGGTCGGCTATTTCTGTTAGTTCTTCGGCTTGTGCTTGCAATTCCTCGTTTAGGTTGGTCAAATCTGCGTTTGTGCGAGCAATTATTTGCTGCGATTTTCTAAGGTCGGTAACATCTTCAAAGGTCAATAAGGCTAAATTGGTTGAAATATCGCGAATATAAGTAGAAGTAACAATGATTATTCGCTCTTGCTCTTGGTTGTTAATCAATACTCTGAATTTGCCTTCACGTATGGAGCTATTTTGTTTGGTACTAAAGGTTTTGTTTATCGACCCACGTATAATGCAATCCGAACATTCTTGCAGAGTTCCACATTTATTTGTATTTTGCAAAGCAATGTAACAGTTAAACATTTCGCCGCAATAGACATCGAAATTTAGTCCAACTTTAACGCCAAAAAGGTCAAATGCCGATTTATTTACATCAATCACAATACCACTTTGGTCGATTAAAAGCGAAGGAACAGGCGAGTTTTGAAAGAGTATTTTTTGTTGCTCTATTTTGAGTTGTAGATGAATTGCCGTTTGGCGAACTTGCAATAAGTTTCCGACTCTCAATTTTAGCGAAATTTCAGAAATGGGTAAATTTATTGTACAGTTGATTCCATTTGCCAAAAATTGCTCTTCTATGGGTGTATTTACTGTTTCAAATACCGCAAGTACAGGCAATTGATTTTGAGAAAACTTTTTTCGGATTTCGGATAATATTACAAGTCCAATATTATCACGCATTTGTGCATTGATAATAACCAATCCCAAATTGCTATTATCGAGCAAAACCAAAGCATCTTGGCTTGTTTTGGCAATTTGAATTGTATAAATTTCTTTTTCAAGACTATTTGCAATAGAATTTGCTTGTATTGTATTATCGTCTATTATTAGAATTGTAATCATATCTTAATGTATTATTGCTTAAACAATGCAAAGATAAAATATAAAAATGAAAAAATACAAAGATAAAACTGAAAATAATAACAGTAATTCAACAATTCAATAATTTAACAATTCAACAATTTAACAATTCAACTATTGCATACATCAAAATTAATTGTAAATTGCAGCGTTTTTTTAATCAATAAGAACGTATGAAAACCATTTTATATTCATTTGTTTTAGTTCTGTTTTTGGCTGTAACTGCTTGTAATAACGGAACTGACAAAAAAGATAGCGATGCATTAACTCAAAATAATGCAGGTAAAGATAAATTTACCGATACCGAACAAGGATTTAGAATCAAATTCCCTGGTAATCCTACTAAAAATACAGAAACGGTAACTATCGAAGGCATGGGCGACGAACTAATAACCGATTTTACGTACTCCGCCAATGCGGTAATTTATACCGTAGCAGTATCGCCGCAATCTACTACCAATGTGAAAGGAGATGCCGATATGACCGAGTTGCTTATTAGCCTAAAAGATAGCTTTTGTGCTGATTTACAGTTACAAGTAAGCCAAGAAAAAGAAACAAGACTTGATGGAAATGCCGGTATTTTTTTCAAAGCCAATTCTAGTAAATATTACACTGCCGTAGCAAATTATATTGTTAATGGCAAACTTTATCAAGTTGCCATTATCACTTCAAAAGGCGAAATTCCACAAGCAACCATTGATGCTTTTATTGGTTCTTTTGAAATTTTAAAATAATAATTTGATAGCGAAACTTTATAGTAACCCAAATTCTAAGAAAAGCAAAACTACGCAATTTTCCCCAAATTCTAATAACAAATTGTTCAATTGTTCAATTGTTATTTTATCGTGAAAAATTGAAAAATTTACAATCTTAGCAACTTTTTCAAAAAGTCACCACTTTTTTACACTACAAAAAAATTAAGCTTGAATAAGAAATATAGCAGGTTTTTTATTCAAATCGGGCTTAATTTTTTTCCAGTCGGCAAGCGTTTTTGTTTGAATAAATTCATCGTCGGTGGTAATATCGCAAGCAATGCAAAGACGCGTTTTGGAATTGCAGGTTTGAATCAAATCGTCAAGCAGTTGCAGGTTGCGGTAAGGAGTTTCGATAACAATTTGCGTTTGTTTTTCAAAGAGCGACCTTTTTTCGAGGGCAAGTATGGCTTTGGTTCGTTCGGGTTTCTTTACAGGAATGTAACCAGAAAAAGCAAAGTTTTGTCCGTTGAAGCCAGAAGCCATCAAAGCCAATAAAATAGACGACGGACCTACCAAGGGCACTACCTGAATGTTTTTGCGATGCGCCAATTCTACAATGGCAGCTCCCGGGTCTGCTACTCCTGGGCAGCCAGCTTCAGACATTACGCCAATGTGCTGATTTTCTATCTCGTTTAAGAACTGTGCAAACTCCGCTTCGGTGGTATGCTTATCGAGTACATGAAATTGTAGATTATCTATGGGCGTTTTTATTCCAGCTTTAACCAAATAACGCCGTGCCGTGCGAACATTTTCGACAATATAAATGGTTATTTGGTTGATAATATCCAAAACAAAAGCAGGAATTACTTTTTCTACTTGCGTTTCGCCCAACGTAGTGGGAATTAAATATAATTTTCCTTTCATTGTTATTTTATCATTTTAGCTAACTTTTTTTTAAAAAAGTTTCTTGTTTGTTGCATTATCCAGAAAAAAAAGTATTTGAAAGAAAGCGCATCTTTTTTTAAAAAGAAAAGAAGAAAAACAAAATCGTTCTACCAACTTGTTGGTCTGGCGGATAGGCTTTTAGAAAAATATCGGACAGACCAGATAAGCCGTAGAACCGATTATGCTTAATTTTCTTTCAGACACTAATTATTTGCTTAAAAAGTATGCAAAGATAATCTTTTTTTCTTCGACAAACATTTTTTTTCGTGTTACAAACCTTTTTTTCAATGTCGTGCCTTTGTTTTGTCGACATTATTTCAGCTTAGTTCGTACTGCTTTTGAAAAAAAACAAAAGTCAAAATAATTAGCTACTGGCATTAATGCCGTTGTAAAAAAAATGATTAAGCCATTTGGCTTGAAACAACGCCTAATGCTTTGAATGATAATACACAAAAGAAAATTCAAAAAAAAACGATGAGTTGTCATTTTAAATTAATAACTTTGCAAGAAATGAACGAAAAATAGACTAAACTTAATTTCTACCGTTTAAAGGTTGTTTAAAAAAATTTAATGCAACCCATGCTAAAAATATAAATAATTGTAAATAAATAGCCCCGACCTAAAGGTCGTGGCTAATTTTAAAAAATTAGTCTAAAAATTTAAACAACCTCTTTATGTAAACCTATTTTTCTCTCAGAATAGTGACTGAAATAAAATGAATCTTTTGATTTGTTTTGAAATTTCAAAATGCCTTAAATCGGCTGTTTTTTTTCAAATGCAAAATAGAAATTCAAATTTAATATCTCAATGGTTATGAAAAAATATTACACAATCAGTCTTTTACTATTTTTTAGTTTAATTACAATTTCAAATTCTTTTTCGCAAGATACATTGGTATATACAGTTGCTGAAAAATCGCCTGTTTATTATACCGACCAGCGTGCAAAAGATAAAATCATGTTTTATGCCGTAAAAAATGAAAAGGTAAAAATCATTTGTCGATATGGCGAGTATCAAGTTCTTTTTCAGAATAATAGACTTGGTTGGATGGACAAACTTGCCTTTAATGAAAACCGAATAATGGTGGCTAGCGAAGAATTGACCGTTTATTCGCAGCCCGATTTTAGAAAAGAATCTACAAAAAAATTCAATATTGGCGATACTATTTTCTACAAAAAAATAGATGAAAAGAAGGTGTTCTTTTATGTAAAGGGCGTCAAAGTAGAAGGTTGGATTAAAATTGCCGATTTCAAACCTCTAAACGAAAATAAAGTAAGCAAATACAAAGACGACATTTCTATTTATTCGTACAATCGTTTTTTGGACAAAGTTAAACGCCTTACGTTTAAAGAATTACAAATTCATATTGGGCTTCCAACCTCTATCAACGATGAAAAGAATCTGAAAAGAGCTTACTATTCCGATATAACAATTGTGAAAAATTCGGCACACTACAATGGCATTTTTTTATATTACGATACTGCTGGTTTTGTGAAAGATAGCTTAATTGGGCAAGGCTCAATACAATGGTACGAAAACATACCACTTGCAGGCATAGTGAGAAGTATTAGTTTGGGCAAAGTTTTGAACATTGGAAATTGGGACATCTTTCAATACATTGATAGCTTGGCAGATAACAATACTTTTTTGAGCATTGTTTTCCTTATTTTCAAATTTGCTGTTATCTTTTTGTTTTTTGCATTTCCAGTATATGCCGGAAAATATTTTTACAACTGGATTTGTAAATTACAATTTTTGCCCAATATTGTAGTAAAAATGCTTAATTTTATTGCCTTTTTTTCGGTTTACTATCTTTATTATTTGTTTATGTTGCTTCATATTTTTTACCCAATGGATATAATATTTACCATAGGAATGTCCATTTCATTGGTGTATTCATTCAAAAGCAACAATATTTTTGCTTTTAATCACAAGCAAATAGACCGCAACCGCTGTGCAAAATGCCACAAAATGCACACTTTGAAGGTTATAAAGGTAGAAACATTGAAAAAAGTGCACACCACCGAAACAAGCTCTTGGAATCAATATTTAGGTTCCGATACAAAAACAGCTTCGTCGGGAAATGCCTCGGTAACCGTCAAAACAAATTATTATCAGGCGCATAGCAATACATATTCCGTAACTATTTTTCATTTAAAAGACCATATAGAATGTACTAGTTGTAAAAATAGGATAACAATCAATAGGGAAGAAAAAAAATACGGACACGTGTAAAAAAACAAGCGATACATTTTTCAAAAAAAAAAAACGAAAACAATTTGCAGCGTTTTGCAAACAAGTTGCGTATTGAATAAAAAGAAAATACTAAAAAACTGCTAAAAAAAATAAATATGAAAAAATATCTGATAATCATAACATTAACTTTTTTATCGTTAACAACATTTTCGCAAGAAGAGCAAACAAAGCAAAAAATAGGCAAGTACGAATTTTCAATGGAACTTCGCAATTAGGAGATACATTTGTAGCAGGAAGCATTGGTTTAAGCAACGGAATTAGGCTAAATAATGGCTTGTATTTGGGATTTGTAACTGGCAGCGATTTTTTGAATGTGCAAATGATTCCCGTTTTAGCCGAACTAAAGTATGATTTTTCTAAAAACTCACTCACTCCTTATTTACAAGGACAACTTGGCAGCTCTATTGCCTTGAATTTGAACCAAAACCAAGCGTCAACGTATTCTGATGCCGAATGGAAAGGTGGATTTTTAGGCACTTTGGGCTTTGGTGTAAAGAAAAATTTGAAACAAGCTGCTTTGAGTTTTGGGCTAAACTATCGCTACCAAAAAATTTATTACACAATAAAATACAACGAATCAAATACTTCGTACGAAGAAACGGAATATACCATGAACCGAATTATGGTAAAATTCGCGCTTACTTTTGAGTAGTTAGGTCATTTAACGTTTTTTCCCAGTCCACGCAAAACATCATGCGCTAATTTATACGATGACTTCAAGTCATCGTATAAATATAACTAATTGATTATGAGTTTTGCCAACGTTTTTTAACTTTCTCGCAAAGTTGAGTAAAACACACACTAATTATTCTATTTGAGAATTTCAAATTTTCCGGTTTCGTGCAATTTTATTTTTCGTTCAGAATGAACTTGTGTTGTTTCAAAATCACCACCTTCTTCGTCGGCTAAGGTTTCGGTGGTTTCGGTGGCTTTGATTTCGACTAAGAACTCTTTTGTGATGGAAAAGTTGGATTCGCGATAAACTAGTTCCCCGCCTTGGCGCATGTTCCAGTTGTCGAGTACCTCAGTGCTTTCTATTTTTTTTCCATCGTAAGTGTATGTTTCGGCATACACAAAATGATTTATTACGCCCATTACGCCAGGTTCGTAGTGGTAGCCATACAATAAAACCACAAAATTGGAATAAAATATCCGCCAACCGTAATAATACTCGTTCGTTCCCATAACCGACGCCAAATCATACTCGGGGTCGATGTATTTCTTCACCACATTTTCCGGAATTACTTGCGTCAATGTATCGGCGAATAAAAAAGGCAGCGCAGTTTCGCTAAAACTGCTGGCATACTTTTTAAACTCGGGATTGGTTATTTTTGACAAATCGTTTTCTTTCGTACTTTTAGGCTGAGTAGATGCACTACAAGCATACAACGAAAATGGAATGATAAGCAATAGTATTTTAATATTTTTCATACTTTTAATGGGGTTTAATTCTACATTTTTAATTTATTGATAGCGTAACTTGATAGTAATCGAAATTCTAAGAAAGGCAAAATTACGCATTTTTTCCAAATTCTAATCACAAATTGTTAAATTGTTCTATTGTTATTTTATCATGAAAAAATTGAAAAATTTACACCTTTAGCTAACTTTTTTAAAAAGTCACCATTCAGGGGTTTGAGGTCGGGTATTTTCACCCAGCCATACATTGCGGTACGGCTGGGTGGTTTATATTTTACAAATGTATTTTGCCTTGCGGGTTGGTGCTGCAAGACAAAACGGGACACACTGCGAGTATTTGCAATATGCCGAAAACAAAGTTTTCTTTTACAATTGCAACGAAATTTTGCCACTTACATAATTATGTACCAAAATATTAATTAATTCTTCTGCGGTTAAACCATTTTTTGTACCCATGCTTTTTATTTTGTACAAATCATTGATAGGCAGCGAAACATTAATCTTTTGCCTTTTATTTCTGAATGTAGAAATGGCATTTCTAAATTTGTCTTCTACTTCGTTTAAATTTCCGGTCGAATGCCATTCTTCATTTTCGGCACTCTCTAACCAATCTTTTTCTTGGTTGTCCAATGTTAATTCTATATCGTTCATAATCCTAAGTATATTTTTCTTCTACAAAAATATAAATAATGTTCAATGTTTCAACGATTAACGATGAATGTTTTTTGTTTTTTGCTGGCATACCCACATCTCTCGTACAGACGCGCCGGAATATCAATTATCAATTGCTAATGTTTATAGGTTTTTAAACCCAGCCTTGTTCCTTAAACAAATCTTCCACGTCGGCATAAAAGCGTTCAAAGTTGAAATCTTTTATTCCCGAAAGAAATTTCTTAGCACCTCGCAGGGTTTCGGTTGCCATTAGTTTGAGGGCTTCTTGAGGCTTAGCGTCAATGAATTGCTGGTAGTTATTGATGTGTAAATCTACATAAAGCTTACATTCTTTATTCTTGTAATATTTACGTTCGAGTCTTTGCACACCGTTCCAATCACTTGGCAATATAATGAATATAAAACTTAAATGTTTTATTTTGGATACAGAATAATTACTTATACTTAAATTCTCATTGAATAAATCCTGTATCTTTAAAGAAAAGCTTGCATTACTTGCTCTGTAAGCTTTTGAACTTACAATAAATTCGGGTTGTGGCTCAGAGCCAACAAACGGAAAATCTTGTTTTTCTATCTTTTCTAATGTTGTCATTTTTTTTATTTATCTAAAAATTTTACAGCCCGGTGGTTTTAGTAATTCCTGATGCCCCGACCAAATAGGATACGTATAAATAATTAATTTTTCTAAAATTAATATTTCTTTATAATAGCCCGTTGAAATAGGAATATATTCTAAGTTAGCATCTGTTAGAATAATATTTTGCCCTGTATTTTTATAATATACATCAGACGGATATCTTCCATCTTCACCATTGCAGGTCTGTCCCACTTTCCAAACTTCGCCTTTGTTCAAATATACACCTCCTATTATTTGGTTTCCATAGCCTAAAATCGGATACTTTCCGGTTACCCTTGCGTGCAAATAATACAACTCACACCCGGGATAATCGGTTGTTTTGTTTAAAATGCGTTCTATTTCGCTAATCATTTTAGCAAGCAAAGAGCTTTCGATGGGCAAATTACGAACAGCTTGAGTAATGGCTCCGGCTGAGTAAATCTCTTCGGCTAATTCGGCTGCTTCTTCGTAGCTGAAAGTAGGAACGTTTGGGCTTGCAGGCTCAGTTCCAAACCAATGTATCAGTATAAATACCGCAACCGTGAGCAAAATTAGTAAAAAAATTTGAATAAAACTAATCTTGGGTTGTCGAGTTTGTATTTATCACTAATTCATTTACTAATCTTATTCCTTCTTGTTCTTTTTCAAATGCAATTGTTCTAATATTATTAGCTTTTAATACTAAATCGTTTATTTCTTTTTGTTTGTCTTTATTGTGTAGTAAAGGAATTTGAATATCGGTTAGATGATGAGGGTCTATTAAATCAATTACAGAACCTGTTGTTTCTCTTTTTATTAATGCTTTTCCATAATCTGAATTTAAAAATAAAAAAACATAACCAACTAATTCATTTGATTGTAATTCAATTTTTATTGCATTATCGCTCAGTGCAAAATTTTCAAAATATTTTGGTGCTAATACAACATTTCCAATAGTTCCCCTACATGATATTAAAATCATGTTTTCTTTTATTCTTAGTTCTTTTTCGATTAATTTCTTGTGGACTTCTTTTGATAAATATTTTTCCGATTTAGGATTTAATTGTAGAATGTCGTTGCTACCTAAAAATGTAATACCGTCTTCTTTACTTTCTACATAAGTTCTTTTAAATATGCCTGCTTTTTTAATAGTTTTACTTAAATTTGATAATGATAAAAAACTTTCTGCATTTGATTTTAAAAGTTTTGTAACTTCTTTCAAAATTGGTAAGTGGTATGATGCGTCAAACCTTAAATCTAAATCGGTTAAAGAAACGGAATAATTTTTTAATTCAACTGTTTCATCAAAATATTTAGGTTTAATATTTTCAATTGGAATTAATTTTAATTCTTCGTATAAAATATTCTCTGCTTTTTTTAATAGCTCGTTATATTGGTCTCTTAACTCAAATGAATTTATTATTAAGTCATGTATTTTTTGTTTTATTTCATCCGGTGGATTTGGTATTTCAATATTATGCAAATGTTCCGGCTCAATTTGTGAAATAACTGCTCCATAAATATTACTTTGAATTAATTCTTGACCAATTTCTGAACTTAGATAAGCATAAACAAAACCACTATATTTTGCAAGTTTCAATCTAATGGCATGTTCACTAATTAGAAAATTTGTTAAAGTATCATTTACAAGTGTTAAATTACCAATTGTGCCTGAGCGGGACATTAAAATTAGGTCTTTTTGTACTTTGAACTGCTCTATTTTTTGGCTTTTAGACGTTAAGAATTTTATTGGATTAGGGACTAATTCTAACATCTCAGAACTTCCTAAAAATCCAAATGCACCAATTGTATTTTTGGGAACATAATTCCTTTTTGCACGACCGCCGTAAAATGCCTTATCTATAAAACCATTAGCACCAAAAAGAGTAACGATTGGATATTTGCATTTTTTTAAAGTTTCTTTGGCTAAACGTGAGTTAAAGTTATAAACACTTGCTTCCAAACGATAATCATTTTCAATGATTTCCTTAATACTTACTGAAACGTATTTAATTTGCTCTGCTACCATAATATTCCCTGTTCTTTTTTCCATTATACATTTGCAACTAATCTTGTTTGGTCGTCAAGTTGTGGCTCTTCTATTTCTACAATTTCTCCAAGTGCGTTAATATGCTCGTTTGCAAAATAAATAATTTTACCGTCTTTATCTCTTTTGTAAAGATTTACTCCACGTTTATCATGTCCAACTCGTTCAACCATAGTCATAAAAACATTGTAATTCTCATGTTGTGATTTTTGTTTGTCTTCGTCTTTGAGCTTTTGAACAATTAAAACAGATGTTTGAGTTCCATTACGTGGTTGAAATGTATCGGCGTGTAAATCAACACTTGCAATTATTTTTGTGTTTTTAATTAACCATTTGCGAATGTGAGCAAGTCCGGGTGTTCCTAAAATACTATCAGGCAAAACGATTGCTAATCTACCGTTTGGTTTTAAAAATTGAACACAACGCTCTACAAAAAGTTGTTCAGGCGGAACGGAATTTGAACCTTGTGCTATGTCAAATTGTGTTAAAATATTTTGGTCATTAATTGGTATTTTACTTCCAAAAGGTGGATTAGTAACAATTACATCAAAAAGCCCAATTTTGTTATGGTTAGTAATATCGTCAATACTAATACCAAAAACGTCTGCTAAATCTGTTTTAAATTCGTAATCCCACTCATGAGGCGGTAATAATGAGTTACAACGCATTATGTTACCACTGCCGTCATTGTTCATTACCATATTCATTTTTGTAGCTTTCACTAAATCGGGATTTATATCGAAACCAAAAAAGTTTTTTGCTGCGGTTTCTCTAATCAAATCAAGTGCAATTTGTCTTTCGTGTTCAGTCCATTTGATTCTTGGTTTACCAAGTTGTTTTTCGATTTTTTCTTCTATTTGTTGAATAACTAATGTCATAGCTTGAACTAAAAATCCGCCTGTGCCGCAACTGCTATCTAAAACTCTTTCATTTGGTTTCGGATTTACCATTTCCACTGTCATTTTCATAACATTTCGCGGGGTGAAAAATTCTCCCCTGTCGCCACGTAGATTAGCTCCTACAATTTCTTCGTATGCTTTGCCTTTTACATCTATATTTGTTTTTAGTAAATCGTAATCTTGTAATTCACCAACTATAAATGCGAGTGTTCTTGGGTCTTTGAAATTTATTTTATCGTTTTGTTCAAATATAAGTTTATATTTTTGTTTTACTTTTGTAAATATTTTATCAATTCGTTTTCCTACTGATAATTGACCGTCTCTGCTATTTCTTTCTTTTGGTGTAACAAAAAATTCAATATCAGATAATACATTTTTTTCATCTTCGATTTTGCAAAATATCACTTTCAAAAGTTCAAAAAAAGCTGGCTGTTTTTGAAAACCTTCAAAGGCATAAATAAAATTATGACAACGTTTGAAAGTAAAAAGTAAATTATCGGCAACTGCTTTTCTTTGTCTTCCACGTTTCGGTTTGTCGTCTTCATGAATTTCTGTACCAAATTCAGGAATATCGCTGTATTCGTAAAATTCAAATTCTCCTTTTTGATTAATATTTTTTTTGAATACTTCTTTATCTTTGCCGTTTGTCCACATTCCCCACTCCGAATTTAGACAAGCTGACATATAAGATTTTAATTGGTCTATACCTTCTTTTTTATCAGAGGGCTTAATATTCTCTTTTTTGCATTCAATAATTATTTTAATATTTTCTTGTTCAAAAAGAATACAATCTTTTGGAAAAATAGCAATATCAACTCTTGGTTTGTTTGTACCTATTTTTATACCAACTTCGACTTGTATTAAGTCTTTTGGATAACCTAATTCATTTACAAGTCGTTTCAGAATATTCTGACGTACATATTCTTCTTGGGTGTCTTTGCGAAAAGTACCGTCAATATAATCTTTAATTTTGCCTTCTGGCACTGATACGATTTCTATATTTATTTTTTCTTTCATTTTGTCATTTATTTTACAGATGCAAAATTAATATTTTTTTCAATCATCTGTTATCTTATCGCTATTTTTTAGTTTCTTGGGATTGCAGCTAACATTTCAATAACCTCAACTCCTATTGAGGTTATTTCTTTTTTATCAGAAAATCCTACTACTATTTAATTTGCTGTTATTTTGCATATTACATGTTTTTGATAGTTGAGCTTTTTGTATTTTGTAGTTTGTAGTTGAGCTTTTTGTTCCAATGAAACAGT
>JFJP01039110.1_pt1 | contig 14482 bp, 10 predicted proteins | sample 431651 | NCBI WGS metagenome assembly JFJP01 (sample SAMN02602958, study PRJNA72255) | Microbial mat metagenome, whole genome shotgun sequencing project. | biome: fresh water; feature: sink hole; material: water; isolation source: purple microbial (photo- and chemosynthetic) mats found in... | reverse complement strand
ATTCTGTGAACCTCTGTGCCTCCTCCGTGGTTCTCTGTGTAACCAAAAATTACACGGAGGGACACCGAGAAGGCACGGAGAAACACAGAGAATTTCAAAAGGCAGTATTAAGTATTTTTAACCCCTATTTTTCAGGACGAAAAGCAAAATTCACCGGTAGAGTGAATAGTTGTTTTACCGGTTTCCCGTTTTGCATTGCAGGAACCCATAACGGAGCGTTTTTCAATACCCGGATTACTTCATTGTCGATCAATGGATCTACGCTGCGCAAAATCTTAATATCGACAACTTTCCCCTTTTCGTTCACAGCAAACTGAACATATACTTTCCCTGATATGCCCGATTCGGCTAACTCTTTGGGGTATTGAATATGTTCCATTACATAGACAAGGAATTTAGATAAGTCGCCTCCATTAAAAGTTGCAGGAACTTCAACCATTACAATGTAAGGTTCTTCCTTTTCCACCAATTCTTCTTCCTTTAATTCTGCCATGGGGACTTCCACTGCTTCTTCAACAATCATTGCTTTAAACGAACTTCTGGTTTGAACCGGAGCATACGACATCGATTTCCGTATACTTCCACCTGTATTTCCACCAATGGCATTGTTATTTACTCCCTGTGGTAAAGGCAACGGCTGCTTCACGGTAACCGAATTCCCTGTTGTATTCCGAACATCGGAGTCAATGGCAATAAAGGAGGTATAAGCGGTTAACAGATTGTATTTTAACCCAAGGTTAAGCACTTCTTTTTTAGTGACTTCGAAATCGCCAGGAACTCTTCCATAATCGTCGAGGATCATGATACGGTTTCGTACCCACAAATATTTTAAGGCACTATTTTCGGGCAATGCTTTAATGGTAGTCAGGTCAAAACTCTGGTTATAGGAACCTTCACCCGTTTTTCCATTAATTACAAGCTTTCCGGCAGCAGTACCTTTGTATTTTCCATAGATTAGCAATGGACGGTCGGCCAATAAATCAGGAACAGTTAACGGTTCCACATCATAGGCATTAAATCCGGGGAAGGTAACCTTAATATCGGTTAACAGAGGAGTCTGAATATATTCGCGCATCCTTTCGGCCATGACTTCGGCTTTTTCCGGTTGTTCCACAATAAAGGGCTCACCGTTGCCAACCCTTGCCATTCCTTCAATAATATACCGGTTTACACTCGAACCTATTCCGAAAGCAAAGAAATTGGCTTTACCCAGATTATTACGAATCAGATCAAAAGCGCTTTTCTCAACATCCACATAGCCATCTGTAGCAATAACAAACGACCGGGAATATCCTTCCACACCTTTTAAATCCAACGCTTTTTGGAGTGCCGAAAGGATTTCCGTTCCGCCGCCACCCTCCTGTTTATCGATGAGCTGCATGGCCTTTTGAATGTTGGTTTCGTTCACCGGGAGCGATGTTTCACTCAGCAAATTGGAGCATCCAGCAAATAATACCACGTTAAACCGATCTATCGGGCGGAGGTTTTTTAACAAATTCCGCATCAGCTTTTTCGAAATGTCGATTGGGAAACCGTTCATCGATCCCGAGACATCCATAATAAATACATATTCGCGGGGAGGTATCTGATTGGGAGTTATCCGCTGGGGAGGCTGCACCATGGCCAGGAAAAAATTTTCGTCTTTCCCTTCGTAAAGGATCATTCCCGACTGGATTTGATTCCCCTTAAGGCGATATTTCAGGATAAAATCGCGGTTACCTTCGTAATCATTGCCCTTTTTCAGGTAAATTGTTGCATTGTTTGCACCGGTATAGGCAATATCGGTTTCGTGTGTGCTGCAGGTTACATCCTTGACAGGCATACCCGTATTCAGGTTCACATGAATGCCAAAAGTATTCAATGGTTTTTTTCCTTCGGTAGTATAAGGATTCGCCACCCATTGGTCGGACGGAGTAGCTTCGCTTTCGGACTTATTGGAATATCGCGGCCCTACTACGGTAGGGTATACAAACTCGTACACCCCTTTTTCAGGAACCAGCAGCTCGGTATAACTCATTTCGACTTTTATCACATCGCCAGGTAAAATATTGGCGACATTCATCTGGAAAACATTGGGCCGCATCTGCTCAAGCAAGGAAGCGCTTTTCCCCTCCTGCTTAGCTTTTTCGTAATCGCGCCGGGCTTGCTCCCTTTCCTGAATCACCGCCTCAATTACACGCTCACCTATGGTCATCTTCATGGCATGCACTGCGGCGCGGGTAGATGCCGGAAAAACATAAATGGCCTCAAGGGTGTTCTTTCCTTCGTTTTTATATACCTGGGTAACCTTCACATTAGCAATGACCCCGGCAATGGTGACATCGGCTGAGGTCGATTTCAGCGGAAGGGTATCAGTATCCGAATTATCGCTCATCACCAGAAAATACGGCGACAAACATTTTTCAACATCTTTATCAGTGGGTGGTTGCGACTTCGCAGAATTGCAGGAAAATAATCCAGCCACTACCAGAATTAATAACATGGTAGGTTTTATCTTTTCGCTTATGATTGAACGGGTGGTTTTCATCTGTATAAAATTTATGTGAAACAAGAATTGCAGCTGCTTGTAATTTATAGATGCAAGCATTATGCAAATTCCATAAAGAATTTTAAATTATTTTGTGAGATAATTGAATGCTGAGTTCAATGTGATGATTATAATAAGTTTATAACCCAGTTCAACCAACAATTTTGTGAATCGAGTGTTTATAAAATTCGAAGTTTCCTCTATTTTATATTTCAACTAATTAATCCTAACTAAAACAATATACTAAGAAAAAAGCAGGAATATTAGGATCAGGCGTGGTAGCACAAACCCTTGCCAGCGGATTTCTAAACTATGGATACCAGGTAATGCTGGGTACACGCGATCGGGGAAAACTTGCCGAATGGCAAAAGCAAGCAGGTGAAAACGCCAAAATAGGTTCGTTTGAAGAATCAGCTCAGTTTGGCGATATTATTGTTTTGGCAGCTAAAGGAACAGCGGCCAAAGAAGTGCTAAAACTCGCAGGTGCAAAAAACCTAGCCGGGAAAATAGTGATTGACACCACCAATCCCATTGCCGATGCCCCTCCCGACAATGGCGTGCTCCGGTTTTTTTCCACGCTGGATAATTCTCTCATGGAAGATTTGCAGAAACAAGTCCCCGAAGCCAATCTCGTAAAAGCATTTAGCTGCATTGGCAGTCCGTTTATGGTCAATCCCGGTTTTGGTCAAAAACCAACCATGTTTATCTGCGGTAATAATACCGATGCGAAAAAGGAAGTAAGCGGTATCTTGGAATTATTTGGACACGATGTGGCCGATATGGGTGGCGTACAATCGGCCCGTGCAATTGAGCCGCTCTGCATGTTGTGGTGCATCCCCGGGATGTTGAATAACAAGTGGCACCATGCGTTTAAGTTAATAAAATAGTACAGGTAAAAAGTCGGGAAATTGAATGAAATATGATACTACCCTCTGCATTTTGAATTGCTAACCAAAAAAATATGCAAGGGGGTAGTTTCTTAAGAAACCGTTTTCCCTGCGCACATTTTGGGTATAGTTTCTTGGCTATTTCGCAGATTTACACTGATTATCGCAGAAGTTCGCAAAGAAAGTACAGCATCGGAAATAGTTTTTAACTATTCTAAAACTAAAACCTATCCAAATCTAACCGACAGCATTTTTCTAACATCCCCAACTCCTTTCAATCTCTTTTGTTTGTATTTTTACCGAAACACCCTGCGCTTGAAATTTCTTACAAAACATACTCCCAATACCCTGCACACAAGCACCGATGAAGCTTTGCTCGAAGCTTACAGGAAAAAGAACGACATGCTTGTTATCGGTGAATTGTTTAACCGCTATGCGCATTTGGTGTTGGGTGTATGCATAAAATACCTGAAAAACGAAGAAGAAGCCAAAGATACCTGCATGCAGGTATTCGAAAAACTGATTGAAGATTTAAAAACCACTCAAATTCTGAACTTCAAAGGGTGGTTGCATACCGTGAGCCGAAACCACTGCCTGATTATTATACGCAAAAAAGTCTCGTCGCAGGCTCATTTTGATGAATTCACCAAAAATTTCTCTGAAGAATTTGTGAATTTTTGGACCGAACTGAATCATATACATGAAGCCGAATCGGAAATGAATAATCTGACCCGGGCGCTGAGCGAACTCGATTTTGAACAACGACAGTGTGTGGAGCTTATTTACTTTCAGGATAAAAGCTATAAGCAAATTACTGAAATTACCGGTTTCGAGCTTAATAAGGTAAAGAGCTGTATTCAAAATGGGAAGCGGAATTTAAAATTACTTTTAGAAAAGGAGTATGGCAAAGCTAGAGAATGAACTTTTTACTCCATCGGGCTGCCTGAGTCGTAAGGCATTTATCGGTTTATCCGAAGGTTCGCTTTCGGAAAGCGACCGTTTGGCTATTCAGCGCCATATAGAGAGCTGCCCTTTTTGTCAGGACGCCATGGAAGGGTGGTCGATGGTATCAACTGACAAACTGAAAAGTACTTTCGTTGAGCTAGATAAACAAATGCTTCGTATGAAGCAGAATGCGGGATCGGGAAAAAATATCTCCCGCCAGCTATACATTGGTTTAGCAGCTGCAGCCTCCATTATAATTTTATTGGGTACTTATTTTCTATTTCAAACCCGTTTCGCAGACACTAAAAATCCAATCGCTCAAAACATCCAAAAACAACCCGAGGTTTCTGCTCCAATGAGCGAAAAGGCGATGGATATAAAAAAAGAAAAAACTGAAAATCTAACCCTTCGGGAAGAAAAATCAAATTCCCCCAAAACTCAACCGCTACCCATTCAAATAGCCGATAATACAGAGGACAGAATTACTGAAACCGAGGAATTAATGGAGATGGGAGCCCCCGTTCAAGCAGACGAAATTGCCGCTAACCAGGTAATTGAAAAAGAGAGCGAGGCATCCGCGTCAGCGAGAAAAAGCGAAGAAGCGCAACCCCGGGAAGCTAAAAAAGAGCTGGCTGTTTACAGAACTTCTCCTCCCACTGCGGCAAAAGCTGCCAGGTCTTCTTCTTTTGCTGAAAAATCTGCACCCGAAAATAAGGAAGAGACAGTATTTTACATGGTTGAACAACCGCCCACTTTTCAGGGAGGCGACTTAAACAATTTTTATGTTTATATCCTTAAAACGCTTGTTGTTCCAAGCGAACTCTCCGAATCGGCAATTTCGGGAAAGATTATTACCACGTTTACCATAAATACTCAGGGAAAAATAACCGATCTTCAACTAATAAGGGGAATCGATACCAGACTTGATTCGGCAGTGTTGGATGTAATTCGAAAATCGCCCGACTGGAAGCCCGGTAAACAAAGTGGTAAACCGGTGAATGTAAAAATGACAATGCCCATCCGGCTCGATTTCCAAAAATAAAATCCCTGGGCAAATCAAATTAAAAAATAGATTATTTCTTTATTGAACAAACTAACTGTTTCCGTTTTTATCGTAACTTGCCCCCGAACTAACTTATTTCAATAGTACTAACTATAGCAATACAGTATCATGAAAAATCTCCGGACCTTATCCCTGATGTTTCTTTACCTTATATTTTGCCAGCTTCCAAGTCAGGCACAGGAAAAACTCGACAGCATTTTCCCTATCAGAGGTTTTTGTATTGGGGCGCCCTCGACTGAACGGCTCGATGATTTTGTAAAATTCATTGATACCGAGCTGGCTCCCCGAAAGGTGAACACGCTTATTCTCCGCGTAGATTATAACTATCAGTTCGAAAGTCACCCTGAACTTCGCGACCCGTCAGTATTATCAAAAGCCGATGTGAAAAAATTGGTTACTACCTGCAAAAAGCATAATATTCAACTCATCCCTCAGATTAATCTGCTGGGACATCAATCGTGGGCCGACAAAGTAACCAACCTTTTAAAAGTATACCCCGAATTTGACGAGACCCCCCATGTAAAAATGCCCGTAAACTATCAGTGGCCAAATGCCGATGGGTTATATTGCAAAAGCTATTGCCCACTTCATCCGGGTGTTCATAAAGTAGTTTTTGAGCTAGTAGACGAAATTTGTGATGCCTTTGAATCGACCGCTTTTCATGCCGGGATGGACGAAGTATTTTATCTGGGCGAAGATAGTTGCATCCGCTGCAGCGGTCGCGACAAGGCCGAATTGTTTGCCGGCGAAGTTCGCACTATCCGCGACCACTTGAATTTGAAAAACCGGAAACTTTGGATTTGGGGCGACCGGCTCATCGATGGCAAAACCACTGGAATGGGTATGTGGGAAGCCAGTTACAACAGTACTTTCCGCGCAATTGATATGATCCCAAAAGATGTGATGATTTGCGACTGGCATTACGAACGCGCCGACCAAACCCCGGTATATTTTGCTATGAAAGGATTGAATATTGCTACCTGCCCCTGGCGTATGCCCGAAATTGCTGTGCAACAGACAAACGATATGGTACGATTTAAAACACAGTCCACTCCTGAAATGAGCGAACACTTTCGGGGAATGATACAAACCGTCTGGTCAGATGCAGGTTCCTTTATGGACGAATTCTATGGGAAAAAGACTTCTTCGGATGCAGTCGAAGGAAACAGTCCGTCGCAATGCTTCCGGGCAATGTATACCGAAATACTAAAGCACGATAACCCTATTGTAAAATAATGAAAACAGCCTTTTCGAGAGTTCCTTCCATAGATGTGTTCAGAGCATTTACCATGTTTTTAATGATTTTTGTAAATGACCTATGGACGTTAACTGGAATCCCATCCTGGATGGAACATACGGCTACCCAAACTGATGGAATGGGGCTGGCCGATATTGTATTTCCGGCTTTTTTAGTCGTTATGGGGATGTCGATTCCCTTTGCTATCCAAAACCGAATCGATAATGGACAATCCAAACTACAAATAAGCTGGCATATAGTAATACGGTCTCTCGCATTGCTCATTATGGGAGTTTTTACCGTCAATTTTTCGGAACTGAATGGTCAGGCGACCGGAATAAATCCGTATTGGTACGAAATAATCGCCGTTGCTGCCTTCTTTATGATTTGGAATGTATATCCAAAAGCAGAAGGAAACCGAAAATATTTTTATATCTCCATTCAAATTACCGGAGTAATTATTCTGGCGTTACTTGCCATAATTTTCAGGGGAAATGCCGAAGGTGTGGAAACAGTAACCTATTTTCAACCAAGGTGGTGGGGAATACTTGGCCTGATAGGCTGGGCATATTTGGGAAGTGCTCTTTTATATCTGTTATTAAAACAGAGCTGGATTATGCTGATCGCTGCATGGTTGTTTTTTATGCTGTTTAATATTGCCGGTCATTCGGGTATTTTTGGAAAAGGCGAAGTATTTGTTGGTAACGGGGCATTTCATGCGTTTACATTTGTGGGAATTTTATTGACACTGCTATTAAAAAGGTTTGTAGGAACAGAAGGCACTAAAAAGTTTTTTTCTGCGGCAATTGCTGCTTCCGTATTGCTTATAATTGCAGGATTCTTGCTTCGGAATTTCTTTATCATTTCGAAAAATCTGGCAACTCCACCATGGATATTGATTTGCAGTGGTATTTCCATTGCACTCTTCCTGATTTTTTATTGGCTAGTCGACTTAAAAGCGAAGGAAAAGTGGTTTTCTATTATAAAAACAGGAGGAACAAGCACCCTCACCTGTTACCTTATCCCCTATTTTGTATATAGTTTTTATGCACTCTATGCCTTTACGCTTCCTACCTGGCTGACAACCGGCAGTGTCGGGATACTAAAATCGGTGATATTCTCGCTCTTGATTATTGGATTCACGACCGTTTTAGGAAAGTTAAAAATAAAACTAAAAATTTAAGCCCGTTTTAATAACTATCCATCGGAAAAACAGGAAATAGAAATGATTTGTAACCAAATCAGCTTTGTCCTTTCAGGGTAAATTACATGTATGTTTCAATTCATTCAAACGACATAATTTGCTGCAGAAACTTAAAAATCGAATTTAAACAACCTTAAACTGATACTCAAAATATTTTTTTAGTACCAGGAAATTCTATATTTGTATACCAATAAAAAATTGTCAAAGAATCGTATTCCAGATAACCTTCAAACATAAAAGAAACAGAAGTTTATTAGCTAAATGTTCCTGGGGTATGAATTAACAAACACCCCTGAATTTTGTAATAACTCATATGTGCAGAACAGTTTACATAATTGTTTTCTTTCTTTCGGTAGTATTTAGCCTTAATGCTTTGGCTGGGAGAACCAGAATAAATAATTTTTCGGTTCCGGTCGAAAGAGTTACGGTTATAACAGACAGGGATATATATGTTGCCGGAGAATCTGTTTTTTTTAACGTAAATGTTACTTCTAACGATTCAACCAATAATCTGGGAAGCAGAGTTTGCTACATGATTTTACGCGATACTAAAAATATTTACAGTAAGCTTTATATAAAAATAAACCGGGAAACAGGTTTTGGCAGTTTTTATCTTCCCGATACCCTTAAAACCGGGTACTACGAAGTTGTCGCCTTTACAAATTATATGCGAAACTTTGACGAATCGTTGTTTTTCAGAAAAAGCCTGATCGTTGTAAATCGGTTTGATGAATGGCTTAACAATTTATTTCAGATTAATAATCCCAAAAGCAAACAGAATTATGTCAATGATTCAAATTTAACCGATCCGGAAAAATGCCCTGTAAAACTCGCTTTAGAAAAAGATAGTTTCGCTGTCAGGGAAAAAATAAAGTTGACTTTACACCTGGATACCGATGCTTATAATAAATACCGGAAGAAAATATCAATTTCAATAAAGGGAGTAAATCCCTATACACAATATCTGTTAGATTGGAGAAATCCGCTAAATTCTTCTGAGATGATAACACCTTTTTCAAAAGAAATTAATTATCCTGTCGAAAAAGAAGGGATTTATTTAAGCGGTAAACTAATTAAACCTGATTCCACCCCTGTTCAGAAAGAACGCTTGTTTTTATCAACACCCGACTCCATTGTGAATTTGCAATATACATCGAGCGATGAAAAAGGACAGTTTCAGTTTCTGCTCTCGGATTACTATCTTGGCAAGCAGCTCATAATTAGCACTGAAAGTGACAGCATTGGCGAATGTATAATTCTTCTTGAAGATAAATTTCAATTAAATCAACCATTTCATCATGCAAATTTTATACTATCAAAGGATCTTCGAAAATATATTATCGAAAGCCAAAAAATAGTTGCTATTCAAAAAACATATGCTTTGAAATATTTAAAAACAGTACCGGTCAAAAACTCTGCATATGAATTTCCCCGCATATATAACGGTCCAACAGCTATAGTCTATCCATCCGATTATGTTCCTTTAAATAATTTAATGGAGATTTCGGAGAATATTTTAACAACTGCTAAAATAGCAGTACGAAGAGGAAAGTATATCCCCTACGTCTTAAATACAGTAACTGCTGAGTTTTTTCCGAAACCTGCCGGAGTATTTTTAGATGGTTTTCCAATTTACGATCTTACCCCAATAATGAATCTGAGCTCGGGCGATATCTCAAAAATTGAACTATGCAATGCCATTGTAACAAAGGGCGATTTAGAATATAACGGAATAATTTCTATTATACGAAGTAAAAAAACAGATACTTTACCGTTAAACAAAGGAATTATTGCCTATTCGGTGGGGAAGTTTACAGAATATTCGTATTACGATCTGCCGAATGTTCCCAATGCCTTTTACGATCCAACTCCAGATTTCAGGCAGTTACTATATTGGAACCCGCTGATGGAATTAAAACCCGGAGAAAATAATATTGAATTTTATTCTTCCGATTGGCTTGGAAATTATATTATTGAGGTAAAAGGAATCAATAATGAAGGAGAAGTATTCCTTACTTATTCAAAAATTAAAGTTTACCGGTAATATGCGATTGAGTTTTGTGCTATTATTTATTAAAACTTGAAAATACAACAGCAATAATATTTTAAAACAAATTTAACTGATAAAACTTCTATTTTGGCGAATAAGTAAATACTATATTTGCTGCCCGGCATAAATAGGTTTAAAAAATATTTTAACCCCCATTAGAATTCCGGGGTTATTTGAATTCTGGTTAAATTAAATATTCTCCATTACAATTGAAAGGTACAAAATTTGAAACTTTGAATGCGTTATCGAAATTAGTTATCTCATGAATCAGTTTATTGTCCGATTTTTAGTTCTCATCGTCTTTCTTTGTGTCGATTTAGTAACCAATGCTCAAATAGCCGATTCAATAAAAATTAAGAATGCGTTTGTTCCCTTCGATACAATTGTTAAGGACCTGGAGGCAAAATACGATGTTAAAATATTTTACAATCCGGGATGGTTTGAGCGAAAAGAGTTTATAAACACCATCTCACAAATGCCGTTAGAGGAAGCTTTTTCTATAATCACTAAAATATCTCAATCGACTGTTTCAAAAATAAATGACACATACTATGTATTTCTGCCTCCCTCGCAGGAAACAATTATCACTACCCAAAATGATGATTTTAGTTTTTATGAAATTGGAGACCGGTTAAGCTATGGCAGTAAAAGCAATGCCTTAGTGAAAGGTACTATTATGGATGCCAGCAGCACAAACGAATTAATTGGGGCAAAAATAAAGGTGACCGATTTGAACAAAAGCTTTGAATCGGATTATCGTGGAAAGTTTGCAATGCAGATTCCTGTGGGAGAACATGAATTAAAAGTTGTTTACCCCGGGTTTGAAGAAAAAACGATGAAAATCAAAGTTTTCAGCGATGGAAATTTGACAATTGAAATGTACCTTAAAACAATTTTACTCGACGAAGTGTCAGTGACTTCAGCCAGGATAGATCAGTATTACCGGCGCACCAAAATGAGTGTAATGAGCATTGATGCTAAAGCAATAAAAGAACTACCGAAAAATCTTGGGGAAACGGACATTATAAAAGGGCTTTCGCTGATGCCGGGAGTTCAGACTACCGGGGAATTTGGTTCCGGGTTTAATGTACGTGGTGGTAGCGCCGATCAAAATTTGGTATTGATTGAAGATGTTCCCATTTTTAATTCCTCTCATTTATTTGGACTAACATCAATTCTTAACCCCGATGGAATTGCCGAGGCAACGCTATATAAAGGAGGGATTCCTGTTTTATTCGGAGAACGGGCATCGTCTATTTTAACAGTAAAGATGGGATCGCCTGACCTCGAACGTGTAAAAGTAAAAGGGGGAATAGGCTTAATAAACAGCAGACTTAGCCTGGAAATTCCAATTAAAAAAAAGATTACCCTAATAATTGGAGGAAGAACTTCCTATTCGGACTGGATGTTGAAAAAAATTCCCGATGCAGATTTAATGAATAGCTCGGCAAGCTTTAACGACATGAACATGTTTTTGTCGTACGACATTAGTAAACGCGACAAATTGTCCTTATTTGGATATTCCAGCAACGATAAATTCAGCATTTCGGGCACGCATAGCTACGGTTATGGAAATTTACTTGGCTCAGCAAACTTTTCACATAGGTTTAATAGTAATTTCTATACAAATATTACGCTCGGAGTAAGTCAATACAATGCATCCTATACCGAAAAAGATACCCTGAAACCTCTGAATTCGTATAAACTTACCAATTCATTATTATACCGGAGTTTGAAATGGAATTTTATCTATAAGCCAAACGAAAAGCATATTGTTAGCCTTGGATTAAATGGTTTTCTGTATAATGTTTCGCCGGGGGAGGTTACTCCGTTTGGGGAAGAGTCTTCTGTACTTAAGAAAAACATTGAAACAGAAAATGGGTTGGAATGGGCCGGTTTTATTGGAGACGATTTTAAAGTCAACGACAAAATAAGCCTGGAATTTGGTATCCGGTATTCAGGTTTTAATTACCTGGGAGCAAAAAAGGTAAATATCTATGATCCCCGTTTCTCAAAATCGGAAGAAACAATAATCGATTCGTTAATTTTTAAAAAAGGAGAAACTATTCAAACCTGGGGGGGTATCGAACCTCGTTTCTCTTTCAGGTATAATGTTAATTTGTCGAGCTCCTTACGTTTTAGTTATAACCGAATAAACCAATATGTCAATTTAATTTCAAATACCGCAGTTTCAACACCAACTGATCTTTGGAAACTCAGCGATGGATTTTTAAAACCCTTGGTTAGCGACCAACTGGCTTTGGGATATTTTAAAAATTTTAAACAAAATGCTTATGAAACAACATTCGAAGTATTTTATAAGCAATATCAAAATGTAACGGAATATAAAAACGGTTCGCAGATATTGCTGAACAACCATGTTGAAACTGATTTAATATCTGCCAGAGGTATTAGTTTTGGAGCGGAACTATACATAAAAAAGAATAATGGAAAGCTTACAGGATGGGTAAGCTATACTTTGTCTAAATCGCTTAGAAAAACAACTTCCCAGAATCCTGAAGAGCAAATAAACAAAAATGCCTGGTTTTCGGATAACATGGACAGGCTGCATAATTTGGTAATTAATGGCGGATATAGCCTCAATAAACAATGGAAACTTGGTTTTACGTTTAATTATAATACCGGAAGGCCTGTTTCGTACCCCGAGTTAAAATACACGATGAAAGGGTACCAGATTGTTTACTACTCCGATCGGAACAAATATAAAATGCCCGATTATCATAAGTTAGACATTTCACTTTCGCGCTACGAAAGTTTAAAAATTAAAAAGAAATGGAAAGGGTACTGGACAATTTCCATTATTAACGTTTACGGGCGCAAAAATGCTTATTCTATTTTTTATCAGCGCGACCGCAGTCCGTTTAATTACAATGGAAGATCCGCCTTATATAAACTTTATATTATTGGAAGGCCAATGCCCACATTCACCTATAATTTTGTTTTTTAAATCCTCTCAAATGAAGCAATTTTTATGGTTTAGCGTTCTTCTTTGCAGCATAACAGCATTTTCGTGCAAGGAATTATATACGCCGGAATTAGAAGATATACCCGAGGCAATTGTGATTGAAGGCCTGATAACAGACGAATATAAAACCCATGTTATCTCGGTAACAAAAGCAGTTAATTATGATACAATTGCAACATTTCCCGAAAAAGGGGCAAAAGTTTTTATTACGGACAATTTAGGAAACAGCTTCTATTTTAAAGAGCTCACTGCTGGAAAGTATTATTCCGATTCGGCCACATTCAAGCCAAAAATTGGTTCGACATACTTTTTGACGGTTGTGACAAAAAATAATAATGTTTATAAATCGGCAGAGCAGAAATTGTTACCGAAAGGGACTCAGGAAGAAATTTCCAGTATTCCTCAAAAACTCAAGTATAACCTCACCATTGACGGGAAAGCTCAATTCCTGGATTTAAAAGGTTCCCATTTTCAAACTGTGTTCAGGTTACAATCTGAAACCGAACCTTATTATCGCTTTTCGAATTACCTTTTAGTGGAATACATTGCCCGATCGAGTGACCCGCCTATCAGTTATTGTTGGAAGAAATATAATTTAAACGATTTCTTCAATATTAACGACAGGCAGTATAACAGTTCTTTGGAATTCCAGCACGATTTAGGGTTTTGCCCGTTCGATCTTAATTTTTATGGTGTTGTGCGCCGTGAAGTTTCAATACCAGGTTGCCCTATGTGCGTGCGGATAATTAATAATGATTTGTATAAGTATATTATTTCTTTCAAGCAGTACCACATTAATAATGATACCTATAAATACTATAAATCGTTAAACAGACAATTGGCTGCCAGCCAGCAAATTTTCGATCCAATTTCGTTTCAGAGTTACGGAAACATAACGTGTGTTAACGATTCGAATAAAATTGTATTGGGATTCTTCGAAACTTCGTCGGTAAACATTAATACTTATATTGTGGAGCCATCTATCTCAGGGAACAATTATACCTTAAACAAGATTTCTCCCATAGATTTTGATTCAATTTCGCAAGAAGGGTATAATGATTTGGCTCCTCCTAAATCGTGGATATACTGATGGACATTCCGATTCACATGGAGAGACGAAATTTTATAGTATCCAATTTCAGGGAGGTTAAATTAATGCATTTGTTAAAAAATATTTTTAGGATAAAAGCACTGTTTTTTTTATGGCTATTATCAGGAACTTCCATTACGGCTTTTTCGGCTATACCAGATAAAAATTCGGAAACAGCCAGTCTAATACCTGAACGTGTATTGTTAACTACAGACAGGGATATATACGTGGCGGGCGAAAATGTACTTTTTAACCTCCAGATTACGTCAAATAGTAATGCTGGTAACCCCAGCGACATTTGCTATCTGGTATTGCGTAACCAGGATAATTCGTATGTAAAAATTCACATAAAAGCAGAAAACAATCAGGCCTTCGGTAGTTTTTATCTTCCGGATACCCTTAAAACAGGCTATTACGAGGTAGTGGCATTCACCAACTATATGCGAAACTTTGGAGAACAGGTTTTCTATAGAAAAAGTGTGATTGTTGTAAA
>JFJP01039108.1_pt1 | contig 14483 bp, 16 predicted proteins | sample 431651 | NCBI WGS metagenome assembly JFJP01 (sample SAMN02602958, study PRJNA72255) | Microbial mat metagenome, whole genome shotgun sequencing project. | biome: fresh water; feature: sink hole; material: water; isolation source: purple microbial (photo- and chemosynthetic) mats found in... | reverse complement strand
TTAACGAATGGGTTACTGACCTAAAACTAACATCGGAAATTGAGAAGAAAGAAATACTAAACACGGAGATGGGCATGGAGACACAAACACTGAGCATTGAGCAAATTTTGGAATACTGCAAAGCAGAAATTGAACGTGAGACACTTGCAATGGAAGAGCTGGCAAAAGACAACGGTTTAGGTGTCAATGCAAAGTTGGACAGTGCGAAGGCAATCAACCGTCGCAAGAACTTTTACAAAAGTGTGTCCTACGTGATAGAGTTCAACACCATTTTAGACCCACAAGAGCTGGGCTTGCCGGACTTAGAACTGGAAATGTTAGAAGATGAGACAGATGGAGACGCAGCATAGAGGCATGTATGATAGAACCGTTTGATGAACTAACAACACCGGACTATAGGGACCTTAGGGAAAGCAAGGAGCTTTCCCGCGGGTCACGCATTGCAATTAAAGAACATGCAAGGGGTTACGTAAATAAGGAAAGACGCTTAGATGACTGGGCGGTTATCAGAAGATGCTTTCCTAATGACTATAGATATTTAAAGCAAAAAATTGTCAACGCAATTATAATAGCCGAACTGGTAAAGATTCCGGTGACAATTGAAAACAAATTTTCGATCTTTCCAAGGGGAAAATGGAGACACGTATGAACAATGACAATGGAATTTTGAGCATTCACGATATTAGCCTAGATAAGTTATTTCAAAGCAGTATCAGTGAAGTATTTAGAGAAAAGCTGGTAGAGATCAAGAACAATATCAACGATCCGAGAACTTGGATAGAACATCCAAGAAAGATTGTTATCGAGATAACGATAAAACCAAAAGACACAGAAGAGGCAATTGTGTATACTAAGATAAAAGCAAACTTAGCTCCTATAGGAAGCAAGCCACAAGTGCTTGACTTGACTGCACAGCAATTACTAAAGAGGGTAAAATAAGTGGGAAAGAAACAACTACAGCCGGTAGACGGTTACGATATAATTTATTCAGCTTTGAGAAACAAGGGAAACCTTGACGAAAGCCAAAAGCAAGACCTGTATGATGCGTGTATCCAACGCATCGGAAGTTCACAAAGACAAATGCTAGAATCCTTGAAAGTCTTGTTTGACCAACAACTATGGGCATTCAAGGGCTATAGCAGCTTCAAAGATTGGGCGGCTTACGAATGCCCGATCCGACCTGAGCTGGTTGTTATCTACATGGAATCAATTAGACGGTTTGGTATAGACAATACAATTCTGCTATCCAAAAAACAAACCTGCCTAAGCCAAATTATCAAAGATGATACTATCGTAAAGATCAAGCCAGAAGACAAGAACCTACTTTTGTTTACGGAGGATGGTCGTCAAGTAACAGACATTGATTATATTAAAGAACGGAACGCTGTTCGGTCGTGGAGTAATGCTTCTGTGCCCACTGAGAAAAAGATATCAACCAAATTAGACAATATTTCAGCAGGCTTGTTTAGTTCTATTGTCGATGTCGGCAAATATGTATCTCTTTTAGAAACGGAAGAGGTTGTTAGGAATGAAGTGATTTCCCTTTTTGATAACTTGGAAAGTGCTAAAAATAGACTGAGAGATATGTTTCCAAGAATTTTAATGAACCATGAAACTATTGAGATTTCTGCTCATCGGGTAGAAGATGGGTTTCCGGCTATTGAGGACTTGAACAGTTTGCCTTTTGCGGAGAGACAACAGGAGGGCAAATTACTCTCCCAAAAAATAGAAACAGGCGAGCTTGAGCAATACAAAGCCGATTACGAAAACAAGTTTTTTAAGTGCAGTAAGACCTATTGCAATGGAATTGGTTACAAGAAGGGGACGTTTGCCTACGTTAAACGAATTACGAAACTGGCTGGCGGGGATGGCTTTAGTGCAGTTATTTATACCAACGGAGAGGGTTTGGAGAGCACTATTCCGCTAGCTGACCTGATGGAATATTTTGAAATGGTCTTAAATGAAATGGACATTAGGAAGGCAAAAAAGATTTTTATTAAAATTTTAGCGGAGGAATACAGTGAACGATCTGATGATTTTTGAACAGCATGAATCTGCTGAAAGTAGATTTAGAAAGGGCAGGTTAGTTTCCGAATACTGCAAGCGATACAATGTGTCAAAGCCTGTTTTTTACGAACGCAAACAAAACTATCTATCTAATAACGGTCTATTTTTGGATAAAAAGCCAATTATTAGGATGGATAAACAACGCTATGCACAGATAGTTAGAGATGTCATTACAATTTCTATGCTACAGAAATACTACTTTAATATAGGCGTGGAAGAGGCTGCCAGAATTTGTAACAATAGAGGTCTTTTACAGGTAGCCAACACGTTGTCACGATCTCAAATTAGCAGGTATCAAACTTCTTTAGGCATTAGCACACGGTTACGAAAACAAAGAGAGGCATCTATTAAGTGGAAAGCTGAATATTCCTACCAAATCTTTATGTGTGACGCTAGCCCGATGGAACAATTCTTTATGAATTTTAAGGGCGAGATCATTTTGCGTAGAGATTTGGTATCAAAAGACAAGCACACTATGGATAAACTGGAAGAGAAGAAACTGACCCGCGTGTGGGGTTTTTATATGGTCGATGTTTTTAGTGGTGCTTATCAGGTTTATTATATTGCCTGTGCTGGTGAGTCTTCTAATGCGTGGATGGAGGCTTTTGCCTATTTCTTTACTAAGAAAAAGAATCCTAAAATTCCACTTTTCGGTATAGGTGATATGCTCTACACCGATTTAGGAAGTGGTTTGCATTCCATTCGGTCGAAGGCTTTTTTGAAATCCTTGAATCCGGATATTGTAGTAAAGGCACACCCAAAAGGAAAGCCGGAAAGTAAGGGGCGCGTAGAGGGCAGAATTGGTGCGTGGAAAAAACGTTGCGAACGGATTTTTCACAGAGACTACTTTAGGAACATACAGGAGCTGCAAGAAACGGCAGAGCAATTCTTGGTATGGGATCAGACCAAAAGAAGTGATAAGTATAAGGTCTGGGCAGAGGGACTAAAAGACCATCCGGTAAAAGAAGTTTCTTTGAAAAACGTAGAAGATGCCATGGTAACTAGAATTGAACGTCAGGTGGACGCGTACCGGTGTGTAGTAATAACTGGCAAGAAATATAGGATACCTGTAGACGTTCCTAAAGGTGAGATGGTTGACGTTTTCTGGAGACGTAGCGAAGCGTTTGTTCAATTGCCCAATGGAACCATCCATCCGCTAAACCCCGATGGCGAGTTTTCGTATACGGACAAAGAAGCGTTTAACAAACCGGCACGGATCCAGTTGGTCAATGCGATCAATAAGGACTATAAAGAGGTTGGAAAGGAAATTCGATTTGAGGACATATTGCCAGACTTGGACGGTTCTCCCGAAAATTATGATATTCCGAAGGGCATTGAGATGGAAAGTCATAGTGCAATGCCTGTAGATGAATATAGCGTAGATGATGCGGTTCGTTATACAATTGAGGAAACCGGTATGGACGATGCCGAATTTGTAGAAATGTATAAAGAAGCCTATCAGCAGTTAAAAAAGGCAAACGGTAAATTGACCGGTGCGGATGTTAGAGATTTCACTAACTCTATTTTAAAAGGATTAGCCTAATGGAAAGCGTATTTGTAGAAACTAAAAATGCAATAAGAATTATAGGTTCTACCCAAAAGACCGTCAAGAACGGTGGTTGTCTGGTTGTATCGGGTGACCCGGGTAGCGGTAAAAGTGCCATATATAACGAGCTGAGCGGTAGTTTAGCCGGAAATTATAATTTGGTAGATGTAATGGCAGGCAGTAGCTCCGATAACCGAGTGGGTTTTTATTGCAAACTGTTGATTCAAGCAGTCAACCCCGACTTGAAAGTGCCGGGTGCTATTGAGTTAAAGTTTAAATTACTGAGAGACTGTTTTATTTCCGCTTCTGCCAAAAATAAAAGAACCGTTTTATTGGTAGACGAGGCTCAAAACCTGAGCCTTGCGACAATTAGGGGTTTAAAGAATATCAGAGAGCAGTCGAGGGTTATGAGAGATGGCAAAAACAGATACATGCTATCTATCATTTTCTTTTGTAAAAATTATCACAATTTTTTGGATAACTTTATTTCACGTGATCCGGGTGATCGGTTTATTATAGAAGAAATGGAATTGTTGGATGCGGACGAGTCCTTGGCTATTGCTAAAGAAGTGTTCGGAATGAAATTTGAAAACAAGAAAGCGAAAAGTAGTTTCTTAGAGTTTACATCGGGTTATGCCTCTGCTATCGAAAAGCTGTATTTTCAAATGGAAAAAGAGGGTTTTGAAGGGATTGTTACTGAAAATCTTTTATCGAAAACGATCAGTAAGCAGTTGAAAGATTCTTTCCGTAAGCACAGAATAACTAACGGTGAGATAGTAGAATTTCTGGCAGACAATGATATTAAAGCCAGTGTTTCTGAGGTGAACGAATCTTTGAAGGGAAAAGAAGGCAGTAAAGCTGATTCAATTAGGGAAGCTGCGAAGCAATTTTTAAAATCAAAGGGGATTGAAAGTTAATGAACAGAATTGAATTGTTACAAAAAATCAAGTTGAAATATGGCAGTGTAGATAAGTTTGCGAAAACTTTATTTCTGGACAGGTCATGTGTTTACAGGCATATCTCAGGATATGCCCACTACAGAAGGATAGAGAGCGTATTGGTCGCAAACGACTGGGTAAAAAAAAGGGTTCGGTTTGACAGAAGGTATAAAAAAGTAAAATCAAAAGTGAAAGTGACAAGCTGATCTTTCAATTTGTCACTTTTTGCATAAAATTATTTTTGACACCTTTTTCGATTTTCTCTAAAATAAATTCACTGAATTTATTTGGAGAAGATACCATGCTAACGTATTCCATTATTGCCATTTCCATTTTGCTGAATCTGTTTTTGCTATACAAGGTTTTGGGTGAACCTAAGACGGTCAACTACGAGGAGACCGCAGAGCAAATTTACAGAGCCAGCTTTATCTTTGTTGCGTTCCTTGTCTTAGGTGCAACTGTCATTACCAGTCTGATGCGATACTGGCTTTCGGTAGACGTCACAATTGTTCCAGAACCGATCCTGCAATTTACCAAAGAAATCATCTATATTTTCGTAATTCCTATTAGTATAAAAATTATAGGAGATAAATTGCCGGAAGTTACAAAACTGATCTTGGCTCTATTGGAAATCAAGACTGCGGGGGTAAAACCGTAATGAATACGAACGAAATTACCTTAACTGCAATTTTTACGGCATTTTTTGCCATAGCCAATTTCGCAATCGGATATTTCAAAACCGGAAAATTTGACCTAAATGCAGCTTTAGGTTTATTTATGGTTTTTAGGGGAAATGTAGGAATTGCCAAGGATCGCTATTCTGAGCAGGTAAAACCGACAAATGACGAATCTGCGAAAAGTGTAATCAATTTAGAATACAAAAAACCGGAATTTGCTAAGTCTATCGAAAAAGAAGTCGATAGGTTTTCGGAAAACAAACCGTATAGAAAAATTCTAAATTTGAAATATAACTCTCAAAGAGACAATTCAAAATCTCCTAACAGTGCGTGTAATGTTACTTCCGCACAAATTGCCCTGTCCTTCGACTATCCCGAAACAAAAGATGACGACCTTTGGGAAATATGCAATTCTGAAAGCATGGCTTCACGAATAAAGTCAAAATATCCTAAAGATTGGTCTTGGATAAGTCCGTATTTTACCAAAAAGTCCGCTAATGAAGTTTTGGTTGTATTATTGGAATCTATCCATTTAACAATCGGATCGGAAAAATATGCCAAGATTGATTGGTCTTTTAACCACGATACGTTGAAAAAAGAAATAAATAGCGGATACGGATGTCCGATTTTGGGCAAGTTTGCGGGTGGCGGTCACTTTGTTTGCGTAGTAGGTTATGATGACTCGAAGCAGGCTTACATAGTCCATGACCCATGGGGCAACTGGACTAAGAACTACAGAGGTGACGGTGGACTGAACGGTGAATTTGTGGAGTATCCCTATTCGGTTTTCGAGTCGGTAAATGTCAAGTGTGGAATTTTGATTCACGCTGACAAAAAAAGTATAGCATAAAAGGAGAGAATATGCCTACAGGAAATGTTACAACTACGCATGTTAGCGGTGGTCTGGGTGCATCTGGTTATATTCCAGACAGAGTTCATGCGAAAATTGGTGTTGCCGAAGGTGAAACGGCTAATGAAGTTAAGCTGGTTTTGAACTTTCAACAGGCGAAGCAAATTTTTAAAGCAGGCAGTTTGCTAGATTCGCTACAGCAACACTTTGAAGAATTTAACGAAAATTTAGGTCAGGTTGCAGGTCCGGTTCTTTGCGTTCGTCCGGAAAACGATATACCCGGCATTGCATCGGCTATCGAAGATGCGGCACGGACAGGGCTTGCTACTTTCGTTGTGAGTGGAAACCCGACAGGTTCGGCAGATGTGATCTTGTCAATTGTTACCGGAGGTAAGTCCGGAACTGCTACTTACAAACGTTCGGTTGATGGTGGTGTGAATTGGGAAAGTGTTATGTTGACGCCTGCCAGTGGTTCGCAAATTGCTCTTGCAAACGGTTCTTCCGTTGTTTTTACCGATGATGTAACTACGCCCGATAGTTCCTTTATTGCCGGTGAAACCTATCGTTTTTCTTTAACCAGTCCATCCGCTTCTAAAGCAGAGTTTCTGAAAACACTAAACCTTATCAAAAGAGAATATCGTTTGTATTGGATTCATATTTTATGTGAAGCGGATCCTGCGTTTGGTGTTTCTGTAAGTCAGGTTTTGAATGAAATGGAGGTCGATCATCATCTTCCTGCTTTTGCAGTTTTAGAAGCCAAAAAGCCAACTACACAACTTTCTACTGTTGACGCTGTAAACACCTATCACCAGAATTTATTGGATGAATGGGAAAGTTTTAAAAGTGACAGAGTTGTTATCTGTGCTTCACGCGGTCGATACATACCCGGTGGCATTTTTGCCTTTGGTGGTATCGAAGCAGTTCAAAGCTCGACAGAGCCTATTGGTTATATGGTGAACTGTGCCACTCTGCTTTGTGCAAAACTGGCTGCTAACCCTGTCAATGTGTCTCCAGGCTATGTCAAGGACAATGCATCTTTAACCATGTCCGAAGTTGAATATTGGGATATGGGTTATCGTAATTATATGGATGTATTGAACGATTCCGGCTTTACCGTAATTAAGCAGTATGATGACTACGAAGGAATTTTCATTGCCCAAGGAAAAATTAAAGCAAGGAACGATTCTGACTTCCAAGAAATTCCTGAGAGAAGAAGAGCTGATAAATTGCATCGAATTGTTTATAAAAAATCTTTGCCGTTTATTGAAATGGATAGCGAGATCAAGTCGGGTAGCGGTGGTATTGAATATATCCGCTTGAGCTGTAGTGGTGCAGTTTCTGCTGAAATGGAAGTTGCAGGTAGAGCGGAAATTAGTGGTCACAAAATTGTCTTAGACCCCAGTGGCACGTTTAAGAGCACAGGTATTTTAGAAGTGTTTTTGACTATGTTTGTAAAAAATAGAGTGAAGGCTATTCAGTGGACAACTTCATTCTCAAGGATATAAGGAGAATATAATTTATGCCAGATTCACCAGTAAATGAAGTTCAGTTTGGTTTAGCTCACGAGAGTTATAACTTCCAGAACTTTACCTTAACAATTAGTGGTATTGAATCCATTACCTTACAGAGCTTTGACTTTGATAGAACGGCAGAATTGGAACCGAACTTCGGTAAAGGTGGAGAGATTGTTTCTTACGGTATCAAGAACTTTAAGTCAACTTGTAAAGCGACAATTCTTATGGAAGAGCTTGAGACGTTTGCAAAGTTAGCAAGTGCATGGGGTGGTGACTTGACAAAAGTTCCTCCGTTTCCTATCAATGCAGTAGCTACACCCGAAGGTAGAACACCCATGAAGTTTGGTATTTCGATGGTGCGAGTTCAGAAGTTTAGCTTCGGTATGAAACAGGGAGATTCTAAAACAGAAGTCCCTATAGAGTTTTTTGCACTGGCAGCGCCGGTGATCACATTTGCATAAGGAAAAAATATGAATCCATTTTTATCTAACATACAAGGTTATACTGAGGCTGTTTATAAGTTGCCTCAAGGCGAAGTAGTAATTGACGATGCGTTCTTGGAAACCAACAAAGAAGCTATCGAAGAACTCAAAGAGATTTTTAAGAGCAAGGGTGGCATCCATGTTCTTTCTAGAGAAGTTGATGAGTCTGAAAAATGCTATGCAATTATTGTTCGTGTTCCTTCTAAGTTCAACCAAGAGAAAGCAATGAAACAACTTTCCGAAAAGAAACGTACTTCTTTGGAAGTTCAAACAACTATGCTAATGGAAAGCCTTTTGTATCCATCTGTTGAAGTTGTTTCTAAATGGTTAGAGGAAGCTCCGGGTTTACCTGTTGCATACGCGAACGACCTTACCGAGCTGGCAGGCACTACTGCGACCGTAATCCGAAAAAAGCTCTAGAGGAAAAGCGGAATGTAATTAGAACAACTACATCTAAGATTGAAATACTCTCCCGTTTTTATTTGGGCTATGAACCGATAGAAACGGATGAGGATTTAGGAAACAGAATTGCGGATGTAGAATTTATTGAAAATCATATCATTCAACAAATTTCCATTGCAGTAGCAAGAGGCATGAATAACATTACGGATTATCCAAATATCAAGTATGAAATTAAGGAGAGTTGACTATGTGGTTTTTGATTTTGTTTTGGTTTTTCCCTTTTCTGTTTTTAGGTTTATATTTTATTTTTCTTTTAGGTTTTGAAGGTGTTTTAAGTGCCTTTAAAAATGTTTTCTTACTTTTGTTTTTCGCTTCTCTTGCTTACGCATGTTTATATACAATAGATCGTTATCCGATAGTTTTATTTTTTGTATGTATTTCTTTTTCTGTTTTTATTTTGTTTGCTTTGTTTACAAGGTTTTTTAAGGCAGAGTAATTTATACAACAGTGAACTGTCGTAAAAATTACTCTTCCTTATTTACTACTGAGACAGACAACTATATGGAGTTTCACTATGACCGAAGTTTTTAAGTTAGGCGTTATCGTTTCTGCTCAAGACCTATTAAGCTCCAAGATTCAGCAAATTTCTGATAAATGGAATGAACTCAAAAAAACATTTGCAGGAAATTCTGAAATTGAAACTGCTATGAATCGGGTTTCCCAATCTTTAGATAAAATCAAACAAGGTTCGGCTTTAGCTGCTGCGGGCTTTTTTGTTTTAAAAAGTTTACCTGTAGACGATGCCCGCAAGTTCGAGAAAGAGCTGGCTATGTTGCAGGCTACCTCTAATGCGACCGCTACCGAAATGGTCAACTTGCGAGAGGCTGCAATCCAAGCGGGTATAAAAACTCAGTTCTCTCCAGACCAAGCCGTTCAAGGTTTAACTGCTCTTGCCTCTTCCGGTATGAATGCTGCTCAGTCTATGAAGGCTTTATTGCCGGTTCTTGACCTTGCCAGTGCAAGTGCTGGTAAGCTATCTATTGATAATGCAGCTGCCGATGTTGCAGCTACCGTAAACACGTTCAAACGCGGTGCGGGTGAAGTTGCAGATACCTTTACTACAATGGCAAACATTTCTTCTTTTAGCATTCAAGACTTAGGCTCTGCATGGAGAGGCGTAAATGCTATTGCCAGTGGTATGAACCAGAGTATGGAAGAAACAGCATTGATGCTAAGTGCTGTCAAGCGTGCAGGTTTTACTACAGCAGAGTCTGGTGAAAAAGTCCGTATGGCTTTAGAGGCTTTGTCTACTCCTTCAAAAAATGCTCAAAAAGAATTGGAAAAGTTAGGCGTCAAGGCTTACGATCAAACAGGTAAATTTAAGTCTGCTATTGTTATCATGGACGAGTTACGAAATGCCTTCGATAAGAAAGGACTGAGTGAAGAGAAACAAAACAATGCGTTATCAAAAATTCTTTTGTCGGGTGGTTCGCAAGCCTACAGGGCTTTGATGAGCTTATCTGCCGATGAAAGAAAAGATTGGTTAGACAAGTTAAAGGATAAAGAAGGTGCAACTAAGAAATTTGCAAAAACCCAATTGCAAACGTATGAAGGAATTTCAGTTACACTGGAAGGTGTATTGTCTACCTTTAAGGTTGTCTTCGGTGAAGCTCTCTTACCTATCTTGAAAACTTTGAAACAAACTCTGATTGATGTTTTAACACCTATGCTAGAATTTTTTAAAGAACATCCCGGTTTGGTTAGCACAATTATGAAGTTTGCTTTTTATGGAAGTGCTATCAGTATGTTGGTCGGTGGTTTCAAAATGTTGATGGGTGTTAAAAGTTTATTTATTGCAGTGACTGCTCTTAGCACTAATGCACAGTTTATGGAAGCTGCTGCGAATACTACTTTAGGCAATACAATTAACTTGCTATCGTTTGCTCATGCAAAAAATATCTTAGCTACTAAGTTAAGTGTTTTCTGGACAGGTGTTCAAACTGCTTATTTGAACGGTGGAATTTTAGCAGCGGGAAGGTTCGGTTTGGCTCAAATGGCTTTGGGTGCCAAGACTGCATTTCTCACTGCTATTACTAAAATTGTTACTGCTGCTCAATGGCTATGGAATGCTGCTATGATGGCTAACCCTATCGGTCTTATCATTGGCTTGGTCGTTCTTTTGGGTGGTGCTATTTATGGTATCGTTAAATATTTTCAGTCAATTCCTAGTGCCGTCGAGAAGTCGCATGATGTTCAGATGAAGGCTATGGAAGGAGAGAAGTCTGCTTTAGAAAAGAACTTAGAAAAGTTATATAAGCAAGAGCAAACTTTACAGAGCTTAGGTCTTACCGGAGATAAAGCCTATACCGAAGTTCAAAGAAAGATCGACCAGACGAAAAAAAAGATAGAAGACATGAACGATGCTCTTGCTACTTCAAACGGAGTTTTAGCAAACCTAATTAAAGCAAGAGCGGATATGGAATCTCAATTACAAAATAAGGCTATGGTCTTGGATATCGCTAAGTCTTCCGGTGATAAAAATGCTGTGAAAAAACTGCAAGCAGAATACGATGCCCTTAAGGTAACCATCCAAAACACAAATGCTGAAATCCAAAAACAAAAAGACTTGCCCGGTGACTTGCAGTCTTTAGTGCAAGAATTAGATAAATTGCAAACCGCAAAGAAGACTATCGATACCGATATGCCCGGTCTAAAAAATTCTAAGAAATATAAGGAGATAGAAGAGCAAATCAAGAAAGCGGAAGAAAGTTTAGAAACTATGGAAGTTAGGCTTTCTCAAACTGCACAGGTTTCAGGGTCTAAATTTGTGGAAACTTTTGCACAGGGTATGGATAAAGAATTTATAACTCTATACAAAAAAGTTTCCAAGAACAATAGCTTTTTAATGAGACTGTTCCCGCAGTCCGATGCCAAGGAAGGTCCTTTTAGCCGAATTTCCGAATCTGGCAAGAGCTTTCTGAAAACTTGGGGTGAAGGTTTCGATTCCGGAAAGGGTGGGTTGTTTACGTCCATCTCCTCTACCTTAGATAAAGCAAAGGGTTATTTGGATATGAGTTCTTTGACCGAAGGCATTTCTATGGAGTCTCCGGTTTCACTGGAAAAGGTTTTGAAGTCTGGTGAGGCTATCGTAAAGACTTTAGCTACAGGTGTGAAAAATTCTGCAAGCACTTTGTATGAGGCGATCAAGTCTGTTTTTCAAAAGTCTTGGAAATTGTTTACTCAGTCCGATGCCAAAGAAGGTCCTTTTAGCAAAGTGACCTATTCGGGTAAAGCCTTGATCAATACGTTTGCGGAGGGTTCAGAACATGAAAGCCCTAAATTGCATTCGTCACTGGAAAGAACGTTCGGAGAGTCCGAAGATGTTTTAACCAAAACTTATTCGGATACTAGCCGGATTCAAAGAAGCGAACCTACAACCACTCAAACCAATTCTGTCAACAATACGCAAAAGTCAAATGTGCTACAGTTTGAATACTTCATTAAAGAGTTTAATATCAGTGGTTCTTCCAGTGAAGAAAACTTAGGCTTCGGACAGTTATTTGAAAAAGCGATTTATGAAGAGCTAAAACGTAAGGAGGCTTTACTATGAGTATTCAGTCTGTTGCAAGTGCCATAGGAAGTGTATTTACACCACCCGGAGTTCCGGCAGGACAAACACTCAGCCTAGATTCGTTTGCTTTTAGCAGCGATCCTGTTGTCGTATCTAATTTGCAGGCTGGTGTTTTTGATTATACCTTTCCGGCTGACATCCGCGTAGACTTACGGCAAGACAAGGTTTATACTTCAACCCGAATTGCCGGAAGAATTGGCACTATCAAAGAAGTCTCAGGTTTTGATGACTGGCAGGTGACCATTCGGTTCATGATGGTATCTCCGATGTATAGCAAATCTTTAGGTGTTAGCGATATCAACTTGATAGATTCGATGATCCAAAAAATCATTAACCTAAAGAAGATATGGGCAAAGGAAGCTGTTTTAAAAGTTAGCAATGAAAGAATGAACTCTTTAGATATTGAATATTTGTTCTTAAAATCTTTCGATCTTCCAGATGGTGAAAGTTACTGGGTGCAACCGGTAACTATACAGGCGGTGTCCGATGACGGGTTATAACTATATTAATAGATCATCCATTACACCTCAGCGTCTATCTGCTAAGCTATATGGAAAATGGACACTATACAAAGTAATTGTAGATGTAAACCCATCTATCAAAAATAACATAATACGACCGGGTCTCATTTTGTTTATACCCGATATTTTCATTGAAGATTCGTTTCATGTTATCGTTGACGGTGATAGCTATGAAAAATTGTCACTGCAATATTATGGAACCGAACATTTTAGCGGACTGATTTTTTCCACAAACAATGGCTTGGTTTTAGAAGAAAACATTGGTAATGAAATTATTATACCGGGGTTATGATGTTACTTTTTTTAGAGCAAGAACTTTATATTAATGGAAAACTGATCAAGCGTGTAGAAAAAGTTGAAATGGAGGCTTCGAGAGAAATTCCATCATCTACCTTGAAAGTTAAAATGCACGTCAAAGGAAAGGACGATTCCTTTACCGTAACACAGGGAGATTCTGTTCTATGGAAAGCAGGCTACAAACGTTCTAATGAAATAAAGGCTACCCTAACACAAGAGTTCAAAGGAACCATTACCGAAGTCACTCCTTCCAGACCTCTAGAATTTCTTGCCCGTGATGATATGCACTTGCTTTCTCTGAAAACCATCAAGACCAATTTCCAGTCCATGAGCTTAACTTTATACGTAAACAAAATTGCCACCTACTTGAATACTACTCCCGTCATATCTATCGAACCCAGTGTTGCCTCGTTAAATGTCTTTGAAAATATAGCGGGGCATACTGCCAGATACGCACTATGGAAATTGACAGATATGAAATATGGATGCGATGTATATTTCAAAGGCAATTTCTTATATGTAGAAAATGCCTTTGACAAAAAAGACAAAGAACCTACATCTATGTTCAGTTTCAATTCTAATATCATTTCCAGTAACTTGAACGGCAGAGGAACAAAAACGGACTTCGGACAAAAGCCAGACAAGGGAAGCATTCTAAAACGTTTGGGTGAAGATATTGTTGTAAAGGTTATCTCTGAAAATATCAAGACAGGAATTACAACAGAACGAAAACACGGTAAAGGAGAGAACGAAAAAGTTTATTATATTGATAACCTAAAACCCAATGAAGTTGAAAAGAAGGCTAAAGAAATTTACAATAATTTAACAGGTGAAGGTTTTACAGGCCACTTCACTACATTTGGTTATCCATCGGTTAGCCTAAATGACGTGATCCTAATTTACGATCCTCAAGAAGACCAGAGAACAGGAAATTGCATTGTAGAAAAAATCACAAAGACATTCGATGTTGCGGGTTCTTCCTATCGACAGGTTATCTATCCGGGCAAATTTACCGAACCACCTAAGAGAAAGCCAATCAAAAAAACAAATCCCGCAGGTACTAAAACCGATCCTACCGGTTCCAAAACTATCATTGACAAAGTGCATGAAAAGTATAATGAAATGAAGTCTGTATATTCTGGTATCAAAACAATAGACGTAGGCAAACCATGAGCATATCTAAAGCCATTACCGATTCTTTCTTATCCGAACATCCCTTTTATTTCGCAACAGAAGGAATTGTAAAAAGCGTAAAAACGGAAACCTGCGAAGTTGCCCTGCAAAACAACAAACGAAAAACTTACAAGGATGTTCGCTGGTTACCACCGGTAAAACCAAAAGTTGGCTCAAAATGTCTATTGGTTTTCAGAGATAACAAGGAGGAAAGGGCTACTGCTTTCTGTTTTGCAGAACTGGACAAAATCGACACTACTATCGGTGAACTAACCGACCTCTCTATAGATGATAACGGGGGAGTAATTTGCACTTTCAGTTCCCTCTCGAAAGTTGAACTGACCAAGACATCCACCAAGCTAACCTTCGGAACAAACAGCTTTGA
>JFJP01028126.1_pt1 | contig 14483 bp, 20 predicted proteins | sample 431651 | NCBI WGS metagenome assembly JFJP01 (sample SAMN02602958, study PRJNA72255) | Microbial mat metagenome, whole genome shotgun sequencing project. | biome: fresh water; feature: sink hole; material: water; isolation source: purple microbial (photo- and chemosynthetic) mats found in... | reverse complement strand
TAGATTCAAAGTCAACAAATCAAAGAAATCAAAAAAAAGGAAGAGAAAGAAGCAATTGTTAATATAAAGAACGAACAACGGAAAAAAAATCCAATTATTTTTAATAATGACACTTATAGAAAAAAAACGAATCAACCCCCTCAATTCAGCCAAACCTTTAATAACGTTGCTTAAAAAAATTTTTGAAATAATTGATAAATACAATTAATTTTTAAAAGAAAATAAATAATTGATATTTACTAAATTCTTATTAAAATATATTTATTACATATAAAGGTTGATATGAAAAAAGATGGTTTTCATAAGAAAAGTGTTTCTACCAACAGAACTGATCAGCAAAGAAAGATAAAGACCCAGGAAATCAGCCAAAGGGGCTTGATTAAAGCAAGACCTTTAGGAGCAACAAACTATGAGGGTCTCGACTCAGAAATGAAAAACAATCACAATAATAATATTTTAGTTCTTCCCCCTGTGTCATCAAATCACAATAACCATCATAATCATAATAAAGAAAGTAAAGTGCAAATCCAAAAAAATCAAGAACCCATCTTTGATAATAATTCTCAAAGCAATATCGTTGAAAGTCCGAATTTAAAAAAAGCTATTAGTAAATATAGCGAAGTTCCTGAGATGTACGAACTGAATAAGGATATGTCAGCTTTGACAAAGGTTAAATTGTGAAGGGTTTTTGAAATTTTTAATTGAATTAATTTTTTTAGGAAATTGAAAAAGATTTGGAGTCTTTAGATAAAATAAAAACATAATTTTTCAAATTAATGATAGTTCTTGTGATTATTTTTTGTAATTCATTCTGATTTTGAAAATTGGATATTTAATTATATTGGAGATAATAAAGAAGCAAACAAACAAAAAACATTTAATTATTATTATTTCAAAAAAATGTTTTGTAAAAGATTTTTTTATGATATAAAATTCAAATGAACAAATCATTTTAATAAAAGAAGCCATATTAATTAAAAATTCTTAATTATTATAATTTTTTCAAAATAATTGTTTTCAGAATTTTAAATAATTTTTTTTTTGCTAATTCAAATGATTTCTGAAAACGAAAATGGCAATATCTCCAACCAAAGTTTCTCTTTTAATTTTCTTTTTTCTTTTCAAGATTTAAAAATAGATGCCACTTTTGAATTGGCTTTTGACAACAACATTGAAAATTTGAATCCTTTGAATTATAATGAGAAAGATTTGAATAAATGGTTCGATTCAGTTATTTATTTCTTTACCAAAATAACTTTAATTTGCTTCCTATTCGCTGGGAATTCTCTGTGGAATTTGAGTGTTTTTCCAATCTTCGGAACTTTAATAGTTTTTGATGTTTTTCAGATTTTTACAATTTTGATGCATTATTTTTCAAACTCGTTCGGGTTAATAAAATTTTTAGGATAAATGAATATTTTTTGTTTTAAGACCAATAAATCGTCTGAGAATGTGTTTGAATCTTTTTGAGAAGATAAGCTTTTCATCATTTTATGTATTTTTATTTATTTCGTCATTTAATTAATTTAAAAATAAATTTATCAACTTTTAAGAAAGTTTTTTTCAATTATCAAAATTTATTCTTTTATTTTTAGATTGTTGTGATGATTTTCATATTCACGCAGAGTTTTTATTTGATTTTCAGCTGTATTCCCTTATTCTTTTACCTATTAAGCCGATGCGTTATTTATTATTTGAGGAGAACCACTGATTGTGTTTCTGTGATGGATTTTGTAATTTTTTTTATTAAAAAATCATTAATTATTTTGATATTTTTAGGTTATTATAATTACAAGACTTTATTTCTTTATTCAAAACATGTTATTGTCAATAAAATTGGATCAGTTTGCAGCATGGAGCTGGAAAGAAGTTTTTTGGAGTTTTTGGATATTTTTCTCTGTTTTAGTCGGAGTATCACTTGGAATTTTCTTGCTTTTCATCACAAAATTATGCCAAAGTCTATCAGAAATTAATTCACTATATCTAACTGAACGTAATTTTTAATTTTTTTCTTAAAAAATCTTTTGTTTTAAAGTAAAAAGCTTGTTTTGGGTGATGTGTTTATCAACAACTTTTACAATATTAAGTTCTCTTTTGGTTTTATCAATAATAGACTTTTATGATAATAAAATCAGTGGTACTTATAAATTATTAAATTTCATTTTTATCTATAAAAATATTATCAATTTTTGTAAATCTAGAGACTTTTTTCCAATTCATTTATATTTTGATCACGTTTTGGGTAAATAATTCAAAATTTTTAAGGAAGTTTTTCAGTCACTTAAACAGCCAGGATCTAATCCTCAGCGCAAGACAGCAAGAAGTCAATAAATTTCAATTAAATTTACAAGACAATGAAAGAACAATCCTTACAATCCCAAAATTTTTGGTTCTTTTTCAATTTTAATAAAAAATTTAGATTTTGCTCTTTTTTTTCTTCTTTTAAGAGAATTCGTTTTTTTATGAAAATAAACTATTCATATTTATGAAAATTTCTATGTTAAATAATTTATTTTTTTTTATTTTAAAGATGAAATTTTCATCGACTTATTTCAAAAGAGCTTCTGAACCAAACATCCAATCTATATTAAAACAAAAAAAAAAGAAAATCAAGCATCCACAATCCGAAAGCATTAAAAATCAAATTAAAAAATCTCATTCACTAAATGATGTGATTCGAGTCGAATGCAATAAAATTTTAACCCTTGAATTGCCTTTGGATTTAAAAGCAAAAAATCTTCTTCTGAAGAAATATTCTTCGGTTACTAAAGAAGAGAAAATAGTCACAATACAGAATCAATTATTCACCACCCAAACACAAGACAATGTATTAAATACAAATGAGAACTGTTTTGTAACAGAACATGATAATAATGAGAAGAAAGCCACTGGGTTTAAACATGAAATAATTCAGCCAAATCCAAAACATGATAAAATGGAAATAATAATTTTCGAAGACGATCAAGATAAATATTCAAGCCTCAGACTCCCGAATGTGCTGAATCGATTACCTGATGAAAATACTATTGATAAAAATATAGAAACTAAATTACACAATGAATTGTTAGAAAATGAACTAATTTATATCAATAAAAACAATTTGCAGAACTATTATAAAGAAGATATCAATGAAATAAGGTTCAAATCTCTGCCTGATATTATTGAGTGTAAATTGGAAAATTTTGAACAAACTTCATCAAAAAATAATGATGAATCGGTGCTTCCTTCAGGTAAAATGGATAAATCTTTGATAAATTGCTTGATTTGTTTTGATAAAATTCCGAATTCGGTGTTTATGGAGTGTGGACATGGGGGTATTGATTTCAAAATTGGGGAGTTCCTATTAAACTGTTTTAAATGATAGGTGTCTGCTATGATTGCTCTTTGGAAGTCTGGAAGAACACTGGAGAATGCTTTTTGTGTCGAAATGTAAAAAATATTAAGCGAAATTTGATTTCTATTTCGAAATTTATTTTTTTGAGTAAAATTTAACATTTATTCTAATTTTTTTAATAGAAAATTCAACAAGTTCTACAAATTGATTTGAATTTCAAACATGAGAACTACATCAGAGTCTTAGCTTCAACCCAAGCTCAAGAAGAAGGCAATTAAATATTTCGAAAAATTCTTTACAAAAACACTAGAAGAAGGTAAAAAATTATTTTATTTCATATAAAAAATTTAATTTTATAAAGTTTTTTTATGAATACGAAACATTTTTTAATTAGATTATGTATATTCGATTACATGTCAAACTCATAAACTTGAGCGAATTCTTCCATCTTCATGAAAATTAATAATTTTGTTTTGTTTATTTATTTATTGTTACTTTTTTCAAAGAAAAATTTAAAGCAACATCAAATTTCTCTAAATCCACCAAGTTTTTCTCTCTTTTTTTCACAAAATCTCTATTTTCTGTGTTTTCCTTCACAAAATTCTGAAAATTCTGATTAAAAATTGAATAAGTATTCAATTTAAGAATTTTTACAGCAGAGTTCTTACATTGAATTTTGTCAGTTTTGTGTTTCATATGAAAAATGATGTTTTCAAACTTACTTCCTTAATATTTGACTAAAAGATTTAATAAAAAATTAATGTTTACTCATTTCCTTTTCGCATTTGAAGCATTTTATCGAATTTTCAAGCAAACAAACATCATGATAGGAATGGCCACATTTGAAAAAGAGAACATTGAAATCTTTACCTTCATATTTTTTATTGCAACAATCGCAATAAAAACCATATTCTGCAATTTTCTGAGAAAAATTGAACTATGAATTTTTTTATAAAAATACTAGTTTTTCTTGAAGGGAGATCATTTTTTCACAAATGTTCTGACGAAACAAGTTTCTGGATATTTGAAGAATATTTCCTTCATGTTGACAATTTTCAATAAGAGTTAAAAAAGCGGAACGGAAAATGCCCAAATCTAAGCCAATTGTGAAATTTTTGATTTTCTTAAAACGAAACAAAAAATAAAAAAATCTCAACTAAATAAAAAATGTTTAGTTTTTTCTTTACATCTATAAACGATTTATGCGGATTGTTTTTCCACATTTCAAACAACAGTTCTGAAAAAATCTTTTTTAAAATTGATTTTTTATTTGACACAATTTCCTCTTCATAAAAAACATCGTTTGTGAATTTTGTTAATCTCTCAAAAGTATGGAACCAGATCTTTTTTTTCGTTATTCGTTATTTAAATTAATTTTTTAATTTTATTTACATTATTCTTGCCATTTATCTCATAAAGCGAATTATTTTGTGAAACTCCAATGATTTCTTTTGAAATTCTGATCAAATTCGATCCATCTTATAAAACAAAATATTACAAATAAAGTAAAAAACGAACCTTTTTCAGGATTTTCCTTCATTTTCTTCAAATCCTCGAAAAATATGTCCAAATATATTTCTAAAACTTTTTCAATAGCCCCAGATCTCATAAACAAAAAAGCTTGGGGCTCTTGCAAACTGTAGATTTTGCAAATCTCAATAGAACTGTCTAAAGGATAATCTCTTGTTTTCAAATTATTTAACACCTATCAATTAAAAAAATACACTCAATCTTTTGATTGAATTATAATAAAAAAAATTGTGATTCTGTTCAAAATAAAAAGAATAGAGATTTTTAATAATTAAATTGATATGGAATGTAAAGTAAAATAAACAATTTAAATTTTATAATCAGTGAATTAATTGAAATAAAAATATTTATTTGTTTTGAAAATTAAAAATTAAATTAAGTAATCAATTCAAAATAAAATTGCCAGAAAAAAATCATTTTTTACTTCATCTGGCTTTAATCTGCAAATTAATTCAAGGTGTTTATTCAAAAATTTATCATTATAGCTTTTATAGCTATTTGTAATGAATAAATGCTCAATATATTTCAATTGCAATTGTTTATCATCATGCAAATTTTGCAATAAAAGGAATGGTTCATAGTTAGGGAAATAAAGTTTCACTATATTCTGAGCTTCTTCTAAATTCATCAACAAAAGTTGTTTGAAATTATCAATGAGAAATTTATTGAAATCTAAGAATTTCTCTTCGGTATCCATTTCACAGTAAAGTTCTTTGATCCATTCAAATGATAATTTTTTGAGAATTTCGTTTTTGGATCTGAGACACACTTGAAGCGATTGAATAAACTCTTTTTTAAGCATAAGCAAATACATTTGAACTTGCTCTCTTTAAAAAAATTTTTAAAAAGAAAAAAAAATATTGATTTAAAGAATTTAAGAATGAAATTTTACAAAACAATTAAATTATTTAAAAGCTGATCGATTTGCGCATTTGCAATAGAAACTCGACAATATTTGAATAATTTTATTATGAATTTGCTTTTTTCAATTTCTATCAAAGAAACTTCTTCAGTATTATAGAGAATATCCAAAATTTCTTGATTTTTCAATAGAAAGAAAAAATAATCATAACATTTTTGTTTGTCGATTTGATATTCATATAATTCAATTATTCTTATCAGAAAGACAAAGAACCACACTCGTTCCTTTTTCGTATATAAACTCCCCTCCATTGTAAACAACTCTTCTTCGATCAAAATTAACATATTTATCATATTGGTTTGAGGAACCATTGAAGGATCTATTATTAAATATATAAAATAATATAGATTTATAAATTAAATTTACCAAGATTCTCATATTTTTCTGAATCTTTTATTTTGATTTTCATATAAGAATGAAACTTTCTAATGATTGTTGAAGCGAATCCATTGAAAAATAAGTAACAGATATCAAATGTAAATTTAGCGTCTAATTCGAGCAGGGCAAAAAGGTTTTCCTTCACGAAGATCCATAGCACTAATTGCTGAATCACTAATTCGTATATTTTGAGATCAATGTTGGTGCCTGCTATTGTTTTCCCACTTAAACACAATTTGATGTACCATAAAAATCTTTAAAAAAAACAAAACAATTAATTAATAAATATAAGTTTAAAAATAAAAATCTTAAGAAATAAAGGAAAAGTAAAAAATAAAACAGTAATCCAATAGAATTTTTATTTGCATCATCCAAAGAGATATTTTTTTTTAAAGAAAAATAATGACTGGTGATTTTCACCAAAGGGGTTAAAAAGTCATTGTTGTAGATCGTACAAATATATATCAAAGGTTTGAATAATTGGAATTCCATACAAATTGCAATTATTTGAAAATTGTCAATTTTATTTAAATCCAAGGAAAGAATCAATTTTTGAATTAAATCAAATTTGCCTTCTTGCAAAAAAACACAAAAATACCGAAATTTTTCATTTTCTAAATAATTTTCCAAACAAACAAACAAAACATTCAAAAGTTCTCGATCTTTGAATATTTTCACAATTTCCTGAAAGAAAAAATCGAATTCTTCGATCCTTAAAACAAAATCAATCACAATTTTCGTTGCTTCCTTTACTTTTTGTTCATTAAACCCCTCTTTTTCATTATCCAAGCAAAAAATTAAATGATTTTTCATTATTGTTCTAATGAATTCTTTCATGTTTTTCTTTCGAAATTTCGAGGATTTTGGTATCAAAGCAATAAAATCGATATTCCCGTGCTCATAAATCTCAAAAGTTTTATAAATAGCCATTTTTTTGTCAATTTCATTCAATTTATTCAAGAATTTCTGCCATGAAAAAACCTCCAAAACCTCAAAATTTTCTTCTTTATCTATAAAAAATAAAGAATTCTCCTCTTTTTTCGAGTTGACACAAATAAACTCGTTTTCTGATTTGAGAAGTTTTTTTTTAATTTGCAAAAAACCTTTAATTTCATATAGAAAACTCTCATTGAATTCTTCTTTTTTCATCACACTTTCCTCAGATTCTTTAAAATCATCCAAATATAAAAGAAAGATCTGTGAATCCTCGCTAAACCCCACAATCAAATTAAAAGAAATAAAGGTCATATAAATCACAGGAATATTAAGAACCAAAGACCCAACGACACTATATTTCAAAGAAAAACAGTCTTCTTTCTCATCGAAATTTTCTTTAAAAGTTAATAAATCTATATATTTTTCCCAACAAATCAATAGAAAAATCGATTTATCGCGATGTTTTTTCTCATTGTATCTAAATAAACCTTCATCCCAAGCAACATAAGGACTGTAAATTTCATTTATGAAACTTGGTTTGGGAAGAACATAAATAACACTATGTTTGGGCTCTATTTGTATAATACAAACCTTTATGTTCGAAGCTAAAGCTACTATTGTGATGTTTTTTGTGCTTTCCGAACTGCTTAGAATATATGACTTAAGGATTTTGATTTGGGTGATATTCCCTGCGTTTTTCTCAATTATTGGAAAAGATTCTGAGTTCAAAACATTAAAAATATTCTTCTCAAAATAGCTTTTATAGACTTTTCCTTCATTATCTGTGCTTATTATTCTGAATTTACTTGAAGATTTTGTATTATTGTGATAAAATTTCAGGGCTAAAATTGTCGCGTTTGGTGAATGGATTGAATAAAAATATTTTATCAATTTTGAGGTTTGGATATCGTAAAAGGCAATGTATCCGTTTGATAAGCCACATGCGATGATCTCCTCATCATAACTTATGTCAATACAATTTATTGGAATTTTCTTTTCTTTATTGATTGGAGAACAAATATTATGTGATTTCTCCTTGAGATTATAATAAAAAATTGAACCGTATTTGGTACCAACAACAAGATATTTTGCGCTTACCTAGACAAAAATATAAGAGAATTCAAAAAAAATTCATAAATAAAAGGAATATTGAAAAAATGGTGGCGATTGAGGGGAGATTGATGTTGATTGATTGAAATTGATGAGAATTGAGTGGATCAATAAGAATTAATGGATTAAATGTAAACTTATTAAAATAAATTACTTGAAAACAATTTGGTTTTCCTATATCATTTGTTACGAAATTGTATATGTATTTCTGTTTAATGTCTTCTTTATTTTCTAATGAATACGTTTTCATCGTGTTATTTTCTTTGTAATTATCAAAAAAGTCCTTATCGTGTTCCGTTCTTTCAGAGGAATTTGGCGTCAATAAAAACCTCTTTTCTATTTCATTCAAAGGGTCTTTAAATTCTTTTAAATAGGATAGGTTTAAATCATTTAAAAGGTTTGGTTTTTGAAGCGGGTTTTGAAGAAAATCGGATTTTCTTCGGAGGAGTTCATAGGTTGCTGATTGGTGGGTGAGAGCTGAAATATCAGCGATCATTGGGGGGAAATCATGAGCGATTTCACATGAGAGAAGGTTTTCTTGGTACCCGTTTAGCATTTTGGGAAATATAATAATATTTTAGAGAAAAATATAAATTTATTGAATATTTTTGCAATTTTATTCAAAAATTAAAGTATTAAAAAAAAAAAGAATTTAATCTTTAACTAAAAACTAAAAGAATTTAAACTTTGTTCATTTTAACTTAACAAAAATTCAATATTTTTGATAAAAATGCAAAAATATTTTTTCTGGAAAATAAGAAAACAATCATTATTTTTACAAATCAACAAAATTTAATCTTCTTTCAAAATTTTATTAAAAAACTCAATACTTCCTATTTTCTTCAAAAAAATTAAAAAAAAAAAATTCCAAATGAATCAAATCCTTTACCCTCGAGCAAGCAACGAAATGCTGATAATAAACGATAATTCCTTTGAATCATTCAACTCTCACCCCAGCTACAAACACATAAACGTGACCTCAGAATCCTATAGTGTTAATCTTTTTCTTGGCGTTTTTTTTTATTTAATGTGGGGAATTTTATTCACAATTTTCACTTCAAATGAGAACTATTATACAGAAGAATGCGGAAAAGCACCTTTATTAGGATGGTCTAAAGCTATTGGGATATCTAATATAATATGTTGCATTATTTCTGTTTGTTTTATTCCAGGATTGATCTTTTATATTGATAAAAAGTCGAAAAATTCAACAGTTTATTCCTATTATGAGACTGTGGATAATGGTATGAAAATGGCTTTGAAATTAATAAAAATAATGAGAATATTGCTGATTGTAAATTTTGTGGTGTTTTATATCGCGGCTATCGTGGTGTATTCTTTGGAGTTCTATTGCAAACATCTGAGCACGTTGATGTTCTTTTTTATTGTTATGTGCAGCGTGTTTATAGGAATTATTGGGTTAATCGTTTTATTATATGTATATAATGCTTATCATAAAAGGATTCAATCACAAGAGTTGAAATTTAAATATATTCAATGACTTGCTTATTTATTTCCACATGAAAAAAAAAATGAATTAATTTTATTTCTTTAGACTTTTTGAAAAAATAATTACATTTGAGGTTTTTTTTTTAAGAAAAAAAGGATTTTATTTTACTTTTTTCTTAAAAAAAAAACTATTTTAATATTGAAAAAGTGGATTTCGAAACATTAATTTCAAATAAAAAAATCCTAACTCTTTTTTAAATTTTTTTATCAAAAATTTAAAAATATTTGATTGTTTTTTCTGAATGAAGAAAAAAAATTGTGTTTGAATTCATTTGATTATTCAAGTTTTCCAATAGAAAGGAAAAAAATCTTATGTTTTAATGAAGATCTTTGGTTTTTCTTCTTCTGTAATTGGGAATCATTTTTCTCATTCTTTCCTCATCGCATTTCTCAACATATCTCACTCTTCTGTGCCTCCTAAAATAAAATGTTGTTAAAATCTACACATAAAACCATTTATTTATTGAAGTATCACCTATTTTAACCAAAACAATAAAACAATTTTTTTTTAACAATAACAACCAAATCCTTTCTTTATAAATTTTTTTTCATTACTTTTTATTGGCTTTGCTTTTATTTCTCATTAAATGTCTAGCCCCTGAGCTTTTAAACTTGAATTTTCTGTCCCATCTAGGTCCTACCTTTAATAAAATTCGTTAGGGAATTAACAAACAAAATTTCTTTACTATTTTGATTCTTTTTAATAGCCCATTGTGATTTGAAACTTTATGCAGGTATTTTACATTAATTTTTCCTCTTTTTTTCATGCTATTCTTCGCAGTTTTATGCTTCTGACGAAGCATGCCTCTTCTTTTTGCCATTCCAATAAATCGAAAGTTAAAAGATTGGGTGTGGTTCAAAGAAATTTCATTTGATTCTTTGGAAATTGTGTGAAATGATGCATTGATTAATGGCGTAAATCGAACAAGATTAATGGGGTTTTGAAAGGTTTTTAAGGATTTTTGGAGATTTAAACATATTTGAGGTAGTTTTCTAAAAAACATTTATGTATTTCTTTTTTTTGAAAGAAAAAAAATTATCACTTTTAATCAAAAAACTGATTTTATAAAAAACACAAAAAAATTATTAAAATTAAAGATTTTATTTTTTTGTTTGCAATGGAATGGAATTGAGCTAAAGCTTTTTAGTTAAACTCCATATTTTCAATAAAAATTATTTTTTTTTCAAAGAAAATAAAATAAAATTCAAAAACTCAAAATCAAGATATAAAATCTGAACCTTAAATTATTTTTAATTTAAAACAAAACCCTTAAAAAAAAAACAAAAGATTTTTCCCACACCCAAATTTCTCACAAACTATGGTAGAAAGAGTCTCAAATTTCGTTCTTTATCTTGGTGGTTCATTGGTCGCCGGAACCTTTTTCCTCAACAATTGCTTTTATACAGTTGATGCTGGTGAACGAGCCATTATATTCGATAGATTGTTCGGTGGATTAAAAGGGGATGTCATTGGTGAAGGCATGCATTTTTATCTTCCATTCATTCAAGTAAAAGAAAACCCAATTTTTTTATAATAGAATAATATCACATCAGTATATAATAAATAAATATGTCGACATTTTTTTTATTATAGACTCCTATCTAATCTAATCTACATTACAAAAAATCTAATAGAGATAGAGATTCACATTATATAATAAAATGTGCTTTATATATATACATATTAAATTCATCTATAAAATATTTTCAATAAAAAATTTCTTATAATTTTATTAGACCCCAATTAAATATGAAGTTCGTTTACAGCCAAAAACAATAAACTCAACAACAGGTACCAAAGATCTTCAAACGATTGATATCTCTTTGAGAATCTTGCATCGACCTATCCAAGAGTTTTTGCCCAGCATCTATACCAACATCGGATTGAATTATGAAGAGAAAATTTTGCCAAGTATTGGAAATGAAGTTTTAAAATCAGTTGTGGCCCAATACGATGCGGATCAATTATTGAAGCTGAGAGAAAAAATCAGCAATGAAATCAAAGAAGGTTTGATCACAAGAGCAAGAGATTTCAATATAGCTTTGGATGATGTTTCTATTATCCATTTGGCCTTTATGAAGGATTATACCCAAGCTATTGAACATAAACAAGTGGCTCAACAACAAGCTGAAAGACAGAAGTTTATTGTGTTAAAGGATGAAGAGGAGAAAAATGCTGCGATTATCAGATCTGAAGGAGAAGCCGAAGCTGCTAAGATCATCAATGATGCTGTCAAAGGCTTTGGATCGGGTAAAAATAATGCAATTATTTAATTATTTATTTTGTGATTTCTTTTTGCTTTTTTTGTGGTTCTTGAGGTTTTTTTTTTATTTTGCAGCTATGATCGAAATTAGAAGATTAGAAGCAGCGAAATATATAGCTGAGGTTTTGGCGAAATCACCAAATATTACTTGGATTCCAGGTGGAAATACATCAAATTTGATCAATTTGAGAACTTAAGAAAGAAGTCAATGAGTGATGATTATTAAAGAAAGAAGCGTGTTAAATAAATACGAGAAAATTAGAAAATTCGAATAAAAACAAAAAAATTAAAAATTAAATTCATGTTTTTTTTGTTTTTTTTTGACAATTGCAAATAAATTTATAAGGGTTTTTGTTTTGTTTTGTTTAAAAATTTTTATTTTTTTGTTTTTTCTATAAAAAATAAAATTAAAAAAAATAATCACAATGACTTAAATTCATATTTTTTTGTTTGTTTGTTATTAAATTTTATTTCTCAAATAAAATTGGAGAGGCGTCACAACAAGCATTTGATTGCTCATTTTTTCCCCCTTTTTAATTTTGTTCGCCAAATCCTTTATTTCTTGATTTTTGGTTTTCTAAAAATCACAAATTAAAAAAAAAACCCTCAATTTTAAAAAAAAAAACCTTCAATAAATTATCAATCTCCTCAATAATATTCGTATTCAAAGCATTTGTTGCTTGTGGATCATCAATATTCTCAGTAAACATATCCAATCCAAAGCCTTCATTGTCCGGATCCAATAAATTCAAAGTTTTTTGGTATTTCTAAATAAAATTTTCCACTAAACCAAAAATTTCAAAATAAAACTCAATTACATTCAATAATTTGAAATTAATGAACAATAAACCCAAGCAAAACCTTATATCCTCATGCATAATAATCGATAATCTGCTTAAAACCTTGATAAAACTTGCCACAGTTTCCATAGATAATTGTCTTTTTTCAATGAAGATTTTCTCCATTAAAGAAACCAGCATTTTTTTTTCATTCAAACTGTATTCTTTTGAAATTTGTTCGAATTTTATCGAATCCAATAAAATCTGATAAAATATCATCATAATTCCTTTTTCATCCACTTCAATAAGACTTCCAGGAGCTCGTATTATTTCTTGGCATGTGTAAAGAGTGGTAAAGCGCAAAAGCAAGAGTTTTTGCGTATGTTTGAGATGAGCTGTTCGCAATAAGACACTGGTGTCTTTTAAACTATCTATTATGCTTGAGATAAGATCAATGTTTACAAGGTGAACGAATCTTAAAAATGAAAAATTTGGTAAAGAAAAATTGAAAAAATAAGCAAAATTAGAGTTTTAATTGAAAAATATCAAAATTAATATTTACTTGATGATCCCGTTCAAAGCTGAATTGAAAAACTTTGAAGTGTTTGGTCTTTTTAAGATTTTGAAATAAATTCCCATCAATTTGGAAAGAATTTGTCCGTTCTTTATTAAAAAATTCATTTAAAAACCAAGAATTTCTTTACATAATTTGCGATCGTTTTGGTATCAATATCGCCTAAAGACTCTTTAATCTCTTCATTTATCTCTTTTTTCAGTTTTGTATCTTGTCTAATTTGGGATTTATCATTATATTTCTTCTTATGCAGTGCAGGATCTTCATCTTTTCTCTTCATTTGTTCTTTGAATTTTTGTTTGAAATGTTCTCTTTTTGCTTTTTTCTATTTAAAAATTTAGAAAAACTATGATTTTCTTAATAAAAACTGTTTCTTTTTTGAGATCTGCTTCCTTTTTAAGTATTTTTTCAGCTTTATTATCAATTTCTATCATGTTTATCACATCGAGAAAATTCGAAGGGAGTTTATTTTCTGATGTTGTATTGAAAATTTTTATTATTTCTTTTAAAATTTGTATTTTCAAAGGATCTAAACACAATTTTTCTATTGGAGTTAATGAAAAAAATTACATGAACTATGAGCTTCTTCGAGAAATGTGCTTTGAATTGCAGCAAGAACCACTTCTTTAGTCTTAATAAATAGAAAAAAATTGCTTATTTTGAGAATTTTTATTAAAATTTATAGAAAATATAGAAATTTTATCTATTTAAATGTTACTTTTTCAGTGAAATTTGTGATCTTTTTAATGGCAAAACTGATCACTTCTTCAATATAATTGAAATGAGATAAACTTTTGATAATTTCACAAAAGCATTTCACTGATGTGTATCTTAAATCAGAAATCATATTGGTTTCTTCAGTGATTTTCTCAGAATTTCCTGTGCTTTTGTTCGCTTTTTTAGAAAAAAAATCAATATTTTATAAGATATTTCAAGAAATTTCTTTGAACTTTTTAATCGTGAAAAAGTTGTCAATAAATTTAGGTATTTTTCGTAAAATTCCAAGAGATTCTTCTCATAACTCAAAAGAACTTTATCCTAATCAATAAATCAAATTTTTTTCGATAATTCAAAAGAAAAAAGAAAAAGAAAATCAGAAGAAAATTATCATATGTAAATAATATCTGAAGAAAAATTCAAAAGAAAA